>Ga0308160_10002391_pt1 | contig 22839 bp, 21 predicted proteins | sample PhyFR1_FD_201036 | JGI IMG/M metagenome (GOLD analysis project Ga0308160, IMG submission 201036) | Phyllosphere microbial communities from UC Gill Tract Community Farm, Albany, California, United States - DLSLF.R1 | ecosystem: Host-associated > Plants > Phyllosphere > Unclassified | place: USA...
TCCACACCGCCTGGAACAAACAGCCCGCCGTGAGCATGCACTGCTGCACACCAAGATCCGGCAGGCGCGCGGTGATTTGCGCATTGATAGGGTTGGCCATGGCCAATTCGAGCAGGGTGTCGACCGTCAATGTCATGTTCAGTCCTCCATAATCTGGCGCAACAATACCACCCCAACATGTCACTTCTGTAGGCGCGGGCTTTTAACACCGAAACGAATCAGAAGTTTGACGAAATCACCTCGCGCCCTGCGTACAACTCGGCGCGAAGCCGAACAAATGAAACCAACATGAAGAATGCCCCCGCTTGCTTGTAAAGCAACTTTACGCAGCACTACCCTTACACGCCTTACCTCAGCTGCCCCCGCTGAAATTGATCAGGACACCGGCTAAATGGAGTTCGCCCCTTGCACGCTCCACTGCTCACTCTTAAAGGTGCGTATCGCGATACCTGCAACGCCTTCTCGCGCCTGAAGTAAGAAGGCCGAGAGCGCTGCATAAATGTGTCTAACTTTAACGCCGAGCATCTAAACCCACACCGTTGATGACACCGGCGTAGTGCCGTCATGGTTTTCGGCGCAGATAGAGCGTAAAGGTCAATTCAAGGAGAATGACAGTGAAGTGGATGGATGATGTGCTGGACACGATCGACAATGCCCGAACCGAAGCTGAATTGTTGGCTCGGATCGTCAGCACGGCAAAACACCTGGGGTTCGACTATTGCGCCTATGGAATCCGAATCCCTATCCCCGTCACCCGCCCTAAAATCGTGATGAGCAATAATTTTTTGCCTTCATGGCGACAACGCTACGCCCACTGCAAATACATCGCCGTGGACCCGACGGTACAGCACTGCACGAAATCGACGATACCGATTGTCTGGGACGAGCAAATGACCCGGCAAAACCCGCAGATGTGGGAAGAAGCCCGCGGCGCCGGGCTGGCCCATGGTTGGGCGCAATCCTGCCTGGACGGCCGCGGCAGCGGCGGCATGCTGACACTGGCGCGCTCCAATGACCCTATTACGGCCCAAGAGCTTGCTGCCAATCAAAAATACATGCGGTTTTTGGTGCATGTCGCTCATCAGGGGTTCTTGCGCGTGCTGACGCCGCACTGGCAGTTACCGCAGGAAAAAACCCTGTCGCAGCGTGAATGTGAAGTGCTCAAGTGGGCAGCCGATGGCAAGACCGCCCACGAGATCGGTTTGATCCTCTCGCTATCGCGGGAAACCATCAAATTCCACCTGCGCAATGCAGGCTCGAAACTGGGCGTGCATAACTGCACCGCTACCGTAGTGCGCGCCACTTCACTGGGTTTGCTCGTCTGACACACACCTGATTGGCGCCCCCCTGATGCGTTAATGTCGCTCAGTGTGAACAACAACAATAATACGCGCACCCTTACGACACACCTGCCCAAAAGAGCAGTACCTAAGTGCTCGATTATTCTGCCGAATGGCCCCTCGATTTTTTGCCGAGGGTTCCTCATGTATATAACCACGGGTACGCGCCTGACATTACCGACCGAGCTGTGGCAGGCCCTGTTGCTGTATCGCTATCGCGTATTTGTCGAAAAACTTGGGTGGCATCTGGACTGTGCGGTCGGTAAGGAACTGGACCAATTTGACCGCGACGACACGGTATACGTGATCGCCCGTCAAGGCCCGCACATCGTCGGTGTGGCGCGGCTGCTGCCCACGCACAAGCCCTATCTGCTCAAGGAAGTGTTCCCCCAGGTGCTGGGTGGCCAGGCACTCCCTCATTCTGCGCACATCTGGGAAATCTCCCGGTTTGCCGCCGTCGACCTGCAACAACAGACCTTCACGGGCCACTCCCTGTCATCGCCCAACGCCGTGGCGCTGCTGCACGAAGTGCTCAAGGTCGCCGCTTGCCACAAGGTTCGCCAATTGATCACGGTATCGCCGCCGGGAATTACCCGCTTGTTGCGCAACGCGGGGTTCGACGCTCATTGCGAGGGCAAGCTGACCGTGAACGACGGGCACAAGATCATGGCCAACTGGATCAGTGTGCCGCCCTGCCTGGCTGATCGAGAAGTGGCCTGAAGCAGCGCAAATGGCCTGCCGCTGCGGGCAAGTCGGCCGAGCCGACTCCCCAAAAGGTTAGGTTACAACCTCAGGCGCCTGCTCTTAAATAACACTGCATCGGCATTCCAACCGACTATAAATGGGACACACGATCTACATGAAAAAAGTCATTGTCATTTCTGGCCATCCTGATCTTTCGGTTTCCCGCGTCAATACCGCGATCATGGGCAAGATCAGCCAGCGTGGCGTCAAGGTCCATAGCCTGGCCAGCGCGGTGACGCCCACCGGGTTCGATATGGGTGCAGAGCAGGCATTGCTCAATGCCCATGACCGCATCGTGTTGCTGTTTCCGTTGTACTGGTATTCCTGCCCGGCAATCATGAAACAGTGGATCGATGAAGTCTTCACCCCAGGCTATGCCTACGCACGCGGCGGCGACAAGCTCAAAGACAAGGAATTCATGATCATCACCACAGTGGGTGCGCCCTCCACCGGCTACCGCGCCGGCGGGTTCAACCGTTACACCCTGGATGAATTGCTCAGGCCTTTGCAACAGACGGTGGCGTACGTCAAAGGCATCTACCTGCCTGTAGTCGGGATTTACGAATCGGTGTTCATCGATGACGAATCAATCGACGTCACCGCTCGGAATGTCGCCGCACAAGTGATTGAGGACCAGGCCAGCGCCGACCAACTCTACGAGAACATGCTGTTGCAGGCCGAGCAGGCACAAATCGCCCTGCTGCAATAAGGTGCCCTCACGCATGAAGACGTCAAATAACCAGATCCCACCGTGCGCCAGCCTGGTGGCCGCGCGCAACGAACTGGGTTTTCTGCACTCTGCCAGCGCACTCATCGACACCCAAGCCACGCCACTGGAACTGTACTGCCAGATGACCGCCGCGACGCCCGCCTGGCTCAAAGGCGCGTTCAGGTTGCGCGACAGCATCTCACAGCACTTTCACGTCGAGCGGATCGGCGGGTTCTCGGGTGTCACACCCCAGTGCGCCCCGGTGGTCGGCGAAAAGCTCGACTTCTTCACCATCGAAGCCATCAGCGCACAGAAGCTGGTACTGACCTCACGCGATACCCACCTGGCGGTCATGGTCTCGATCGATACCACACTCACGCAACCGCGTTGCCTGCATATCACCACCTCCGTCAAGACCTTCAACACGTTCGGCCGCCTGTACATGCTGCCGGTGGCGCCGGTACATGGGCTCATCATCAAGCGTTTGCTGTCCCGTCTCCCCCTACATTCCCCAACTCGCTCACTTGGAGATCGCAACTCATGAACAGCGCAGACTCAATTGACCCTCATCTGTTGCACAAAGACACACCCAGGGATGTATTGATCGGTCGACCCAGGCTGATTCTGCCCAGCTTTCTCAGCGCTTCGATCGGTGCCGACATACTGGCTGGCCCCCCCCAGGATCAGGACCTGTTCAAACAGCTGTACCGTGCCCAAGACGGCCGGTATGTGCTGCGCCATCTGCCCCTGACCCTCAGTGCGGAACAGGCCGGCACACTCTCCACCTTCGAGATCCGCCTGGCTGACTTCTATACCGAGTGCGACGACCGCTTCATCCTCACGGCTGAATTCATCCCCCACCAAGCCCAACGCTACCTGGCCCAGCATTTCCAAGGCGGTGATGCCCAAATACCGCCCGACCAGGTAATACGCATGATCGAATGCCTTGAGGCGCTCGCGCAGTGGGACAAGGCCAGGCAGGGCTCTTACTTGTTGATCAACGACACCAAGAATTACTACTTCTACAACAAGCAGCACGAACATGTGCCGGGCCTGATGTTGATCGAAGTGGCCAGGCAAGCCATGTACCACTACGTCTACAACTACTTGGGCCATCAGCGCGGTGCTGTTTCCATTTCCATCGAAGACTTGCGCATTTCCTTCAACGCCTACACCGAATCGGCTTACGAGGTCGAAGTCGTGGTGCAACAGACACACGGCCTGAAGCGATCGCAACCCAAGTCCATCGACAAGTGCGCAAACTTCTATCAGAACGGCCGGCTGGTATCGCGTCTCTGGCTGCAAGGCGCAGTGATCAAGTTACCGCTGTTCAAACGCATGCGTTCGTTGAACTACCCTCAGGATCACTGGTTCACACCTTCCGATCGCTTGCCCAAGAACATCCTCGTGCATCACGCCGACAGTGCGCTGCAAGCCAGGCTGAGCCTGCTCTCGGTACTGGGCGTGCTGGTGACTCACCAGGCCGAAGGCATCAATTGGAGCACGGTCACGACCGTATCGCTGTATATCGAAGGGGGCGGCTTCCTCAGCCTGCCTGTTGCTTCGACTTGCTCCACCGGCGAACCCGACCAGCGCGTGCTGGTGTTCGACAAACTGTCCAAGAGCCAGGCCAGCGAACTGCGTGAAACGATCAAGTGCCACTGCTTCTTTGCCGGGCAGATGCAATGGAACGCTGGCTCTTCACCTGACCCTCTGGCCCCCGAGCAAATCGTGGCATGAGGATCCTGCGCCCATGAGCTATGAGTTATCACAACGCCCACTGATGATCGGTCAGGGCGTTTCGCTGAAAAACCGCGTGTACTTCGCGCCGATGGGCATCGACCTGGCCACCTCGGACGGTTCTCTGTCTGAGGAAATGCTCAGTTTCTATCACCATGTGATCGACGGTGGCTGCGCCATGGTGGTGCTGGGCAACTCCTCCATAGCGCCCTCCACGCGTCTGCATGCGCGTGGCCTGTGCCTGCACAGCCATGCCAACGTGGAAAAGCTCGCGCCGCTGGTGGAGTACGGTCGCCAGCGGGACTGTCCAGTGGTGGTGCAACTTCAGCATTACGGCGCCCAAGGTGGTACACAGATCAGCGGCCAACCGCTGCTTTGCCCGAGCCGCAGTGCGTTATCCGGCAGCCGCAGCGCCGAGGCATTGGAGATGAGTGTCGAGGACATCGACGCCGTTTGCGATCAGTTTGCTCAAGCGGCTCTGCGAGCCAGACAGGCCGGCGCCAGGATGGTCCAGCTTCAGGCCTCCAATGGCTACCTGCTGAGCAGTTTTCTATCGCCCTGGACCAACCATCGCCATGACGCTTACGGCGGCAGCCCGCTCAAGCGAGCGCGGTTTCTGTTGGAAGTCATCGACCGCATTCACAGGGTTACCGCAGGAGAGCTGGAGGTTTCCGTGCGCCTGGGCATTGATGATTGCGTAGGCGCCAACGGGCAGCAACCGGAACTGCTCCAGGATGTGGTGGCTGCCCTGGAAAACGCCGGGACCTCGGCAATCATGTGCTCGATCACCATCAAGGAAACCTTCCGCTACATGCTGTCTGCCCATCCGACGATTCAGCAACAGTTCGTCGAAGGGGTACGCCTGATCAAGTCATTCACCTCGCTGCCGGTCGGCTATGCCGGTTTCATTGGCTCCCTGCAGGAAGCAGAAAATCAACTGCGGCTGGGTCACTGTGACCTGATCGGTATGAGCCGAGCCCTTTTTGCCGATAACGACCTGATCAGCAAGTCGCTCGCCGGCCATGAAGACAAGGTTCAGCAATGCCGGTTCGACGGTAACTGCTTTCGGGACAAGAGCAACCCGCAACTCGACCGGGTGTATTGCTGCGTGAATGAGCACTACAAGCGTCCCGCTCACATCCACTACGGGAATCAATAACATGGAATTTCAAGACAAGAACATCGTCATTACCGGCGGTGCCAGCGGCATCGGCCTGGCGGTGGCAAAACAACTGGCCAAAGCGGGCGCACGCCTGTTTCTGATGAGCAGGAACCAGCAAAAGGCCGACGCCGCGCTGGAGATACTGGGGGCTTCGGCGCAGTTCATCTTTTGCGATGTGGCGTCGCACACCTCGGTAGCCGAGGCATTCGCGACGGTGGCGGGCGAGGTGGATCAGTTGCACTTTGCAATCAATAACGCCGGCATTACCGCCCCCTACGCACCGATCGCGACCAGCGCACCGCAGGATTGGGACAGGGTCATCCACACCAACCTGAACGGCCCCTTTTACTGCCTGCAAAAAGAACTGGAACTGATCAGCCGGTACCCCGATGGAGCGATCGTCAATGTGTCTTCGTGCGCGGGCGTGATGCCTATGGCCAATCAGGCCGCCTACGTCGCCAGCAAGACCGCGCTCAATGCCTTGACGCAGGTCGCGGCCATGGAGAATGCCTGCGACAGCGAATCCGGTTTTGCCGTACGCGTCAACGCTGTAGCGCCCGGGCCGACACTGGGCGGTATGAACTCTGCGGAACGGCTGGCGGCCCATCCGGAAAACACCCAGCGCAAGCGTGACGTGACCGCCATGAAACGTTTTGCCCTGCCAGAGGAAATCGCCGACGCGATCGTGTTTTTGTTGAGCCGCAGATCCAGCTACATCACCGGCTCGGTGCTCAGTGCCGATGGCGGCTATCACATCGGTAAATTCTAGGGGCAATCATGGCTAGCATATTGATCACCGGTGTGAGCACCGGAATCGGCAACGCTCTGGCACGTTATCACTTGGCCAGGGGCGACGAGGTGCTCGCGGTATCACGCAATCCTGCGGCCAACATCCCGTCACAGGAGCGCTTTCACTTCCTCAGGTGCGATTTGACCGATATCGACCGGGCCCCGGCAATCTTGCAGGCGTTGCTATCGCGCTCCCCTGCCCCGGTAGACACCGTCTACCTGAATGCGGGAAGGTTCGGCAGCCCTCCACAACTGGCCACGCAAACTTCGATGCAGGAGTTCAACAGCGTCCTGGCGCTTAACCTGGGCGCGGTGAAAATGGTCCTGGATATCCTGCTGAGTGCGACGCAGCCTCCCAGCACCGTGGTGTTTTCATCATCGATTTCGGCCGTGCGCCAACGGGCCGGGATGCTCTCATATTCGGTCTCCAAGGCGGCGCTGAACGCTCTGGCAAAAATCTATCACCTGGAAAACCCACACACATTCTTTGCCGTGCTGGGGCTCTGCAACGTCCAGACGACGGTGGCGAAGACCATCATGGCGGCGGACGAACGCTTCAGTGACCTTGTCGCACTCCGCCAACGGGCGGCAGTGCCCGGCTACATCGTCGACGCAGAATCCCGCGCTGCGCATATCGTTCAGGTCTTGGCCGAGCGCCATCATCTTGGACTGAAATCGGGTGAGTTCCAGGAAATCCGCGACTTGTTGAACCAGCCACTCCAGGAGGAGACCCGCAATGACCCAATCCACCCATGAAAAAATCGTACGTGTCGGCGCTGCATACGACATTCTCGCGATGGCTCCCTTCGCTTTGCCGATCGTGTCCGTCTGGGCCTATGCACTGATCCAATGGGTTGATTTGCAACTGGGCTTCGACAGCCACTTCTCGGCGCTCGACCCCACGGCTATGTTCCTGCTCAACATCGGCGCTTGGGCATACCTTGTGTGGGGCGTTGTACGTTGGCGAGCCCCTACACGCGAACATGCCCGTCTCAGCGCCCTGCTACGCGTGATCGTAGTGGTAGTGCAGGTAGTGGCCGTCAGCAGTGGCGCTTCACCTTTCCTGCTGGTGCTGGGTGCCGTTCAATTGTTGCTGGCGGTGCTGGAGTTTTCGCATAGGTTATTCGAGCGCAGCGGTGCCCCATCCAGCCGAGAAGAGGCACGCGCCTACTAATCCTGCCGGGGGCCAACCTGGCGCTTGATGAAGGCCCCGCCTTCATCTCCTCGACATCGCCCCCGGACCATCCACCCACTGAGCCCTCCTGCTTATCCCTACCTTTAGTCGGATATTTCTGGCGGTTCAAGCGCAACGGCTAGCCTTCAGCCTAGCGTAAGGGATAACGCTGAACTATCGGTCCATGAAGGGCCAGTACGCCTCGTCGTCCCGACGCTTTATCTGCTGAGGAGACGATAATGAAAATAACCTTGAAACGGTTGGCGTGCCTGGGTGCAAGCTTCACCAGCGTGCTCGCCATGGCCGATGCGGCCAGCCCGCCGCCGCTGTCACCTGCGATTCCCTTCGACGTCACCGCCAATGCCCCCTTCACCCTGGACAACCTGCAACACGATTTCGACGTGCTGTCGTGGCAGACCTTCGTCGCGCTGAACTGGCCCGCCAACGCCGACGGCAGCGCCAACACCTCGGCGCAGATCGGCGCGCCGGGGCAGACGGTTTGGGAGTCGTGGAAGGAGAGCTACGAGATTTTCCTGCCCCAAGGCCAGAAGCCTGTCGCCTGGAACCAGAAGGCGCCGCTACCCCCGGCCTGCCAAGGCAAGGGTGACCTGCCCGTGCTGCAGCAGATGGGCAAGGTCGCCGGTGTGCTCGACGAGACCATCCAGCCGTTCAAGACCGGCCCACTGGTGGACCAGAACGGCACTTACACGCGCAACGCGATCATGGTCAACCAGCCGATGTTCGACAACATCGTCAACAATGGTCTGTACAGCAAGGAAGGCCAACAGGCTTTCTTCACCAAGGCCGACAACCGCATCGCCTTCTCCTGCGGCTCGCAGAAAGACAAGCATGTCGGCGCGATCATGGTCAAATCGGCCTGGAAGGTACTCGGCGGCAACGACAACCCGCAGGACTTCCACGCCGTCGACGCGCTGGTCTACACCCCCGGCAACGCCGACCCGAGCAAGGGCGCGGTGATCCCCGAATCGTGCAACGCGCAGAAGGTCGGGCTGGTCGGCCTGCACATCGTGCACAAGACCAAAGATGCGCCGCAGTGGGTGTGGTCAAGCTTCGAGCACGTGCGCAACGTACCGGAAAAGACCACCCCCATGAACGAGCGCAAGGGCCCCTACCTGTTCTACAACGCCCAGGCCAGCGACCGCCCGGTGAACGAGCCGCCCGCGCAGCCGTGGGACCCGTCGAAGAAAGCCACACCCTCGCAGATCGTGCGGGAAATTCCGCTCACCGCCGCAACCCACCAGCTCAACGCGCAATGGCAAGGCGCGCTCAAGGGCACGGTGTGGGCCAACTACCAGTTGATCAGCACCCAATGGCCAACCGCCCCCGCCGATGACTGCCAGGTGCCGTCGCCAACCAACCCGCTGGGCACGCCTGCGCCGAACTTCCTGGCCAACGCCACGCTGGAAACCTACAACCAGGGCACTACGCCGCAGGCTTCATCCAGTTGCATGGAATGCCACAACAACGCGACCACCCGGGTGACCCAGTCACCGCGCACCAGCTTCGCCGACTTCACCTTTCTGCTTGAACGTGCCCAATCCACCGGTGCCAAGGAGTGATGCCATGAGCGACCCGAACCTGAAAGACTTCATCGACCTGTCTGCCGAGCTCACTGGCCTGTCAGCCAAGCTGCTGGCGCCTGCCGTCGACCCGATCAACCTGCCTCCGGTGTTCTTCGACACCGCCCAGCAAGGCATGGGCACCGAAGCGTTCAGCAAACTGCTGAACCTGTACGTCCCTATCAAAGGCCAACCCCATAAGCAGATCGCCAGCGCCATACTCGGCAGCTCGGACCCGCAGATCGCCAAAGGCGCCCGCTCGATCATGAAGCTGTGGCTGCTTGGCAGTTGGTACCAGCCTTATGACCAAGGCGTCGCCCACACGGGTGACATCCGCGTGGTCTCCGACCAGGCTTACAAGGAAAGCTGGGCGTGGAAAATCGCCCAATCCCACCCCATGGGCTACAGCGAGTACCACTTCGGCTACTGGGCCGAGCAGCCACCGACCCTCAAGCAATTCACCGGTGTCGACGCCAAGGAAGGGCAGCAGCCATGAGCACTCTAAACACCCAGAACATAGAAACCGCCGACGTGATCGTCGTGGGCGCCGGCATGGCCGGCAGCGTCATGGCCTACCAGCTGGGCCTGGCCGGCTTGAAAGTGCTGGTGCTCGAGTCGGGCCCGGCGATACCGCCTAACCGCAGCGAGTACCTGGAGCGTTTCTACACGGCCGTGCTCAAGGCGCCCGAGTCGCCCTACCCACCGGAGCAGAGCGAGCAGACCCCGGCCAAACAGTTCGCCCCGCGAGCGACTATCCAGGACTTGATCACCGCCGGCAGCCACGACAAGGACAAGGTGCAGAAGAGCTACCTGGTACAGAACGGGCCGCGACTGTTCGCCAGCACCTACGAGCGGGTGGGCGGCGGTACCATGTGGCACTGGATGGGCACGGCTCTGCGCCTGTTACCCAACGACTTTCGTATGCAGAGCAAGTACAAGGTCGGGGTCGACTGGCCGATCAGCTACGACGACCTGCAGACCGCCTACTGCCGCGCCGAGGAAGAGATGGGCGTGTCCGCCGATGTGGCGTTGCAGACTTACCTGGGCGTGACCTTCCCCCAGGGCTACCAATACAGCATGCACGGCATTCCTCCATCGTTGGTCGACCAGGGCGTGGGCAAGGCCATCAATGGCACGCAGTACCAGGGCATCACTCTCAACGTGCGGCAAACCCCGGCCGGGCGTAACTCGCAGAACGACAACGGCCGCCGGGTATGCGCCGGCAACACCAGCTGCACGCCGATCTGCCCGATCCAGGCCAAGTACGACGCTACCGTGACCATGGCCAAGGCGCTGGATACCGGTAACGTGCGGATCCTCTACCAGTGCGTGGCGAGCAAGGTGCAGGTGGATGCCAACGGGGTCACGGGGATCGATTTCATCCAGTACCAGAACAACGGCACGCAACAGAACGGCACGGCTCAGGGCAAGCGCTACGTGATCGCCGCCCACGCGATCGAAACGCCCAAGCTGCTGCTCAACTCCATCGGCCCGCACAGCCCAAAAGGGGTCGCCAACAGCAGCGGCCAGGTCGGCAAGTCGTTGGCCGACCACCCGGTGTACCTGGCCTGGGGCCTGATGCCCGAAGGCAAGCCGTTGTTTCCGTTCCGTGGGCCACTGTCCACCTCAGGGATAGAAGACATGCGCGACGGTGCGTTCCGCAGCACGCGTGCCGCCTGGCGTATCGAGATCGGCAACGAGGGTTGGAACTGGTCGGCGAATGATCCGTACACCACGGTCTGCGATTTTATCGACGGCGACAACAATGGCGGCACCAACAATGGCGGCGCCGACCACAAGAGCGAGGCATTGTCCGGCGTGGCGCTGGTGCAGAAGCTCAACAGCGTGCTGACCCGCCAGTTCCGCCTGGCCTTCTTGATCGAGCAGGTGGAGAAAGAGCCCGACGAAGCGCTGTGCCGGGTGGAGAGTAGCACGCATTTCACCGACGGCTTGGGCCTGCCTCGGCCAGAGATCGCCTACGAACTGTCCGACTACACCAAGGAGGGCTTCAAGCAGGCGCGCCTGGCCGCCACGCATATCATCACCAAACTGATGGGCGCCACCGAGCTGACCAACCTGAACCCCACGCTCGACCCCACGCTCGTCGCGCAAACGGTGTTCAACTACGACCACCAGAACTACGCCTTCTACGGCGCTGGCCACCTGATGGGCACCTACCGCATGGGCTCGGACCGCAACAAGTCGGTGGTGGACAAAGACCAGCGCAGCTGGGACCACCCCAACCTGTTCCTGGTCGGCGACGGCGTGTTCCCCTCCACCGGCACCGCCAACCCGACCTTGACCATCACCGCGCTGACCTTCCAGGCCGCCGACGTGGTCGCCAGCGACCTGCTCAAGCGTACCGTGCAGGTGCAAGCCAGAGACCCCTGGCAGGGCACCGGCGTGCAGGTCAACGGACAGAGCTGGCAACTGGCGGTGTGCACCGGTGGGCAGTGGACGGCCAACCCGGGCACCGGCATGGTCGGCGCGGCGGGCCACCCAGGCCTGACCGCCAAGCCCGGCTATACCTTGCCCGGTCAAGCGGAAGGCGCATTGATCGGGCGTATCGGCACCAGCGGCGCGCCGTTCCTGGTGGGCAACCAGGCGCAATTGCCGCGTGGCCAGCAGGGGGAGTTGCAGTTGTGCATCAATGACGACCTGACCGGGCGCTACGGGGCTGGCCTGAGCGATAACCAGGGCAGTCTGTCAGTGGAGGTACGTTTCGGGTCGGTGTAGGCGCTGGCATAGCAACCCCACAGTGCTGCGGCGATGTTGCAGTGTTGTGGGGTTGCTCTCTTAATCCCGTCACTTACAAGCTATCGGCCACGCCTAACGCAGTGAACCATTGCCATTGCAGCCAATGCCTCAGAAACCGCCAAGCAGCATGATATGAGTCGCCTGAGCCTCATCTGTCCGCTTGAAGCCACAGCGCTCATAAAAGGCGCTTCCTTCAACCGTATCCGTGAAAAGACGCACGACCTGAAACCTGAGAGCGGCACGTTCAACAAGCGCCTTTACCAGCGCCTGTCCGACGTGTTGCCCCCTCACCGAAGCGGTGACGTAAACCCGCCGCAGTCTGGCCACATTATTGTCAGCATAGGGATCAACTGAAAGACCGCCGATGCCTATCAGTTGCTGGTTTAAATAGGCCGCCATCAGACACTCGCCGGGTGCATCAAAGCGGTTTGCCCCGGAGTGCCATTCGTTAATCAGACGCGTGAGGAACCTGAAACCTTCGCCAACGGCTTCCTTTTCCAGCGTTTGTATCTGGCGCGGAAGGTGGGTGATCCGTTGAACCTCATATCGTTTCATCCATCCCTGCCTCCAATATGAAACGCGTTCAATGCTAACAATTTCGTCTGAGGTGACGAACACGTCTGTAGGAGCGAGCTTGCTCGCGAAAACCCCAAACGATCACGCAGCGCCTGAAGGCAAAATCCGATTCCCCTGCCGCACCTTGCTCCATTGCCTACGCCTGCGTCAGAATCCGCCGGCTTGTGCGCTGGAGTGGCCGTCTCTAAGGTGGCTCGGTCGCTGAATTGTTCAGTGATCGGGTTTAGTAGCCTGAAGGTTAATCCAAACAACGTGCACAAGCTTCACCGATCAGACATTGCGTCTGTGTTTGATGGTGGCTGTGCGCAGGGCACCTTCGGGTGCGCCGGCTTCGTTTGGATTCCCCGGTCTACTAACCTGCGCACAGCCGCCACCCTTATGTTTAGTAGCTAAAGGATGGTGGCCTAAACGGGAATTCAAACATGCTCAAATTAGATTCAAGCGCCCTCTTCAACGTTGCCCCCAACGCCAGCAACGAAACCCTCATCACCAACAGCTACGAAACCTTCACCAGCGTCAGCACCCTGCTGCTCGACCTGTCCGAAGACCTCAACGGCAAACACCGCGACATCGTCCTGGCCATCCACCAACTGAGCGAACTAGGTGTACTCCTCACCGCCAGACTCCTTGACCACGAAGCGCCCTGCCCTGGCTGATGATCAGCTCTTCAACTCCTTAGACCGATGACTCGCCGCGTCGTCGTAAGCCACAGACAACGACTCGGCGATTTGGCGCTTGATGGCATTGGGGGATCCAGCCTCGTTACAAAATCCTCTGCTTTGACTGCCTTGCCGCCGACGCGGTTGAACTCTTCGTAGAAAGAAACGCCGGATTGGTCTCGAGAAGCTTGGCTGTGTGAGCGCCTCCTAGGTAGAGCGGCCAATGAGCATTGCAGTGCGTTGTGCGGAAGATGATCAGTTAAAACCGAAACGAAGATAGGTTGACCTGACGATGAGAGTGGTGACCGCTTCGGCTAGCAACAGACTGTGGACAGACTGATAGCGAAACAGTAGCGTCAGGTTTTTATCTAGGATAATTGAACCCATGTCATCGCCGATGCACCTCTACAAGTACGAGCGCTTTACCGCACAATCGCTTCAGAACCTGAAGGACCAATTCATCTATTTCGGCTCCCCGCTAGCTTTCAATGACCCTTACGACTGCGCGCTTTCACCGCGCATCAAGGAGCCAACCGACGCCGATATTGAGAAACTGCGAAGCCATTACTTAGCGAAGCCCGAAATCGAAAATGGGATTCGGCGCGAGTTCGAGAGGGCGTCTCCTGCTGTACTCCGGGCTATGCTCCTTCGCACAGGTCAAAAAACCTTAGATGACATGATCAAAAGATTTCTGTCACAACGTGGGGTCAGCTGCTTTTCAGAGAAGAAGGACAACTTGTTGATGTGGTCCCACTACGGGGATCATTGCAAAGGTTTCTGCCTGCAGTTTTCAACCTTGGCCGATCCATTTCACAAGATTAAGAAGGTCCGCTACACACAAGACATGCCTATTATCGACATCGTTCCGATCCTGTGCGGTGAAGACTACGACCCTGTGGCCGATCTCTATTGCACCAAAGCGATTGATTGGGCTTACGAACACGAGTGGCGTGCTATTCATAGCCAAGCCGGCAAGGCGTATAGGTATCCTTCCGAAGCGCTCACTGGCATCTACTTCGGCCCTGACATGTCTCCCACTGCGATTGAGATCATCGCGTTGGTTCTCGCAGGACAAAACGAACACGTCCAGCTCTGGCAAGGTTCTCGTAGCAAGTCTAATTTCTCAGTTGAATTTCAGCCCATAAAATACATGTCACATCTGGAAGCAAAGCGGCTAGGATTGGTGGGGACAGCGGGTGCTTAATCGATCACTCAAATTGCATCCTCGACACACGGTTCCCCTTTTCCGTCAATGCGGTGACCGCTACCAGAAAACTCGTGATACTCATGGGCTTTTCCTACTTAATCCGACTTACTGATAAGGCCTATTTTCTCGGCCTCTTTCTGAACGGCCTTGTAACCATCCAACGGGTATGCAAGCCATCCGGGGCATGCAAAATTCCTGGCGTCGCTCCGACGTGCCTAGCAGCGCTTGCCATCCATTTTTTTCGGTTGAAACCCAGCCGGATAGCCCAGCAGTTAAAAACTGGTCGGGTGTGATAGCGATGAAATCACCGGCCTCAAACCATACGTGGGACGCTCCGCTTTTTCAGATTCGAAATAAATCCGTCCCCTTTTCCATTTCAAACTGCACAGGCCGCTGCGTATCTGCTGCATCACCATGGCTTGTGATGATAAGTGCTCGCCATGAGCAACATCGCGCACGCAGAGCTTGGTTAAGTCGCAGGCTCGAAGCTTGCTGTCGATGGCCAGATCGAAGAGAGCCAGATCTCGGGTTCTTTCCGCAATTTGAAGCCTTACTCGGATAGCCCAGATATCTCTCAGTCGGAGTGGGGTTTTCTGCCCGACCAGCTTTCCTTTGTTCCAGGACTGACGTCTGCAGGTAGCGATGATGTTCATGACAAGTCCTCCACGTGTGGAAGGACAAGGATGGCGAATCGGAGCAACGGTCACTAACCGGCCATAAGCAGTCAGTCATACATGACGATTATCAACCCCGAGCAGGCATTTGAAAATCGAGGCTGGCATAAAATAAGCTATCGTCAAGCGCCATCAGTTTTTCCTATTATGGAGATACTGCCGTTGAGGTGGGGGGGCCCGCCGTCTTCATGTTGAGGAAGCTCTGCAAATCTAGGAAGCGCAAACCACCTAGTTGAGATCTCAGCTAGTCAGCCTTCACAACAGGCTCAACTTGTGCGGTGGTTAGCGGGGTAAGCTCAACTGCTAATGCTGTTTTGGCGAAAAGCTTGTTAATCAACGCTGCGAGCCGAGGGGAATTCGAGTCGCTCGAAATCGCTCGACAGGCGTCAAGGAAGTGCTGGGTCGCCGTGCCGAAGTGAGCGTCGTAAGTCGACCGTTGAAGACACATTTCAATCATCCGCCGCATGAACCGACGCAGCGTGTCTACTTCCAAACTTCGTATTGCAGTATCGAAATCCGCTACCGTAGCCCGCTTCATGGCCACCTCCTGTAGTGTCCCCCAACCCCGGTTATTGATGATGTCGAGACAAGCGTCGACTATGGTTGTGCTCGCTTGGGTCCGAGCTTTGGCAGCATTAAACGCTGCCTGAATATCTGGATGTATCGGGTTGTTGAACGGGTTGTCATCCTCGACGTACTGGTAATTCTCCTCCTCGAAGGCGGTTATCCACGCATTGATGATTGCATGGCCAAGCGCTTGCCCCTCAGGGAGCTCGCAGAGCGTGTCAAAGAGCTGGGTAGCGATGTAGGGATCCAGCAATTCGGCGCAGGCGGGGAACTGGCCGGCTTGAGCCAGCAGATCGGCGTCGCTTAGCCGATGGTCCCAAACCGCCTGCTTTAAGAAGTCGTGCGCAGTCTCCCTGGTTTGTAGCGACTGCGTCCCAGCGATGAGCCGGTCAATGATGGCCTGCACACGCTCCGCGTCGAACAGTCCGGACTCCAAAAAATCGACGAGCACTTTCTCGAACTCGTCGCAGCCGTGAACGCCGAGTTCTTGCATGAGCAAGCGCCAACTGTCCTCGATCTTCTCCTGCTCAGTCAGCTCTGCGTTATTGTCCCGGCCGAAATGCATCCAGTCCGGATTCGCCACGTTCAGCGCGAATTGGAAATCGGGCCCATCTGGGATGCCGCGGTAGTGGATCGCGGAAAACAGGACGATCGACGGCACCACTCGCGCCAGGATCGCTTGGTCCAAATCTCGACCAGCCAGAATCTGGTTGGCGGTTTTCACCACTTTGCCCACTATGCGGATGTTGGTGAGCCCGCAGATCGCAATGGCTCGCTCCAGCCCCTGCGCGTATTTCGATGGCGTCAGCTTGATGGCTATCGAGAACGCCTCCTCCGGGGAGGTCAGTAGCCTGACTTCCTCGTCGATGACCTTTTCGCGGAAGGTCTCCCACAGCTTCGCCTGGCAGCCATCCGTGGACAGCTGGTCGTCGTTCAACACTAAGAGGAACCTCACGTTGAACTGCTTGGAGTAGTCGTCGATGAAGCCCAAGACCTCGTCAATACCGAGCTTAGCGTGCTTGCGTTCAATGTCGTCGATAGCTATTAGCTTGTCTCGGAGCACGACCGGGGCCATCAACAACACGTTGAGGTCCTTGAGGGCGGCCATCGCCTTGTAGTGCTGCGAGGCGGCGGACATGCCTGCGTTAAAGAGGTTTTTAATACCGTCGAACACGCCGCCATGAGACTCAACGCCGGGAATTGCCGATTCGATCAGTTTGCGCTTAATTTGGTCGACGCTCGAGAGACCAAACAACGACACGTAGAGAGCCTTCTTAACCTTCTCGTCGGCAGAGGCAGTTCTGACCTCGTTCCACAGATGCGTCTTGCCTGTGCCCCACTTCCCCGACAGCGCTATGACACTGGTGTCGTCCTGCCCTAACAAGCGGAGCAATCGTTCCTTCGTTTTTGATAGAGACATACTCTCCTCCTTTGTTGAACGCAAAAAATCGCCCTTGTGCATTTATGCCGGTGCTAAACGCTGCAATGGGCCTAAAGACCCCCTCCCGAGCGGCAGCTTTCGGCCCAGAGTGTGTAAAAACGTTTTTCAGCGCAATTGGTGGCCAAAGTAGAACCGCGAATCGCATTTCTACGCAAAATCTAGGTCTGCCAACCAGCCGATAAATTTCAGATTTGGCATAGAAGCGCCAACTTCAATTTTGGCTCCGCGTTTTTACACACTCTGGATCAAGAGCTGACGACCGTTTACGGGAGAATTCTGGCTGGAATAAGATCACCTTCGATATCGTTTGAGAACCAGTTGTTGGAAGCGGGCCCATTTCTGAAAGTGAAAATCCAATTGACGGCCAATTTCTCCTGAAGGGAATTAAATCAGTAGATCCTAAGCGTCGGCTGATCGCATCAGATACCTTTCTCGATTTGCGTGCATTAGGTGAATCGTAAAGAACTGGAAGATGGTTCGACTTCACATTCCAAGTTGTAATATTTGAGAAGCTTCAGTAAGCCCGATTTTTTAAAATCGTAATCAGCGCATGGGCCGATGATGATCCTCTTAATGCTGCTTCTGTTAAAGCGAACTGGAGCGTAGGGAAATATCGCGCCGTTCTTCTCACGGAATTTCATAACCGGTGTTTCTGCAGCGGAATTAACATTTACGTTTTTTTGAAGCAACACCAATCGCCTTTCCGCTTCGTGTGAGAAGCCTTTATCCTTGTAAGAACAGCTCGACACTATTAACCTTGAAAACAATTCATTCATCAAACGATTCGAAACAGCCAAGAGGTACTTTTCGGAGATAGGGTTATCTTGAGCCTGAACATCCACCCCAACTAAGTCGGCAGCGCGCTGCGAATCCAGCATGATATTAAGTATTGATTGTTTAGAAACAACCTCACCGAGCTTTTTCCTAAATGACTCCGCATCTGCATAGTTGACATCTGCAAATATTGTTGTAAATCCCGTTAAAAGTTCTGACTCGTCATGCTCAAGAAAAGCTTCTTCTTCAAACTCGAGGCAATAACCTTGGTTTTTTTCACAGTAACTGAACCAGTGCGCAATGCTGTCGGGATTTTTTGAGAAAGACACAACATATGTCTGCCGAGCAATTACGTTGCTTCTCAGATAGGTGATTAGTTGCTGATACAGCATCTTTAGCCATGGACCAAACTCGGGCTCGTCCTCTTTTTCTTTTAATTCCTCTATATACTCTAAAGAGGCTTCATATCCGATTACGTGCTCTTTGTGATCATTCAGAAAGCTTATGTCTGTAGCCCAGAACTCACTATTGCTTATTATTCCGAGTAGAGCCGCTCCAGATGTATAGTGAAAAACTGAAGTCATAAAAATCCTTAGACAAGAAAGTGACATGAACTCTGCAATCTTGAAGCCTTTATGCCATCACTTGATTGCGACGGTCAAGATTCATCCAGCTAAATAAACACTTCGCTAAAATGGCTGTGCAATTGAGATATCGATAAAGGACGCGAATTTCCAGTCAGTCTGGGCAAATATCGTGAGTGATGGGTTTCAAGTCTATCTTCAGTGATTGCTGCCCTTCGGAGGCAGTTAACGGCCAAAAGCTGCCATGATGCGTATAGGAAATCAGCGGCGATTCATCGTGAGCGGCTTTTTATCGTTCCGCCCTCCGGTGGGCATACTCTCTATCAATATGTGCCCAAGTCTGGATTTCCGATAGACTTTCTCGATTATCCAAAATAAAACGCACGTTCCTCCACAGGATCGAACAACAAGTCGGAAACGAGATAGCTGCGAGCTTTTTCAGATACCAAAATTCTGTCGAAGGAATTTTCGATTTCATCATGCTCGTCATCACCCACTGCACGCCAGTTGGAGCCGTAGTATTGCTTAAATACCAGTAACGCAAATGCTGCTGGAGTGAGTACCCTCCTCACCGCCCATCGATTCTCAGAATGGAATCCAATGTGAAAATGTGAGCACGGGTGGTGAAGTTTTGTTCGCTGCGCCGGAGCATTTTCATACCTAAGCAAAGGCACGGAACCGATGCCAACCTTATCCGCCAAAAGAGACAGAAACTCCTCATGTGTCAAAAAACCGGCTTCCACCATCTCGTGACGGGTTCGAAACCAATCAGCATATTCGTTAGAATTAGACGAGTAAGGATTGGGGTAAAATGCATAGCGCACATTGCTATCGCCTTCAATGCTAAACTGAAAGAATGAATAATCAGATAGCAAAATATTGTAGTGCGATAATCCAAGCGCCTTGTTGTAAACATCAATGTAATTTGCAGAATCAGACAATATTAAGTCACGAAACTCTTCGTTAACAGGTAATGGAAGTGGGTTTGAATATATCTCAGCAATTCCCAGACTTTCCGCTACTCGCCATACTTGGGAAATACCGACTCTCACCTCTTCCTTATTCATCTTTGACTTCCTGCACGACCAAAAAGTCATCGATTTCGTTATCTGTAAACCCTTCGTCACGCAGACGTTCTATAAATTCTTGCCGGAGTTTTTTAGCTCTGAGTGTCTTCTCACTCATATCGCGTTGAATCAGGTTCATCTGAGAAAGATCTGGCATCTTAAAGCGTAGATAAGGGAAGTCAGCCGCTGCCGAATCGATTTCATTACCGATGGTAATTGTCGATCCTTTACACCCAGAAACGCGAAGCCAGGCTTTGGTTCGGGTGAAAGCAACGAACAACTTATTACGCTCACTCCTCTGACGAAGCCATATAGCATCAACCCCGACTACGTAAACTACCGCCGCCTCATTACCCTTTGCCCGGTACACTGTTGAAAGAGTGACCTTGTCAGAAATAGAGAAGGGCGGCTCTGAATAAGGGTCAGCATGGATGTTGTTTGTTGCGATCCCAGCCATGGAAAAGCTCGCGGACAATCGCTTAAAGTAATTACGAGCGTTTCTGTCATCCAAGGCAATGACAATGATGTCCTCTGGTGATAGACCGCCTTGTAGAAAAGAACATGCGTCCTTAACAACCCAATCTATTTCTTCTTCAAAATCATTGGCTGAGTGATATTTAATCACGTCAGGCAAGCCTTCTCCCTGCAGAGATACTGGACTATTTCCTTCAGGTCTCAAAATTTCAACCTGCTTGCCTGTTTCAAAAGTGTCAGCTTGTACGATATACCCAACGTCGCGCCAATGATCAGGGCTTTCAAGAAGTTGGACTATATCTGAATAAATGCCAAAGCCCATTGCGTGTGCGGTGGTTAAAACCTCTCTTTGGTTTCGGTAGCATTTACTAAGCACTGTGTCATTGACGGCTCCCGGAGGTAGGCCCGCAGCAGCTCTATCAAGAGAAATACACGGCTCATGATTTTCGTCAAAACCAAAAAGTTCTTCTGCAGACGGCATTTTTACATTTAGAATATTCTGTAGTTCATCATAAGCCCAAACTATGCTTTTTTTGTCTCGGGTACCTTTAGTTAGCAGGAAGCAAAGTTGGTAAAATGCAGCAGGAAAATCCTGTCCTTCATCAATTAGCACGTGATCGTAATATGCTTGTACGGATCCAGTAGCAACCAGATCAGCACAGGCATATTGGAATGGATCCACTCCTGCAGGGGCAGCACTCCTCGCCGCGCTATAGTTCATTGGAATTCTTCCTGCGCGACGGCTAGCGTCTGAATATGCACCGTTCGCGTTAGAACCACCCCAGCCATGAAGAATGTTAATTTTAGTCCAGTCAGGATCAACTTCAGTGTAATGCCTAAAAAACTTTGTAATCATGTTCTGAATGGGCGAGCGCAAACTTTTTGTAAAGAATGTAACGAGAATAGTTTCATTGGGTTTGGTCATGTGCAGATGCGCAGCTTTCATGGCCAATATTACAGTCTTTCCTGAGCCTGCTAGACCTCGAATTCGTTGAGGCCCATTAATTGTAACGAGAGCCGCTCTCCTTTGCTTTTGGTCGAAGTTAGCGATTTCAGCTTCCAAATTGGATAGAGCAAAGGCTTCCTTGTGTTGCTCAGGATTTTCAATAACTCGATTTCCGCTACGCGTAAGTGCTTTTGCACCCTCAATGACGGATCGAGCTTCATGCATTTGCTCAGGACTGAGTAATTCTTCGCTTTGAAGGTCTTCGAGAAGGGTGCGGAGAGCTGTATTAGAGTTTATTACATCGCACTCTCCCCCCTCAAAGATTCGGTCAGCTAGTTCTGAGTCGCAGAAGATTACCGGTGTGATCTCTACATCAAGTGAGGAGCGTGTTCGTCGTAGCGTCTTGCTTTTTAATAGTCGGCCAATCAAAATGCTACAAAATTGGTTAAGAGACTCACCGACCTCACCGATTTTTGGAGTTGGTAGCCTTTCCGCCTGCGACGCGCTAACAAAACGAAGTGCAATAATGCCATGCGAACGGCTTAGTAATAATGCGTCAGGCTTATGCGTGACAGTTTCGTAGTCAGAGTAGCTAGGAAAGTCATAGTAAAGCACTGCCTCCTCAAGTCCAAGTTCTTGATGGGCACCTTTAACATATGAAATGAAGTCTCTGGCTAGAGGATCGTTATTAATTCGATCACTTGTTACAAGGATGTCGATATCCATTTCTTGTTTGCTCGCCGACCTAAGTCTTAGGTAATGATTTTACTTTATCTGGAAAGATAATAGCTTCGATCCTCCGTGTCTAGATTAGATGGGTGTGAGAAACCCTTTTATTTCCGCCTGCTTTGGATCACAGTCGGCCTATGTCTGCATTTAGGTCTGCAATTGGCAGATTCCTGCCGTTCGTGAAGGACAGCAATCGGCCAACCTGACACCCAGAGTTAAACCACCGATATCTGATACACAACCGAATCATATTTCTCCGCCATCCGCCTCTCGATGACCACTCCCCCCAACGCTTCGGCAATACGTCGACTCGCACGATTCTGCGTCGCAACAGGATAGACAAAGTGCTTCGCCACCACCCACTGGCTAGCCCACTGAACAACCGCCCGCACCGCTTCACCACCAAACCCCAGCCCATGTTTATCTTCACGGATCCAGATACCCAACTCCGGTGTTTCACTGCCGGTATGGTGCAGCCCGACCAAGCCGGTAAAACGAGCACCTACCCGCTCCCTGACCGTGAACACGATATCGCTGCCATCCGCTATCGCAGGCAGCCACCGCCCCCAGACTTGCGCGTACTCTTCCAGTGAGGCAGGCGGTTCCCAGGACATGTAGCGAGTCAGAGACGGTGTGATACAAGGGAAAGACTCAACAGCGTGCTGCTCGCAGAAGGGCTCAATGCTCAGGCGTTGCGAGAGAATGCGGATTGCGTGGGTGTCCACTGGCATTGCAATTTCCTTCCTGGGGACCGTTACTCCATGCATGCCGTGAACATACCACGCAGGTCGCGTCATCAGTATCAGGCTCTCTATACTGAGCCCCCAGGATGGTAGTTGGAGCACCCAATATGCCCGTCGCACCCAACCAAAACTCCCCCATCACTTTGGCCCCAGTCCAACAAAGCGACTTGGATGATCTGGTAGCCATTCGAATCGAGGCCATGCGCGAAAGTCTGGAGCGTGTTGGGCGATTTGACCCAGTGCGTGCGCGGGAGCGGTTTCTTGACGGCTTTGAAGCTCGCGACACACGCTACATCGAGGCAGCTGGAGAGCGGGTGGGTTTCGTAGTGGTGAAACATCACCCCAATGAACTCTTGCTCGACCACTTGTATGTCAGGCTGAGCGCGCAAGGGTCAGGGGTAGG
>Ga0308160_10002393_pt1 | contig 22826 bp, 26 predicted proteins | sample PhyFR1_FD_201036 | JGI IMG/M metagenome (GOLD analysis project Ga0308160, IMG submission 201036) | Phyllosphere microbial communities from UC Gill Tract Community Farm, Albany, California, United States - DLSLF.R1 | ecosystem: Host-associated > Plants > Phyllosphere > Unclassified | place: USA...
CGTCGTCCGCACCGGAACGGGCCTGGATCGTGGAGGTCTCAGCAGTCGGCGAGGACGGCGACGCGGGTTAGCATCGTCGGATGTCGACCACGCGACCTCCCGAGATCCTCCGCCTGACCGCCTTCGCCGCCGAGCAGGGTGGTGGGAACCCTGCGGGGGTCGTCCTCGACGCCTCGGCGCTCACCGATGCCGAGATGCAGGCGATCGCCACCGAGGTCGCGTATCCGGAGACGGCGTTCGTCGTCGACCCGGGTGTCGGCGGTGACGACCGGCACGTGCGGATGCGCTACTTCTCCCCCGGTGCCGAGGTGCCGTTCTGCGGTCACGCGACCATCGCGACCGCGGTCGCCCTCGCGGAACGGCGTGGCGTCGGGCGGTTCACCCTGGAGACGAACGTCGGGCCGCTCGTCGTCGAGACGGCCTCCGACGCAGACGCCGCCACGACCGGCGGCACCGGCTCGACCACCGCGTCGTTCACGAGCGTCGAACCCACCCTGCGCGAGCTCGACGCCGAGATCACCGATCGGCTGCTGTCGCTCCTCGGGCTCGAGCGTTCCGACCTCGACGAGCGGTGGCCGCTGCGTGAATCGTTCGCCGGCAACCGGCACCCGGTCGTCGCCGTCCGTGACCAGCACGCCTTCGACGCCTTCACCTTCGATCCGGCCGCGCTGCGCCGACTGATGGACGAGCAGGGCTGGGCCGGAACGGTGACCGTGGTGCACTGCCACGGTCTCGACGACGCCGGGCGCCTGCTCGTCGAAGCCCGCAACCTCTTCCCCGTCGGAGACATCACCGAGGACCCGGCGACGGGCTCCGCCGCGGCCTCGCTCGGCGGTTATCTGCGCGCACTCGGCCTGGTCACCCCGCCTGCGCAGGTCGTCATCCGGCAGGGTCATCACGTCGGCGCTCCCAGCCTCCTGACGGTCGACGTCCCCAGCACCGGCGGCATCACCGTGACGGGGACGGCGCAGGCGATCGCAGCTCATTGAGTCGCGGGCCCTCGACCGATGAGCCGTGGGACCGATGAGCCGTGGCTCGGACTCGCGCTAGCATCGAGCCAGTCGCGGCCGGGCGGCCTCCGGAGGGGATGGACATGTTCACAGGTGGTGGATCGACGCGGGGGCGCACCGCGGGCCTCGGCGTCATCGGTGCAGCAGTGCTCGCGCTCGCCCTGGCGGGATGCGCCTCCGGGACCCAGAGTGGCGCCGACCCCTCGACCACAGCGCCCGGCGAGTCCGGCGACGCGGTCGGTGTCGTCGGTGTCTGGGGAGACGCGGACGCACAGAACACCCCGTCGCTGGTGTTCGCCGAGGACGGCACGGTGACGGGGACCGACGGGTGCAATCGACTCATGGGCTCGTGGACGGCCGACGGCGACACGGTCGAGTTCGCGCCGCTGGTGTCCACGCGGAAGGCCTGCGAAGGCGTCGACACCTGGTTGTCGGGCGGAGCATCCGGCACCTGGACAGGCACGGAACTCGTCGTCCTCGACGGGAGCGGCACGGAGATCGGCACGCTCGAGCGCTCGGAGTGAACCGGCCTTCCGGGCTTGCCGGGTGTTCGCCGGTGGGTGCGAGAGGATCATCGGGTGGATGAGGTCGAATCGTTGCAGGACGCGGGGCTGCGGGCTGCCGTGCGGGAGCATCTGCGCGGGTTGCCGCACGGCGCGGGCTCGGAGGGCTTGAGCGAGATCGTCGTCGATGAGGTGACGGTGCTGGATGGCATCGAGCGCTTCCACGGACTCCGACGACTCGGGCTGGAAGGCACGGATGTCGTCGATCTCCGTCCGCTCGCAGGCCTTCGAGACATGGAGGAGCTGTGGCTGAGCGAGACGCGCGTGGCTGATCTCCGCCCGCTGTCGGGGCTGCAGTCACTCACGGTGCTCGAGCTCGGCGATACGCCGGTCGTCGACATCGAGCCACTCCGACCGCTCCGCCGCTTGCAGAAGCTGTGGTTAAACGGGTCGAACGTCACCGATCTCGACCCGATCCGTGCCCTCACGGGCCTGGTCACCGTCGGGGTGGCCGGCGCCCCGATCGAGGACTACCGGCCACTGGAGGCACTGGCGGAGCTGCAGACCCTGGTGGTCTCACGGTCGGCATCCGCGCGCCTCGGGGCACTGTCGCACCGTGGTGACCTGGACATCCATCTCCTCGACGAGTAACTCTCCCCTTCGGGAGACGCACGTTCCCGAGCGAGTGGTGCCGCGGCGAGGACGACCGCGGTCCAGAACATCGCGATGCGGAGACGACGGGGAGGCGCGGATTCCCCGGGTCGGTTCACGGGCGCTTGGGCCGGGCGGCGCCCAGAGCGGGCGGGATCATCGCGTGAACGTGATGACGGGGTGCCCTCGGCGGGAGTCCAGCGTCACTTCGGCCACCACGCCGTAGACGTCCGCGATGAGCGCCGCGGTCAGCACCTCGCCCGGCGCCCCGGCAGCGACCACCCGACCGGCCCGCAGCACGACGACCGTGTCGCAGTACATCGCGGCGAGGTTGAGGTCGTGGATGGCGATCACAGTGGTGACCGGGAGCGCGCAGACGAGATCCAGCAGCTCCAGCTGGTGTCGGATGTCGAGGTGGTTGGTCGGTTCGTCGAGGAGGAGCTCGCGCGGCTCCTGGGCGAGCGCCCGCGCGATCTGTGCCCGCTGGCGTTCGCCTCCGGAGAGGGTGTGCCAGAGGCGGCCGGCCTGATCGGCCAATCCGACGTGGGCGAGGGCACGGTCGACGGCGGTCTCGTCGGCTGCGGTGTTGCCACTGAGTCCCGAGCGGTGCGGGATCCGGCCGAGTCGCACGATGTCGCGCACCGTGATGTCGACGTCGGTGTCGGCGTGCTGCGTCACCGAGGCGACCGAACGCGCGATGCGCCGTCGACCGACCGACGCCAGGTCGACGCCGTCGAGCGTCACGAGTCCGGCGGTCGGCTTCACGAGTCCGTGGAGCACCCGCAGGAGCGACGACTTGCCCGACCCGTTCGGACCGAGGAGACCGACGGTCTGGCCCGGTTCGGGGCGCAGCGTCACACCGTCGACGACGAGCGCACCGCCGCGGTTCCAGGACACGTGCTCAGCGTGGAGTGTCATGCCCTCTTCCTCCTGCGGGCCAGCAACGCGATGAAGACCGGTACCCCGACGAGCGCGGTCCCGACGCCGACCGGCAGCGGCGTCGGTGAGAACGCGACGCGCGAGCCGGCATCCACCCAGACCATGAAGATCGCACCGATGATCGCCGTGGCCGGGATGAGTCGCCCGTGACGGGGCCCGACGAGCAGGCGGGCGGCGTGGGGCAGCACGAGTCCGACGAAGCCGATCGCCCCCGCGACGCTCACCAGCGTCGCCGTGATGAGCGCCGTCGCAATGAGCAGGATCGCCCGCGTCCTCGCGACGTGGATGCCGAGCGATGCCGCGACGTCCTCACCGAAGGCGAACGCGTCGAGCGCATGGGCGTACCGGAGACACAGGATCGACCCGGCGACGACGACGATCGCGCAGAGCGCCACGTCGTCCCAGCGCACGCCCTCGAGCGAGCCGAGCAGCCAGAACATCACGCCGCGCGTCTCGTCCGAGTCGGCGAACGCGAAGATGATCAGCGAGGTCAGCGCGGAGAAGAGTTGCGTGCTGGCGACGCCCGCGAGCACGACCCGGTCGGTCCCGCCACCCGACAGACGGGAGAGCAGGAGCACGAGTCCGAAGGCGACGAGCGCGCCGATGAACGCACCGCCGGAGAGTCCGATCGACGCCCCGCCGAGTCCGAGGATCCCGATCGCGACCGCTCCGGTCGACGCTCCGGAGGAGATGCCGAGGATGAACGGGTCGGCCAGCGGGTTGCGGAGGAGCGACTGCATGATGACGCCGCAGAGCCCGAGCCCGGCTCCGCACGCTGCCGCGACGAAGGCCCGCGGCAACCGCTCCTCCCAGACGATCGCGTCCTTCGACAGCTTCACCGGGATGTCGGTGACACCGAGGTGGTTCGCGACGATGTCCCGCACGTTCACGAGCAGGATGTCCGCCGGTCCGAGCGTGATCGCCATACCGACCGAGACGAGGAGGAGGATCACGCCGGCGAGGACGAGCAGGCCGGTGATCGTCGCGCGGCGTGCGCGTGAGGCGGGTCGCCGCGCCGTGTCGCTGTTCATCACCGTGTCGCCGCTCGTCACCGGTTCGGTCACCGTCTCCAGGTTCAGAGCTCGTCCTCGTGTTCGACCCACCACGCCTTGATCTTCTCGAGGCCGTCGACGAAGCGGATGGACGGGTTCAGCTCGGCGCCGTGGAGGGCGATGTACCGCTGGTTGCGCACCGCGTCCATGGTCTTCGTGAGCGGGTCGGACTCCAGGAACGCGACCTTGTCGTCGAGGCGGTCGCCGGGGAACCGGTCGCGCTGCAGGTCGCCGAGGACGAGGACCTGCGGGTCGCGGTCGACGAGGTCTTCCCAGGTGGTGGCCGGCCAGTCGTCCTCGAGTTCCCCGAAGACGTTGTCGAGCCCGGTGGTCGAGGCGAGCAGCGCGGCGGATCCGAGCCCACCGCCGACGTACGGGGTCTTCGTGTCTGCGAACCAGAACGCGACGGTCGTGCCATCGAAGTCGACACCCTCGGTCGCCTTCGCGGCACGGGCCTTCAGGTCGGCGACGAGCGCGGCAGCACGGTCGGAGACGTCGAAGACCTCGCCCATCTCGGTGATCTCCTGGTACAGCGCGTCGATGGTGAGCGGCGTCGTGCGCGTCCCGCCGCCGTTGATGCTCGTGCCGTTGTCGCAGTCGGTGGGCGAGAGGTAGCTGGCGACACCGGTCTCGGCGAACCGCTCGCGTGGTGCGACGCCGCCCTCGTTGAAGTGGCGGCCGAAGGACGCGGTGACGAAGTCCGGGTCGGCACCGAGGACGACCTCGTAGGTGGGGGCGTTGTCGGCCAGGCGCGGGACGTCGGCGTTCGCGTCGGCGAGTGAGTCGAGGACGGGGTCCGTCCAGGAGGCGGTGCCGACCATGCGGTCTTCGAGACCGAGGGACAGCAGGATCTCGGTCGAGTTCTGGTCGAGGGAGACGACCCGCTGGGGTGCGGCGTCGATCGTGACCTCGGTGCCGCAGTTGTCGAGCGTGAGCGGGTAGTCGGTCGCGCCCTGCCCTGCGGCTGCGGTCGATTCGGGCTCGACCGCTTCGGACGCGCCGCAGGCGGACAGTCCGACGGCGAGTGCCGCGGCGAGGACGAGGCTGATGGCGGCGCGCTGGTGCACGTCGTCTCCTTCATTCGAGGGGTGGGACCTAGGAAGGATAGCCTTACCTGAGTATCGGAGGCGAATCGGCCCCGCGCTGCCCCCGGTCGCCCCTCAGCTCGGTTCGACAAGCCCATGGCATGCCTGGCAGCCCGCGCCGCTGTGGAGGTTGTCTCCCACAAGCCGCGCGGGCCACGAGCATCAGTCCACGGGTGAGACTCGAATGAGATTCCCGTCGGGGTCTGCAATCACGAACGTTCGACCGAAGACGTCATCGTATGGCTCCTCCACGACGGTGACGCCCTTGGCCTTCCACTCCTCGAACACCTGGTCGACGGCGGCCTCCGAACCGGGAACCATGAGCCCGACCTCGAACGTGCGCGGGGTGCTGGGCACCGCGTATTCGTTGCGTCCTGTCCAGAGGGCGAAGAGCACGCCGGGAGCAACCGGGAAAGCGACGTACCTCGGGCTGGTGAAATCGGGTTCGATCGTGAAGAGGTCGCTGTAGAACGCGGTGGCAGCCTCAGCGTCCTGGACCTGGATCAGAAAGAGGTTGGGTGCGGGCATGGGTGGCTCCTGTCGAGTGGTGCTTGCGGTGTTACACAAGCCAACCTCCCAATCACGCCACCTGTTGTCAGGTTTTCAGAGAAGCTTGTCCAATGAAAGCCGCCCGGCTGCTGAGCCTGCTCCTCGTCCTCCAAACTCGCCAACGCGTGACGAGCGTGGAGCTGGCGGAGCGCTTGGAGGTGTCGGTGCGAACGATCCTGCGTGACGTGGAAGCCCTCTCGGCGGCCGGCGTACCCGTCTATGCCGAGCGAGGGAGATACGGCGGCATCGTCCTCCTCCCCGGCGCGCGCCTGAATGCGTCCCATCTCGAACCAGCCGAGATGGACTCGCTCTCGCTCGCCGGCCTCGACAGCGTGCAGCGCGCACAACTGGGGATCACCGCCGCTCACGACATGGCCATTCGGAAGATCGCGGCCCGCCGTGCTGCGAACGCAGCCGGGGACACGAACCTTGCCGAACTCGTCATCGTCGACAACTCAGGGTGGCTCGCCGCCGAAACCCGCGACACCGACGTCGCAGATCTAGCTTTGACGTTGCGCTCTCGCCCACGGCTGCGAATCCACTACCGCCGAAGCGGTGCCGAGCACGCCACCAGTCGGGACGTCGACCCGTATGGGCTCGTTTCGAAGTCCGGGCGGTGGTATCTCGTGGCCGATGACGATGGAACGGCGAAGCTCTTCAACCTCGAACGGCTTGAACACTATGAAGCCCTCCTCGAGCCCGCGGCGACACGGCCTGATCAAGACTTGCGGTCGGTCTGGGCCGAACTGAAGCATCGCTCCGAGGGCCCTGGGGAAGTCGAGGTGACGGTCAGGTTGCGAGGAACGCGCGTCGACCTCGCCCGACGCATCTTGGGCAGCCGTCTGAAAGCGACCGGATCAGGTGAAGACGGGTGGCAACTGTTCACTGTCAGCTACCCCGAAGTCGAAGCAGTGCGCCAGCTCCTGCAGTTCGGCGATCACATCGAGGTGCTCGCCCCCGAACGCGCCCGCCAACGCATCGTCGAACTCGCAACAGATCTCATCAACCGACACAACTCACCGCCCGCCTGACGGTTCGCGTAGCGGCCGTAAACGTCAACGAGGGCTATCTACCGAGTGGAGGTTCCGACGACTCCCACATTCGCTGGAGCGCGGCGATCGCGGCATCGAACGCATCAGGTGGAAGATACGTCGGGCCGTCTGCGATGTTCACATTCCTGAGGGGGTCGTCGGTCGCGTGCTGAGGGAGCAGGTGACAGTGCAGGTGGGGCATCCGGTGGCCCATGACGAGGTAGTCGATCTTCTTCGATCGGAAGACCCCATCGATGACACGTGCCGCACGTTGCACATCTGCCCAAAACCTCGCGAGTTGTTCTGGCGGGAGTTCCGACATGTCGACGACATGTTCTCGAAGGATCACGAGGCTGTATCCGGCGTGGTGTTGATTTCGAGCGAGCCGTACGTGACTCGTGCTGGTTGTCGCGATGAGGGCGCTGTGCTCGTTCGTCGGTAAGTGTGCGTCCGCGCACATGCCGTTCGCCAACCCTCGACGAGTGTTGTCTCGGATGGTGTCGACCCGGAGTTGAGCGAAGACCGCGACGATACCGAACAGTGCACGTCCCATCGGAGTCGTGGTGTCGATCTCCGGTTCCGTGAGGCTGCGAATGTTCACGCCTCGATCGTGGAGCTCGGCGATCGTCTGTATCGCCATGACCTCGGAACCAGCGATGCGGTCCAGCGCACGAATCATGAGCGTGTCGCCGGGACGGAGGTAGTCGAGGCAGCCGAGCCACTGGGGGCGCTCTGACACACGACTCGACTCACCGCGGTCGACGAAGACCCGCGATGCACCTGCAGCGAGCAACTCTCGCTCCTGAGACTCCGGGTTCTGCTCGCGAGTGGAGACGCGGGCGTACCCGATCACGTTGGCCATAGGAGAAACCTACGGCCACCCACCGATAACGGTCGGTAGGCAGTTTCGGAGCATGGAGGTTTCGGGTGACAGTTTCGGTTGACGTCGACACGGCGTGTCGCCCGACTCGGCCCAACGCGCCCATGCTGCCCCGAAAACGATGGTTTACGGTGCGTGCTATTCCAGATGTTCTTCGACCGATTGAGCGATCTCGGCCGCTAGCGTTCGATCATCTGCAGCCGGACCGTCACTGCGGCTGAGGTCGATGGAGATGACGTACGAGTCCCAGATTGAATAGACATGAACCACCGGTTTCGAGGGCCCGGCGACGAGGCAGGTCGAGCCAATCGCGCCTGCCACTCCGAGTGGTTCGCAGCCTTCTTTCTGGTCATCGGCGTCGAGGGACCCGGCTCTCAACCGGTCGATTTCTCCCTCGGTCGGGGCAGTGATGCGGATCGAGAGGGTGTTCCCACTGTCCGTAGCGCTCGACTGAGTGCATTCGGCTCCTTGCGCGTCATCAAGATCGACTGTGATCGAGTCGCCGTCGCGGATCAGCCCCACTCCGGTCGAGGATTCACGTGGCAGATCCGGCACTGCTTGCTTGGCCAATTCGGGTGAAACGAGGCCGCAGGCAGGCACCATGGCCTTCGGCGAATCGGATGCACAGCCAGCCAAGCCGACTATCGATAGCCCTACAACGAGCAGGGGACTCATTCCACGTGCAGTTCTCACTCTCGATGACCTCCGGGTTGTGAAGAGTCCACGATACGCGGAACCCCATGACTCCACCCAGGCCGTTTCGCGCCGCCGGCGCCGTGGGAATCGAAAAGAAGTCGCGGCTCAACCGGACCAGAAACCATCAGTTTCGAGCGATTGCGGAAATCTACAACGCCCCTTGTTTCTATTCGGTCACGACAGATCGGATTCGGACGTCTAACATAGGTGCAGCGTCGCGTGCCGGTGGCAGGTTGTGTCAGGCATGGAGGCGTCGGACCCGAAGGATTGATGATGCTCTCATCGCTCCCTTCGTCCTCGCGTGACTGAGCGCGAGACGACCAGGCTGATTGCCTGGAGCAACGAATTACGACGCGTACACCAACGGCTGCGCGATGCACTGGCTGTCGCGCAAATGGCTGTAATCGAGGGTGGTTCATCCGAAGACGCAACGCGCGATCTGCTGCTGTACTGCCACGGCTTTTGCGCAGCACTGGATGGCCACCACCGCGGCGAGGATCGCGCCCTATTCCCTGCGATCGAGGCGGCACACCCTCACTTAGCCCCCGTGCTGCGATCCCTCGAACAAGACCACTCGATGATTGCCCATCTCCTCGGAGAACTCAGCGCGGCCGTCGAGCGGTCGGCGTCCACGGCAGACTTGTCTATGCACCTCGACGGGGTTGCTGCGGTGATGGAGACTCACTTTCTCTACGAGGAACGACAGCTTCTGCGAGTGCTCGAAAGCCTCGAACTACACGACAGGGTGAGCGACGTTCTCGGACCGCTGTAGCTCTACACGGGACCGAAACCAAGGACCGAAACCGATTCTCCCGAAAGCTGGTTTCGATACGGTCCACGTTTTGTGGTGGCCGACTCGTGAGGTGCCCGCGGGCGTCCCCAAATCGATCGTTTCCGGTATTGGCCGCAAATCTGATCGGACGCCGCGTGTTCGCTGGGGCTAGGCTCCGAACAGGTCATCACCCGACGAGAGCCTGCATCGGATGGCTAGGGTCCGGAGAGACAGCGGGGCAAGAGTCTCCGCGCCTGAACCAAGTGACCCGCCCTTCAGCGTTGAGCGGCGGGTCATCTGTTTCACCAGCGCCGGTGATTCTGGGCAACACGAGCGGAGCAGCGATGCACATCGAACGGTGGTGGCCGAAACTCAAGCCCACCACCCGGCAGTACCTGATCGAGCACAACGGACTGCTCGTGCCAGCGGACGCACGAGCAGAAATCGTCAGTGTCGGCGGGCGCCTCACCTCCGGCTCCTCGTGGGTGACGAGCTGGCCAGACGGCTACTACTTCCCGGCCGCGACCACACAGTGGATCGCCGCGCTGACCCGAGAAGCGACCGTCGAACCGGGCACCCTCGCATAGCGCCGCAGCGGACAGCCGGCGGGGCGGCACGCCCGAACGTGCCGCCCCGAGACCAGAGCAGCGGCACACGCGGAACCCGAATCCGTACTGGCAACGCTGCCCCGGTCGGGAGCGATAGTAGGCCTGCCACACATGCGGCGCATGGGCTGTCCTTTCGTGGGTGGGTGAGGGGTTAGACGTCGCTGTCACGCCAGCGGCTGACGGTGCAGCGCTCGCCCGGCTGGTTGGTGTCCCGGCCCTCGGAGCGGCACGAACTGCAGGCGCATCCGTCCGCGTAGCTCTCACCGGCGTACGTGTTCTCGTGTCCGTAGTCGTCCACTGGTCTCTCCCCCTCGTTTTTTTGCCGTGAAGGCGGTTTATCCGCCGCTAGGGAGCGCGCGGTGGAGTGCAACCCGAAGGGCAGGGGAGGAGGGAGTTTCCGGGCGAAATGAGGAGCGAAGCGACGCGTCCGGAAAGTCTCGGGGGACCAGGCGGCGCAGCCGCTTGCATGGAGCCGCGCCGACCGTATGCTGCCGAAGGCTTCACGGTAAATAAACGTGCGCCCGAGGGTGCTGACAGCCGCCCGCGAAGCGGGTGTCGATCACAGACCCGTCAGGGCAGGAGGGGTTCGTCGGCGATCTTCCCGCCTCGAGCTCGCCGTCGACAACCAAGCGTGCGTCTGCTGAAATTGATTGGGCGCCGAGCTGGTGGCGCACCATCTCAGAAGGGGGAAGAAATGAAGATCAGGAACCGGGTCGCGGCCGTCGCACTGACCGTTGCGTGCATGACCGGGATCGGTGTCGCAACGGCCGCACCTGCGCAGGCAGTCACGTGGAAGGGCTACAGCGTGAGCGTCCAGGGCGAGCGCGCGTGCAAGGTGATGCTCACGAGTGCCGTCCGGGCCCAGCTCATGGCGGGGTATCGAGTCGACGTCAAGAAGCCGTGCTACCACTCCGGTGGCGGGTTCTGGAGCGCGTTCTTCCTCTACGGCAAGTAACAGCTCGTAGACGTCGGCGACGGTCTCAGCTCCGGCTAGCCAGGGGTTGCGGGTTTGCTTGTTGGGTCGAGCGACGCTCTCCGGATCTGGGGGAGCGCGAGGGGGCACGCCCCCTCGCATCGTGCGCTCTGCGTGCGATGCCGCGCCGCCTGTCCAGGGTGAGGGAAGACCCCCACCCCGGACAGGATCGGTTAGCTGTCGGCGGGGAGCTTCGCTGCGATCCGCTCCACGTCGCTCAGCGGGTAGCCCCATGCGGCGAGCTGACGGAAGTAGGCGGCGATATCGTCGCCGCCCTGTCGCCAGGTGTGGCGTCCGGTGGACTCTTCGATGCCAGCGAGGACGATTGCCAGAGCGACGTGCTGGGCGCGGGTCGGGTTCTTCTCGGCGCTCGCGGCGAGCCGGTCGCTGACCCGAGAAGCGACCGTCGAACCGGGCACCCTCGCATAGCGCCGCAGCGGACAGCCGGCGGGGCGGCACGTCCGAACGTGCCGCCCCGAGACCAGAGCAGCGGCACACGCGGAACCCGAATCCGTACTGGCAACGCTGCCCCGGTTGGGAGCGATAGTAGGCCTGCCACACATGCGGCGCAAGGAGCTTTTGCGACCGCGAACCGATACCGGCGACCGCGACGCCGCAGGCTGCCCAGCGGGTGTCCGCAGCGCTGAGAGTGGCTCCTGGCCAACACGCGGGGTGCGTGTGACCAGGAACCTGCGACAGGCGGGGGCCTGTCGCGCCCAGCGTAGCTCTCGGCACACCGCAGGCTGCCCCTAGACCCGTGGCGCGTGCGGCCAGATACGTGTGCCGTCAGCGTCGTCAGACCTCGAGCTGCGCGCTGGAACTCGTCGTGGCAATGGCCTGGCGGTACGCGGCGATCTTGCGTTCTAGCGCTGCGAGGTGTCGCTGAACCTCGGCCTGTCGGTCGAGGACGGCCGCGTGGTGCTCTTCGAGGAGAGCCAGACGTTCAGCATCATCAGCGCCGGCCCGGTACGCGGCCGCGTACTCGCGCATCTCCTGAACGCTCATGCCCGTGCCGCGGAGCATCACCGTTCCGGCGAGCCAACTCAACGCAGCCGTGTCGTACCGACGCCATCCGTCCGGACCACGGCCGGGCGCAGGCGCGATGCCTTCCTTCTCGTAGTAGCGGATCGTGTCGACCGTGGTGCCGAGTAACTCAGCGGCGACGCTGATCGTGACGGGCTCGTCGACATGGACCTCCGGAAGCAGCATGCCCTGAGTCTCCCACTTGACATGGTGTGCGCACCAGGGTCGAGAGTTGGGTCGTCCGGGTCGACCCGGCGGTGAACGGAGAACACGCATGCAGCAGATTCCTCTCGGCTCCCAGGGCCTCGTCACATCCGCGCTCGGACTCGGGTGCATGGGGATGAGCGCCTTCTACGGCGGCGCCACCGAAGCCGGCTCCGTCGAGACCATCCGTCGAGCACTCGACCTCGGGATCACTTTGTTCGACACGGCAGAGGCGTACGGACCGTTCAAGAACGAGCAACTCCTCGGCCGGGCTCTCGGTGCCGACCGGGACCGGGTCGTCGTCGCGTCGAAGTTCGCTACAGACTTCACCGACGACGGCACCCCGATCGGCCTTGACGGGTCCCCGGAGCACGCCCGCCGCGCGATCGACAGGTCGCTCGACCACCTCGGCACCGACCACGTCGACCTCTGGTACCTGCACCGCGCCGACCCGAACGTGCCGATCGAGGACACCATCGGAGCGATGAGCGAAGCCGTCACCGCCGGCAAAGCCCGATACATCGGCGTCTCAGAAACCTCAGCAGAAACCCTGCGAAGAGCACACACGACGTTCCCGATCACCGCGATCCAGTCCGAGTACAGCCTCTTCGAACGTGACGCCGAGCACAATGGCGTCCTCGACACCGCCTCGGAGCTCGGCATCGGGTTTGTACCGTTCTCCCCACTCGGCCGCGGGTTCCTCTCCGGCACCGTCACCCGAAAAGACGACCTGCCCGAGGGTGACGCCCGCCGGAACCTTCCCCGGTTCTCAGACGAAGCCATCGACGCGAACCTGCGCGTCGTCGACGCGCTCGGGGTCATCGCCGACGAGAAAGGCGTCACCACCGCGCAGCTCGCACTCGCGTGGCTCATCCAAGCTGGCGTCGTCCCGATTCCCGGAACCACGAAGGCGTCCCGGGTCGAGGAGAACGTCGCCGCCGCGGACGTTGTGCTCACCGCCAGCGACCTCGAACGGATCGAGACGGCCTCACCGCACGGTGTTGCCGTCGGCACCCGCAATACCGAGGCAGGGATGGCGCGAGACCGCGGCTGAGCCACACGCAAATGCCTGCGGCACCGACCAGGTGCCGCAGGTCGACGTCGACGCTGGTTATCGGCTCGAGCACGCGCATTCCGTCGGGTCTCGTCTCTACCAGCGACAGACCCGGCAGTTGGTTCGACCGACACGAAAACGGGGCGACTTGGGAGCCGCCCCGTCTGTGGATAACACCCTCAAACCACGACCGATAATATTTATTATGTCGTTCGCATGCGGCACCCACAGCTCAACGCGGGTCGACGAGCCCCGCACGGATGCCCCAGAGCACGGCCTGGAGGCGGTCGCGCGCTCCCGTCTTCTGCAGCAGGCCGGCGAGGTGGTACTTCACCGTCGTGGGTTCGACGAAGAGGCGGTCGGCGATCTCCGCGTTGGAGAGTCCCTGCGCCAGGAGGTCGAGGACCTCGAACTCGCGATCGGTGAGCGGCGACTCGACCGGCGCGGTTGCAACCGGGGCCTCGCGCCGGCGCTCCGAGAACTCGCGCAGGATGCGACGGGTGAGGCGCTGGTCGAGCGTCCCCTCCCCCGCTGCGACGGACCGGATCGCGGCGAGCAGCGTCGCCTCGTCCGCGCCCTTCAGCAGGAAACCTGCTGCACCGGCCTCGAGGGCGGCGAACACGTCCGCATCGACGTCGAAGGTCGTGAGGATGAGGACGTCGGCGTCGAGCTCAGGGTCCGCCGTGATCGTGCGGGTCGCCGCGATCCCGTCCGTGCCCGGCATCCGGATGTCCATGCAGATCAGGTCGGGCCGCAGCTCCTTCGCCAAGCGCACCGCGTCGGCACCGTCGATCGCCTCACCGACGACCTCGATGTCGGGCTCGGCACCGAGGATCACCGAGAGGCCGGCGCGGACGACCGCCTGGTCGTCGGCGATGAGGAGGCGGATCATGCGTCACTCCGATGCTGGTCGGGACCCTGCTGGTCGGGACGGTGTTCGTCGGGGATGGTCAGGCGGTTTCGCCACCCGCCGTCGTCCGTCGGCGCCGCGGTCAATCGCGCTCCGATGAGCTCCGCACGCTCGCGCATGCCCCAGAGGCCATAACCGTCACGAGACGGCGACGCAGGCCGCTGCGACGACGCCGCGTTCGTCACGATGAGCTCGATCGCGTCCGCCTCGAACCGCACCGCCACGCGGCAGACGGCTCCGGGCGCGTGCCGGGCGGCGTTCGCCAGCGACTCCTGGACGGTCCGGTACGCGGCCGTCTCCGCGAGCGGCCCCAGCACACGAGGCTCACCGGTCACGGTGTACGCGACGTGCTGCCCCCGCGACCGCGCTGCCTCAACGAGTTCCGGGATCGCGGCGATCGCCGGAGTGGTCGCCGGCCCGAGCGTCGATCCGTCTCCGCTGCCCTGGGCGTCCGCGTCGTCGCTGCGCAGTAGGCCGACCGTCCGCCGCAGGTCCACGAGCGTGGTGCGGGCATCGGACTGCACCGTCTGGAGCATCTCCCGAGCGCGTTCCGGGTCGCGCTCCACCAGAGCGCTGGCCGCCTGCGCACTGACGATGATCCCCGACAGGTGGTGCCCGGCGATGTCGTGCAGCTCCCGGGCGAGCGCGGTGCGCTCAGCGCGGAGGTCGTTCTGCACGCTGATCCGACGCTCGTTCTCGGCCATGCGCGCCTGGTCCTCGATCGCCGACAGCAAGCGCTCGCGACCCCTCGCGTACTCGGCGACGCCGGCCGGGAGCACGTACTGCAACACGATGCGCGCAACGGCCGCGAACACGAGGATGAGCGGCTCCTCGGACGACCCGAAGATCATCGCGATGCCGCCGACCACCGTCGTCGCGACCGCGCCGGCCACCAGCGCGCGGATGGCCGTCCGCCGCTCCTCGTGCCGAGCGAGCGCGTAGGTGGCGAGGATCACGCCGAACGAGCCGATCCCGAGTTCGCCACCACTGGACCCGAGGACCACGAGGTCGAGGAGGACCGCCACGCCGAACACCGCGACAGGGTGCCGACGCCGGAAGAGCAGGGCGATGGCCTGGAGCACGACCAGCCCCGCGTGCGCCCACGGTGACACCTGACCCGGCACGGCGTGCAGCTCGTCGACCCACGGGACGACCCCGAGGTACCCCACCGCACCGGCGAGGACCAGGACCGGCGGGAGCGCCGAGCGCAGACGGGCCGCGAGCGGGGCGGGCCGTGCGGGAGAGGTCATGGGTCGAGTCAACCACGCCGAGCGCCGACCCCGGTTGGGCTCGGCGCTCGGCGTCCGGTGGGAAGCGATCATCGCTCGCAGAGGGTCGCATCGAGGGCGTCGACGACGATCCGGTACTGCTTCATCAACCGCTCGTTGTCGTCGGGCGACACGACCGCCCAAGGCAGCGAGGTGACGGCGATGGTGACGGCCGTGCCGTCGGGACCGACCGCGTTGCGCGTCTGGGTTCCGGGGATGTCGCCGCCGTGCCCCCAGGCCACGCCGCCGCAGCTCAGCGGGTAGCTCTGCAGGCCGAGCCCGTAGCCCGCTCCCGGCCACAGCTCGTCACCCGCCGGGACCGTGGTCTGCATCTCGGCGAGGGTCTCCTCGTTCAGGAGTTCACCGTCGAGCAGGGCCTTCATGAAGACGTTGAGCTCGTGCGGCGTCGAGACGAGCGCACCGGCGGACCAGGCGAACGAGGTGTCGAGGGCCGTGATGTCCAGGAGGTCGCCGACGGTCTTCGCGTGGTACCCGTGCGGGTGCTCGCCGCGCAGCTCGCGTTCGCCCGGCGCCGGGAAGTACGTGTGCTCGAGGTCGAGCGGCTTGACGATGCGCTCGTCGATCTGCTGGGCGAGTGCCCGGTCGGTGACACTCTCGACCATGAGCCCCAGCACGAGGTAGTTCGTGTTGCTATACGCCCACCGCTCCCCCGGCGCGAACACGGCCGGCTTGGCGAGGGCGATGTCGAGCATGTCGCGGGGCGAGGTGTACCGCTCCTGTGCCGCGAACGCGTCGGCGGCGATCTGGTCGGCGTACTCGGGGAGCCCCGCCGTGTGCTGGAGCAGCTGACGGACCGAGATGCGGGTGCCGTCGATGCCGTCGCCGGTGATGAGCCCAGGGAGGTAGGAGTCGATCGGGGCGTCGAGCGCGACCTTGCCCTCCTCGACGAGCTGCAGGACGACGGTCGAGACGAACATCTTCGTGTTGCTCGCGATCCGCACCTCGCCGTCGACCGGAGCCGGCTCGTCGGTCGCGAGGTCGCCGATGCCGGCGGCGACGTCGATCGCCTCACCGTCCGGCCCGATCACCGAGGCGAGCGCCGCGGGGTAGCCGGGGTCGACGAGCGACTGCATCCGGTCCTGCAGCGGGCCCGATTCGGAGCCGGTGTCGGCGGTCTGCTCCGTGGCGCTGGAGCAGGCGCTGAGGGAGACGGTTCCGGCGAGCAGCGCGGCGGCGGCCGAGACGGCGATGAGCGTCCGGTGACGGGTCTGGTGCTGCGTCTTGGTCTGAGTGTGGGTCTGGTCGTTCATGTGGGTGGTTCCTTTCAGATGTCGCGGCGCGAGAGCGCAGCGGATGCGGCCGCAGTGAGGGCGGCGGTGAGGGCCACGAGGGCGAGGATGACGACGATCGGTCCGAGCCCGTCCGTTCCGCCGTGGATGACGCCCTGTGCGAGGGCGACGGGCAGGAACTGGGTCCAGACCGGCACGATGCCGCCGGTGATCAGCTGGATCGAGGAGACGACGATCGGTTCGAGGATGAGGATCGCGATCATCGTCAGAACGCCGGCGAGCTGGGTGCGGACGATGAGTCCGACCGCGAGTCCGATGACCGACAGGGCGGTGACGGCGAGGACACCGAGCCCGAACCGTGCTGCGAGGTCCGGGAGTCCGAGGACGAACGGCGTTCCGGTCGCTGCCAGGGTGATCACGAGCGTGACCAGGCTGACGAGGGCGAGCACGACACCGAGGACGGCGCCGACGAGTGCGACCGCGCCCGCCTTGGCTGCGACGATGCGGAACCGCTTCGGCGAGGCGAGGACAGCACCGACGATGCCGCCGTAACGATCGTCACTCGTGCCGGCGAGCACGCCGAGCAGGGTGATCGCCAGGAGTGCGACGCCGATGGAGCCGCTGCCCATCGACGCACCGAGGGGGTTGAGCGCGTCGAGTTGCACGGCACGGGAGGCGAGGTCCAAGACGGGGAAGTCGCTCCCGAGGGCGTCGAGTCCAGGGCCGATGTCGCCGTCGGCGAGGGCGGGCATGAGGGTGACGAAGGCGAGTTGCGTGACGATGAGGCCCACGACGGCGACCGCCGCGGTGACCTTCGTCGCGGTCGTGGTGACGAGCCCGATGAGTTCAGCGCGGAGCATCAGCCCACCTGCCCGTTGTTGGTGAGCTGGGCGGTTCCGGTGACCTGGAGGTAGTACGCCTCGAGGTCGCCGCCCGATGCGGCGAGGATGTCGCCCATCGACGACTCGGCCACGACGCGCCCGTCGGTGATGACGACCACGTCGTCCGCGATGTCCTGGACGTCGGACAGGAGGTGGGACGAGAGCAGGACCGTCCCGCCCGCGTCGGCGAACGCACGCAGCCGGAGTCGCAACCACTGCATGCCGGCCGGGTCCAGGCCGTTCGACGGCTCGTCGAGGATGAGCACGGCCGGCTCGCCGAGGAGGGCTGCGGCGATCGCGATGCGCTGACGCATCCCGAGCGAGTACCCGCCGGCGGGGCGGTCGGCGTCGCATGCCATGCCTACTTCGGTGAGGACCGCGTCGATGCGGGAGGCGTCGACCCCGATCCGTGCGGCGGCGATGCGGAGGTGCTGCCGCCCGGTGCGAGCCGGGTGGAGTCCGCCCGCGTCGAGGACGGCGCCGACGGTGCGCGCCGGCTGCTCGAGCTCTCGGTAGGGGCGACCGAGGATGAGGCCGTCCCCCGCGTCGGGACGGGCGAGTCCCAGCAGCAGGCGGATGGTGGTGGTCTTCCCGGCGCCGTTGGGGCCGAGGAGTCCGACGACCCGGCCGGGGGCGACGGTGAAGGACACGTCATCGACGCGCGGGCGACCGTGGAAGGTCTTGCGGAGCCCGCGAGCCTCGATGGGATGAGTGGAGAGGTTCATGGCTCCAGCCTCGGCGCAAGCCGTTCCGGGCACCCCCGCCTGCCGCACAGTCCCGGGCTGGCCGAACGGACAGTGATCGACGACCTCTAGGCTGCTGGCATGGACACGACTGCTCGGATGCATGATCGACGTCACCGTCTCGCGCCGCGCGCGACCGTCGTGGCCACGGTGGTCGTCGTGGTCGCCGGTTTGCTCGCCGGCTGCGCGTCATCACCGTCGCCGGACCGGACGACGGCGGCATCCGCCGCGGCATCGGACTCCGCCACCCGCTCGGGCACCGGTGAGATCCGGCACGAGCTCGGCCCGCTCACCGACCGCTTCCCCCAGCTCGCCACCGCGCTCTCGGCGACCTGGATGTCGGGGACCATGGGCGACGAGCGGGTTCCGGGCCCGAGCACGTACTGGATCGACGCGGTCGTCGTCCTGGATGAGGCCGGCTACGCGGAACTGCGGGCGCTCGCACCCGGTGAGGCGGGCTCGGACGCGGAGGCGGAGCTCCCGGACCTCGACGCCGGACTCGACGACGCGCTGCCGCCGGGACCGCTCGTACGTTCGTCCGCTCTCGACGACGCCTTCTCGCAGGACGGCCGCGCGACGCAGGTGTTCCTCGACGATGCGACCAGCTCGGTGATCCTCACGAGTCGGTTCCAGTAGCGGGCGGCACCGCGGGCTCGCACGTTCTGCGGTGAATGACCACCGCTTCACAATCGCGGGCTCGCGGGTTTGACTGGACGCATGTCCGAACCAGCTGACACCACCGTCCCCGAGAACTCCGACGACCGCATCGCGGTGCTCTTCGACATCGACGGGACGCTCGTCGACTCGAACTACCTGCACGTCGACGCGTGGGATCGCGCGTTCGCCGATGCCGGCAGGCCGGTCGACGCGTGGCGGATCCACCGTTCGATCGGGAAGGACGGCGGTGAGCTGCTCGAATCGCTGCTGGACGGGTCCGACGAGGTCGAGCAGTACGGCGAGCGGGCGAAGGAGTTGCACAGCGAGTACTACCTCCAGAACACCTCCCGACTGCGGGTGATCGCCGGTGCGCGCGAGCTGCTCGGCGAGTTGGCGGGGCGCGGGATCGCGGTCGTGCTGGCGACCTCGGCGCCCGAGAACGAGCTCGAGATCCTGCGGGAGCTGCTCGATGTCGACGATGCGATCTTCGCAGCGACCTCGTCCGGTGACGTCGAGACCGCCAAGCCGGAGCCCGACATCGTCGAGGTCGCGCTCGATCGCGCGGGCGTGCCGGCGTCGCGGGCGGTCATGGTCGGCGATGCCGTCTGGGACATCGAGGCGGCTGCGCGGGCCGGTGTGGAGTGCATCGGGGTGCGCACCGGTGGGTTCGGCGAGCAGGAGCTGCGTGACGCCGGTGCGGTCGCGGTCTACGGCGACGTGGCCGAGCTGCTCGCGAACCTCGACGACAGCCCGATCGGCAAGCTCGCGGGCTGACTGCGGGTGTGAGCGCGGGCGTGAGCGCGGCTCAGCTCCGCGTGGCGCGGCTGCGGAACCAGCGGGCGAGTTCCTGCAGGGCGCGCATGGTGGCGGTCGGGTCGTCGCGGTCGAGGTCGTCGAACGTTTCGCGGTAGCCGTCGAGGTCTGCGGTGGAGCCGGTGTCGGCGCGCTCGAAGCCCATGGTCCAGGCGGCGAACTGGCGTTCGCGGATGGGCTCCTCGAACATCACGCGAATCCCGGTGTGACGGGGATCGGCGGCGAGGGTGACCATCAGTTCGCGGACGGCGGGCTCCGGTCCCTCGAGGACCTGGAGGAACCGGCCGTCGCGGTGGACGAGCATGCCGGTGAGCTGTGCGCGGACGTTGTTCTGGCGGCAGACGGCGAGCAGGGCGGTGAGGTCGTCGTCGCTGAACGGCTGTGTCGCCGTGCTCGCGTACACGAGTGACAGCATCTGGTCTTCGTCGGTGCCCACATTTGGAGCCTACCCGGCGGGCTACGGACGCGGTCCCGGAAGCGGTTCGACAGGCTCAGGGACCGAATCGGTTCCGGGTGCTCCTCTCCCGGTCGCTGAGCCTGTCGAAGTGCCCACGAGCACGCCTGAACGTTCCGGGCACACCTCTCCCCGGTCACTGAGGCAGCGCAACCCGAGTGCCCTTCGACAAGCTCAGGGACCGAACCGGTTCCGGGCACACCCCTCCCGGTCACTGAGCTTGTCGAAGTGCCCACGAGGAACCCTCAATGTTCCGGGCACACCTCTCCCCGGTCACTGAGGCAGCGCAGCCCGAGTGCCCTTCGACAAGCTCAGGGACCGAATCGGTTCCGGGTGCTCCTCTCCCGGTCGCTGAGCCTGTCGAAGTGCCCACGAGGAACCCTCAACGTTCCGGGCACACCTTCCCGGTCACTGAGGCAGCGTGACCTGAGCGCCCTTCGACAAGCTCAGGGACCGGATCGTTCCGGGCACACCCCTCCCGGTCGCTGAGCTTGTCGAAGTGCCCACGAGGAACCCTTCGACAGGCTCAGGGACCGGCGGGGTCAGAACGGTGCTGGGTCCGGCTCGGTCCGGTGGTGTTTCCCGTCGGGCGTGGTCCAGTCGAGCACACCGCCGGGCCCGTGGTCGAGGTTCCATCCGGGGAGGAGCTTCATCCGGTGGTGATGTCGGCACAGGCAGGCGAGATTGCCGACATCCGTCGCCCCGCCGTCCTCCCATGCGACCGAATGATCGAGATCACAAGCCCTCGCCCGTCGGCCGCACCCCGGTGCCCGACAGGTGCCGTCCCGAAGGCGAACGGCCCGTTGGAGATCAGCCGGAACGCGGTACTGGCCCCGCCCAACTGAGAGGACCGCGCCGGTCTCGGGTTGGACGAGGATCCGGGTGAAGCTGGGTGCGTTCACCGCGATACGGGCAGCGGTCTCCGGGTCGATCGGGCCGTAGCCATCGAGCATGCCGGGTGCGTCGGACGCCGGCCATGGTGAGCGCGGGGACAGTGATCTGCACGGTCGGCTTGATGTGCTCCTGGACCTCGATCGGGTGCGGGAGCGCCGGGCTGGCCATGACGTCGTCGGGTGTGACGCCGGTGAGCGCGAGGGCCGCGAGGGCGTCGGCCTGCAACTGGGCGCAGGTGCGGGTGTCGCCAGCTGCGCGCGACTCTGCTGCCGCGGCCTCGACGCGCTCGATGAGCCCCTGGGCGATCGGCGCCGTGGTGAAGAGGTGCACCCACGCCATGCCGTCAGCGGCCGGTTCGAACTCCACCCGACGGTCCGCCTCGGAGCGGGTTGCGCGAGCCGTGATGGACTCGGGGTGGAGACGCTCGCGGAGCACTCGGGCGCGCCTGCGGAGGTTCGCGTTGGTGGACTCCTCCGCAACCGGCAGGACTTCGGCGAGGAACACCGCCCGCCCAGCGGTCGGCACGTCACTGAGTTGATCGATGATCGTCTGCGCGTGCCGGGCCGAGATGCGGCCGGCCTCGAGGGACTCGAGCACGGCGGGTGCGTCGTTCACGAGGCGCTCGGCGTCGTTCGTCGCCCGCTGCACGGTCCGCTCGGGCGTGCGGGTCGCCATCGCGAGGGCAGCGCAGGTGGAACGGCGCGAGAGCGCCAGGCGCTCGGCCGGTGGGAAGACAGCCGGAACGACCGAGTCGGCGAGCGCGTCCGCATATGCGGCGGAGCGAGCAAGCAAGCGCGCCTCTCGCGCATCGAGAGCCGCCCGCAGCCGGTGGATCTCCGCGTACTCGTCCGAGAACTCCACCAGCCGCGCGGCGTACTCGTCGCCAGCTCGAACGGCGGAGGTGGTGGTCTCGGTCATGACTTCAGTCCACCATGAACCACTGACATTCCAGATGCTGAGTCGGGACGGTTGTGGAGGTTGCTCGTGTGCCCTTCGACAGGCTCAGGGACCGGAGGAGGCATACCGGATTCGCAGGGTTCACCCGTGTGCCCTTCGACAGGCTCAGGGACCGGAGGAGGCATACCGGATTCGCAGGGTTCACCCGTGTGCCCTTCGACAAGCTCAGGGACCGGCGAGGGTTGCTCAGGGACCGGCGAGGGTCACCCGGAGACCGAAGGGAGTACGGGTGCACCTGTTCCGGTCACTGAGCTTGTCGAAGTGCCTACGAACCCGGCGAGGGTTGCTCAGGGACCGGAGGGGGGTCCGCAAGCTCCCGCGCCGCTCACCGGCCCATGAGCGCCTTCACGACCTCGACCGCGGCCGGCCCGTCGAGCGACGGATGACCCGCCCACTGCCCGCCGGTGACCGACACCTCGGTCTCCGGCAGTACCACCGTCGTGACGATCACCGCGGCGACACCGGTCTCGACCGTCGAGCTGTAAGCGGTCCCGCCGGCAGCCTCGATGGTCGCATCCGGGATCGGCGTGAGCCCGGCGGCGGCGAGCTCATCGGCCGACAGCGCCTCGCTCGACTCGGGCGAGACGACGACCTCCACCGAGCGGATGTCCGCCGCATCGATCGTCCCCTCCGGCGCCTCCCAGCCACAGACGGTCCCGTACTCGTCCGCCCCGTTGTCCTCCCGCGCGACGAGCCCCTCGATGTACGGCGCGACGGCCGCTTCCACCGCCGCGCAGTCGACCTGCAGGGACGATCCGTCTCCCGAGCCCCCGCTCGAGGAATCCGCCGGCACCGACGCAGCGGGCGACGCACTGCCGGCGGAGCCGCCACCGGGCCCACCGCCACCAGTGCACGCCGACAGCGCAAGCACGATCGTTCCGGACACGAGAAGCGGCAGTCCCGCCCGCTGCAACACACGCATGATGTCGACGATATGGGTTCCGGAGTAGTGTCCGGAAGAGACCGACG
>Ga0308160_10002394_pt1 | contig 22823 bp, 22 predicted proteins | sample PhyFR1_FD_201036 | JGI IMG/M metagenome (GOLD analysis project Ga0308160, IMG submission 201036) | Phyllosphere microbial communities from UC Gill Tract Community Farm, Albany, California, United States - DLSLF.R1 | ecosystem: Host-associated > Plants > Phyllosphere > Unclassified | place: USA...
ATCTAAAATATCAATTGCTGGAATTATATACATATTATGTTATGGGTTGATTTTTGAAAAGTTCTTTAATATAAGTTCTCCGGCTGCTCCGGATTTTTCAGGATGGAATTGAACGCCGTAAAAATTATCTTTTTGTATTGCTGCAGAAAAAGGCGCGCCATATTCTGCAGTGGCAATGTCAAAAGTAGGGTTATATTCGATAAAGTAGGAATGTACGAAATAAAATTGTGCCTGATCCTCAACACCTTGGAAAAGAATATTGTTTTTAGGAGAGACGTTATTCCAGCCCATATGCGGGATTTTTATTTTACCTGCTTTGTCGAACAACCTGGTGTTTATCGGGATTACATTCATCAGATTGGCATCACCTTCCTCCGAATGCTGCGTGAGCAACTGCATCCCCACACAAATACCCAAAACAGGCTTCGTTTGTGCCTTGATGACATCTACGAGGCCGGTTTCTTCCAGTTTTTTCATTGCAGCGCCGGCATGTCCAACTCCTGGAATAATGATGTGGGTGTATTTATCAAAATCTGCTTTTTCGTTGATCATTCCATAAGGAAGATCCAGTCGCTGCAGGGCGGAGGTTAGGGAAAATATATTTCCCGCACCGTAGTTTACAATTCCGATCATTACAAAACGCCTTTAGTGCTTGGTAAAACTAATTTTTCAGGATCACGTTTGATGGCCATTTTTATTGCTTTTGCAAAGGCTTTGAAAATTGCTTCAATTTTATGGTGCTCATTCTGACCCTCTGCCTTAATGTTTAAATTGCATTTTGCCGCATCACTGAAGGATTTAAAGAAGTGATAGAACATTTCTGTAGGAACGTCACCAACTTTTTCACGGTTGAATTCGGCATCCCAAACGATCCAGCTTCTTCCGCCAAAATCAATAGCAGCCTGCGCCAGACAATCATCCATAGGCAAACAAAAGCCATACCGTTCCAGGCCTAACTTGTTGCCAATGGCTTTAGCGAAAGCCTCACCAAGTGCAATCCCGGTATCTTCGATTGTGTGGTGCTCGTCGATATGCAGGTCGCCCTGGGTATTGATGCTTAGATCAATGCTTCCATGACGTGCAATCTGGTCCAGCATGTGATCAAAGAAGTTCAATCCGGTATGGATTGCCGCTTTCCCGGTACCGTCGAGGTCTATCTTGATTTCAATTTTAGTTTCGTTGGTGTTACGTTGGTGTGTTACGGTTCGTGTTCCGGCACGTAACATGATGTAGATGTCTGCCCAGTGCTGTGTTTCAAGGGCTATAACGTCCTGAAGTGACTCCGCCTTATCCAATACCTCATTTTGTCCCAACAGGTCGTTATTGCGAAGCCAAATGGCTTTGGCGCCCAGGTTTTTGGCCAGGATCACATCATTCAGGCGGTCGCCGATGACAAAGGATTCATTTAAATTAAAGCCTTCGGAGAAAAAATGCTGCAATAGTCCTGTGTTTGGCTTTCTGGTAATTGCATTTTCATGCGCAAAAGTGCGGTCGATAATCACTTCTTCGAAAATCACCCCTTCGGTTTCAAAGGTGTCCAGGATGAACTGGTGTACTGGCCAGAAATTAGCCTCGGGATGTGAATCTGTACCCAGACCATCCTGATTGGTCACCATGATTAGCGTATAATCAAGTTCATTTGCAATTTTAGACAGGTAATAAAGCGCCTTAGGATAGAACTTAAGCTTCTGAAAGGAATCAATTTGTTCATCTTCCGGTTCCAGGATAAGCGTTCCGTCACGGTCTATAAATAATACTTTTTTCATCTGTTTAATTTGTTTTGATGAATCCATCGCAGGCATGCAGTCATTTACAGGCCCAAGATGGGTTCATTTTTATGCGGTATAGGTTTTCAGGTTTTCGATTAAGGTTTGGTTTTCTGATGGGGTACCAATGGAGATCCGCAGACAGCCTTCGCAAAGGGTGACTTTAGAACGGTCGCGGATGATGATGCCTTGATTTACCAGATAATCATAAATGCCGATTGCATCAGTGACTTCTGCCAATACAAAGTTTGCATCGGAAGGGAACACCTTTTTAACAATGGGCAGTGCCCTTAAAGCTTCACTTAAGCTGTCCCGCTCTGATACTGTTAATTTAATCCAATCATTAACCTGCCGGACGTTTTCAAGTGCAGCAAGTGCAAGGTCCTGCGTAGCCTGATTAATGTTGTAAGGTGGCTTAACTTTATTCAGAATATCGATGGTTGGACGGGCAGCAAATGCCATCCCTAAACGTAGGGCTGCAAGGCCCCAGGCTTTAGAAAAAGTTTGCAATACAACCAGGTTCGGATACTCCGTTAATTCCTTAATGAAGCTTCGCTGTTTTGCGAAATTGATATACGCTTCATCGATCACAACCAGCCCTTCAAAGTTGGCCAGAATGGTTTCGATATCGGTGCGGATTATGGAGTTTCCTGTAGGGTTATTTGGAGAACAAATGAAGATAATTTTGGTGTGCTGATCGATGGCTTCCGCAATGCCGTCAAGGTCCAGCTGGAAGCTTGGCAGCAGGTTGATTTTTCGAACTTCGACATTGTTGATATTCGCCGAAACTTCATACATGCCATAGGTCGGCGGAAGGATAATCACATTGTCTTTTCCAGGCTCACAAAAGGCCCGGTAAAGCAGGTCGATGGCTTCGTCACTTCCGTTCCCAAGGAAGGTGTTTTCTATGGGTACACCTTTGATTTTACTGATGGCATCTTTCAGGTCCAGCTGAAGCGGATCAGGATACCTGTTGTAGTTTGCCGGAAGCGGTGATCCAAAGCTATTCTCATTGGCATCAAGATAAATGCTGGCCTGCCCTTTATATTCATCACGGGCCGTGGAGTAGGGGCGAAGGTTCTTAATGTTTTCGCGCTGTAAGTTATTAATATCCATTTTCAGAATTTAAACGAATGGTTATGGCATTTTTGTGTGCCTGAAGCCCTTCGGCTTCAGCCATTACTTCTACAATATTGCCGATGTTATTTATGCCTTCCCTGTTGATCAACTGGAAGGTAATCTTCTTAATGAAAGAATCAACTGAAACTCCTGAATAAGCTTTGGCATAACCACTTGTAGGTAAAGTGTGGTTGGTGCCTGATGCATAGTCACCAGCTTTCCGGGGTAAGGTTACCTAAGAAAACAGAGCCTGCATTAACGATAAGTGGGATAAGTTCCTGGTAAGCGTCTGTGGCAACAATTAAGTGTTCAGGTGCATAGAGGTTGCTGAATTCCATACCCTTAACAAGGTCCTCAGTAAGCACGATATAAGAGTTATTTATGGCGGCAGCGGCGATATCCTTTCTTGGCAGAACCTCCAATTGCTTTTGAATTTCTACCAATACAGCATCTATAATATTACTTGAATTGGATACCAGAATAGCCTGACTGTCAGTACCATGTTCTGATTGCGCTAAAAGATCTGAAGCCACATATGACGGATTGGCAGTATCATCAGCGAGTACCAAAACCTCTGAAGGACCGGCAGGCATATCAATAGCGGTAAGCGTATTGCCTTGAATAAGCTGCTTTGCCTGGGTTACGTAACGATTGCCCGGACCAAAGATTTTATCCACTTTAGGGATGCTTTCTGTACCATAGGCCATGGCTGCTATTGCCTGGGCACCACCAACCAGATAGATTCTTTCGATGCCCAAAAGCATGGCACAATAGGCCAGATAGCTATTAGTTTTGCCGTCTTTCTGTGGTGGCGAGCATAAGATGATTTCCTTACATCCGGCAATCTTCGCCGGGATTCCAAGCATCAGAAAAGTGCTGGGTAATACGGCTGTTCCACCTGGAATATAAAGGCCTACACGTTCTATTGCTCTGTTTTCACGCCAGCAGGATACGCCCGGCATGGTTTCAATTCGGGATTCGCGGTGAACCTGTGCCTCATGGAACTTTTTAATATTTTGATAGGCTGCATCAATGGCTGATTTCACCGCCACAGGAATGTTAGCGGCGATCTCCTGCAGGGCTGTCTGATCCAAATAAAGCTTATCCAGTTGAACTTTGTCGAACTGTAAAGCAAGATCCTTCAAAGACTGATCTCCCTGTAGTTTAACCTGCTCCACGATGTCAGCAACCTTGGTTTTGATGTCTCCATCATCGGCTAATTGCCTTAAACAAAGTTGTTCAATTTCTAATTTAGACAGCTCTTTTAAATTGTAGATTTTCAATGTCTTAAGGTTTGTAATTAACTAAAGGTTAATGCTGCAAACTGCAGTTTTTGTGGTGGTTTCTGAATTTAAACGATGATTTTTTCAATCGGCATCACGACAATTCCTTCAGCACCTGCTGCTTTTAATGCATTGATTTTTTCCCAGAAATCCTGTTCCGCAATTACCGAATGTAAGGCAACCCATCCCTCTTCAAATAAAGGAACGATCGTTGGACTTTTAACTCCAGGTAGCAAACTCACCACTTTTTCCAGGTTAGATTTCTCCACATTGAGGACAACATATTTTGTTTCTTTTGCTTTGAGTACCGAGCGGATTCGCTGTAGTAATTCCTGCACTTCCGGATTGAACTCCGACCCGGCTCTACCAATCATTACTGCTTCAGATTTCATCACTTCAGCGAATGGTTTCAGGCCGTTACTTTTTAGAGTTCCACCGGTAGAAACGATGTCACAAATGGCATCACTTAGTCCTAATCCCGGGCCAATTTCCACTGATCCGGAGATGGTCCTGATCTGGGCATTTACATTATTTTCTTTAAGATATTTTTCCAGAATTACCGGATACGAAGTGGCGATTGCCAGTCCTTCCAGTTGGGAGATTTCGGTTACATTACTGTTGTTTGGCAAGGCAATTTTCAGGGTGCATTTTCCAAAGCCGAGTTTCTGTAAATAGGTTACATCTGCGCCTGATTCGGTGATCACATTTTCACCAACAATACCTAAATCGGCAATGCCATCCTGAACATATTCGGGAATATCATCATCTCTTAAAAAAAGAATTTCTAATGGAAAATTGCTTACGCTGGAGATGAGGGAACTCTTGTAGTTTTCAAAAGATAAACCACAGTTTTTAAGAATTTCTACAGATTTTTCGTTTAATCTACCCGATTTCTGGATAGCTATTTTGAGTGTTTTCAATTTGCTTATATTGAATGAAAGGAATAAAAATAAAATTTTCGGAAACTAGTCTTGAAGTACAAAACATTACATATCTATCGCCACAACTGGCGATGGTGCAAATGTAGATGATGGTTCAAGTGTTTTCTCATTTATTTTTACCGTTCAATATGCAAAAGCATGGTGGGGTCCGGCAAATATAAAGGCTTGAGAATAAAAGAAAGAATATCAGCCACCGAAATTGTTTTCTTAATGTAACATTAATATAAAACATATCCGATCCCTGCTATGTTTAATAAATATTACACGAAAACACAGCTTGCTGCCTGCCTTAAGCCATAAAAAGCGAACAGATTCCATTAAAATCTCTATTTTTGTTTAAAAAAACAATATGAAACTTGTAATCACAGGCGTGACTATTGCCGATCCCAATAGTAAGTTTAATCAAAGCATTTGTGATGTACGTGTTGCCCAGGGGAAGTTAACGGTTATGGCTGAAGGCCTGATCCCAGCATCAGATGAAGAGGTTTTTGATGGTACTGGATGTTATTTAAGTCCTGGATTTTTTGATTTGAACTGCGCCATAGGCGATCCTGGTTATGAAACCCGGGAAGACCTGCAAACTGCAGCTTCAGCAGCACAGGCGGGTGGCTTTACTGGAATTGCCGTATTGCCCCACACCGATCCTGTTGTACACTCCAAAGCAGAAGTAGAATACATTTTAAACCGTTCTAAAGCACAACTTGTTGATGTTTACCCAATCGGGGCGATAAGCAAAAACCTGGAAGGTAAGGAACTTGCCGAGCTCTATGATATGCAGCAAGCCGGTACTGTTGCATTTTCTGATGGCAATAAGCCGGTATCTGATGACGGTTTTATGAGTCGCGCTTTACAATATGCCAAAGGGATAAACGCCTTATTGATATTATACCCCGAAAACAGATCCATTGCAGGAAAAGCACAGGTTAATGAGAGTAGGACCAGTGTTTTACTTGGCATGAAGGGCTTACCGGCATTGGCAGAGCAAATGCAAATTTCCAGGGACTTGTTTTTAGCGGAGTATCATGATGCGCCGGTGCACATCAGCACCATCTCCAGCGCTGGTTCTGTTGAACTGATAAGGAAAGCGAAACAAAGCGGCACTAAAGTTACCTGTGACGTAGCTGCACACCAATTGGTATTTACAGAAGAGCAGTTAAATGATTTTGACAGTAATTATAAGGTTAAGCCGCCTTTAAGAGCTCAACAGGATATCGTTGCCTTACTGAGCGGTTTGAAAGACGGTACCATTGATGCGGTGAGTTCACAGCACCGCCCGCATGAAATTGAACATAAAGATGTAGAGTTCGAAATTGCAGCCTACGGCATATTGGGTTTACAAACGGCATTGCCATTATTGGTTAAAGCGGGCTTAACCGCTGCGGAGATTACGGAAAAACTTGCCATCGCCCCACGCCGGATCCTGAATCTGGAGCTGCCAACAGTAGATAACGATGCGCTTGCTAACTTCACTGTTTACAGCCTGGAAGAAAACTGGCAATATGATGCCAGTACCAATAAGAGTAAATCCAAAAACTCTCCACTACTAAATCAACAGCTAACCGGTAAGGTGAAACTGACCTGCAACAATAATAAATTTGAAATTTATGGATAGTAATGTAAAAAGTGCGCTGATCGCATCATTAGATAAGTTCGCGGCACAGACCGGAGCTGACTCCGTTAAACTGGAAGAAACACTGGTAGAGGTATTCAGTAAGGACCTTGGCTTTTTAGAAAAAGTTGAAGAATTTGACGATGCCTTTGATGAATATCCTGTTTTTGAAGAATTAAGAGAGGTGTTTTTCGATTTGCTGATGATTAACTTCTTTGCAAGTGACATCAAAAAGCTGGAAGAAGATTATCTGGAAACCGATGAATGGGCCAACATTGAAGAGGAAACCATTGATCGTGGTACAGAACTGTTAAATCTGTTGTTGTACATCAATGAATGCCATGATGAAAACATTAAGCCAGAACTTGGTGACTTTTTAAAGGAGTTTTTATTGGTTGAGGAAGATGAGTTTCAGGATGAGTTTCATATCTATGAAGATCTGATCAGTAACCAGCAATTGGTGGAGAGCAGCATACAGGACATTTGCAGCCATGCAGGCATGATTGACCTGGGTGAGGAAATGGAAGAATTATTTGTTCCGTTTATGAGTTTTTTCCATCAGCCAAGGGCTACACCTGAAGCCATAAAGGAATTGGAAGAATATAGTGCAAATCCGGCATTTGATGTTGCGGTTTACACCTTAATTGCTAATTTTAACGAAAACAAAATTTAGTAATTAAAAAATTAACGACAATCATGGAAACTACAACATTCAACACTGCTGCCGTAAGACGTGCTGCCATTCAAAACGGTTTAATATGGGGGGCAATCAGCATTGTGTTGTTTTTGGTCTTGTATTACATCGCTCCAAATCTGCTTGGTTCATGGATTGGTAATTCAATTACCCTTTTGGTTGGTATTGGACTTGCTGTTTTCTTTTGTCTGGATCTACGTACTAAAGCTGGTGGCTACTGGTCTTTTTCGCAGGCGCTGCTAAACATATTTATTATGTTTTTAGTATCTACGGCATTGTCTTATTTTTTCACCATCATCTTCAGTAAATACATTGAACCGGAATATGCGGTAAAAATGAAAGATATGATGATGAGAAATATGGAATCTACCTTCAAAAGTGTAGGCATGGAATCATCACAGTTGGATGAAAAAATGAGTGAGATGTCCGCTGAAATGGATAAAACGCTTAATCCTAGTTTTTCTCAGATGATTGTTGGATTCGGTATTTCCGCAACCTTATACTTTATCGGTGCATTAATTTTTGCAGCGATATTCAAGAAAGAAAGACCAATATTCTTCAAAACAGAAGAGTAAGGTTTTATTTCAAATGGCCAATATTGTTTGAGCATGACTTAAACGATATTGGCTTTTTTGTGCGACATTTTGTTGTCATTGTTGATCGCTAGTCGTATAATGTCATTTAAATTGATAAAATTTGCCGCTAATTAAGCGTTTTAAGCAAACATGGATATATCTGTTGTAATTCCTTTATATAACGAAGAAGAGTCATTATCTGAATTAACGGCCTGGATTGCGGCGGTTATGTCCAGCAATGGATTCTCCTATGAAATTCTGTTTGTTGATGATGGCAGTACAGATGCATCCTGGACAATCATCGAATCGCTTAGGGCGACTAGTCCGGAAGTGAAAGGCATCAAGTTCCGTAGGAATTATGGTAAGTCTGCCGCTTTAAATGTAGCTTTTGAGGCAGCGGAGGGTGATGTGATCATTACCATGGATGCGGATTTACAGGATAGCCCAGACGAGATACCGGAGCTTTTCCGCAGGATAAAAGAAGAAAAATACGACATCATATCAGGATGGAAAAAGAAACGTTATGATCCCATAACCAAGACCATTCCAACCAAATTATTTAATGCGGCAACACGTAAGATGTCGGGCATTGAACTGAATGACTTTAATTGTGGTCTAAAAGCTTACCGAAAGGAAGTGGTGAAGACGATAGAAGTATATGGGGAAATGCACCGTTATATCCCTGTTATTGCAAAATGGGCTGGTTTTACCAGAATCGGAGAGCAGGTGGTAGAGCATCGTGCCCGGAAATATGGGGTAACCAAATTTGGCATGAGCCGTTTCATTAATGGTTTTCTGGATCTGTTGTCCATATTCTTTGTGGGCAAATTTGGAAAGCGGCCAATGCACTTCTTTGGATCTTTAGGTGTACTTTCCTTTTTTCTGGGGATTTTTATGGCTTTATGGATGATCGGCGTTAAGCTTTACCACATTGCTGCGCATATTCCATACAAACGAGAAATCACCGATCAGCCTTTATTTTACATTGCACTGGTTGCGATTATTGTAGGCTCACAAATGTTCCTGACTGGTTTCGTTGCCGAACTGGTAAGCAGAAACGCGCCGGAGCGTAATCAATACCTTATCGAAAAAGAATTGCGCTAATGTTTTTTTCCATTATCATCCCATTATATAATCGTCCGCAGGAGATCGATGAACTGCTGTTTACCTTAACCAGGCAAAGCTATACCCAGTTTGAAGTTTTGGTTATTGAAGATGGTTCTGTAAATGATGCCAGGGCGGTTGTGGAAAAATACAAGAATAAACTGGACCTGAAGTATTATGTAAAGGCAAATGAGGGACAGGGCTTTACCAGGAATTACGGCTTTGAAAGGGCCAGGGGTGACTACTTTGTTATTTTTGACTCCGACTGTCTGATCCCGGAAGATTACCTGGAAATCGTGAAGGATTACCTGCTGGAGCATAAGCTGGACGCTTATGGCGGCCCGGATGCTGCCCATAACACGTTTACACCGGTACAAAAGGCCATTAGTTATGCCATGACTTCGCCTTTTACAACAGGCGGTATCAGAGGTAATACCAAACATATCGGTCAATTTCATCCCAGGAGTTTTAACATGGGGGTATCCCGTGCGGTATGGGAAAAAGTTGGCGGTTTTATCTTAACACGTCTCGGAGAAGATATCGAATACAGCATCAGGATCCATGAAAGTGGATTTAAGATCGGGCTTATTCCCGCAGCTAAAGTCTATCATAAGCGCAGAACAAGCTTTTCGCAGTTCTACAAACAACTGCATTTCTTTGGAAGAGCGAGAATCAACATCTATAAGCATTTTCCGAAAGAGTTGAAGTTGGTTCACTTTTTTCCGGCAGTATTTACCATCGGTATTTTCATGCCTGCAGTTCTACATCTGATTTACCCGTCATTAGCTTATATTTGTGATGCAGGGGTGCTGATTTTCTTCCTGTTGATATTCTTTCATTCCTGGAGCGTCAACAAGTCGATTAAGGTAGCCTTCCTAAGCATTATCGCCGCTTTTATACAATTATTCGCCTATGGCCTAGGTTTTATACAGGATTTTTTTAAAAAGGTAGTATTTAAATCAGCATGATCAATTTTTTAAAAGAAAGCACATTTACCGTAAATGAAGTGATTGGGAAAGCCTGGCGGGTTACCTACGATAACTATTTTTCGCTGGCTACACTCTGTTTTTTAATATTCATTACGCTTACCACCTCCAGTCTGATGGCTTTTTTCTTAAAGGATGTAAATATCGCTTTAAGGATCCTGATGGTGTTTTTCTTTATCGTGCTTTATTGCACCATAAACCTGTCGCTGTTCAAATACATCTTTCACCTGCTTGACAATGAGAATGAAAACATCACCATTGTAAGTACACTTCCAACCCGGGTGCAGATTATCCGTTTTCTGATTGCTACATTTTACTTTGCGCTTTGTATTGTGTTTGTTGGTGTACTCTTATATCCGGTGCTTTTTGTGTTGGATCCATTATTGGGTTTTGCCGTAAAACTGGGTTGGGTAAACAATCGTGCAGAAGCAGGGCGGTTGATCACCAATGTTGCAGTTGCAATAGCGATAGTGGCTATTTTTATTACTTTTATCCGGATTTCCTTCTTTCAGTTTTTCATCATTGATAAACAGGCCAAACCCTTTGAGTCCATAAAATACAGTCTGGCAACAACCAAAGGCAACTTTACCAAGATTTTATTGCTGTTGCTGGTTCTGGGTTTCTTTCACCTGCTGTCACTGGTGTTTAATTACCTGCACTGGTCGGTAATTTCCTTATTGGTGATTAGTTTAAGCTCGTTTATCATCGTTCCACTGTCCAGCGTTGCATTGACGATCGTTTATCGTAAAATGATGGCTGAATATGACGGCGAAGAGGAACCAGATATCATACATAACATTGTCTAAAACATTATGGGATTAAAAGCGGCATTAAGTAAACCCTTTGCTGCCTTAATAGTAAAAGGCATAAATAAATGGAAATACAACGCTATAGCGGTTCAAAAACAGACTTTTTCGAGCTTAATTCATAAAGCTTCGGATACTGCATTTGGGAAGGACCATGACTTCGCAAACATCAAAACTTATTCAGATTTCAAGAAGCAGGTGCCTGTTCGTGATTATGAGGATCTAAGGCCATATATTGACCGAATAGTTGCCGGAGAAGCGAATGTGATGTGGCCTGGAAAGCCTGAATATTTTGCCAAGACCTCTGGTACCACATCAGGTGCAAAATACATCCCCATTTCCAAAGAGTCGATGCCTGAGCATTTAAAGGCTGCAAGAAATGCGCTTTTAACCTATATCCATGAAACCGGCAAAGCCGACTTTGTGAACGGCAAAATTATCTTTCTGCAGGGCAGCCCGGTAATGAGCATAAAAAATGGTATTAAGGTTGGCCGGCTATCGGGTATCGTGGCAAACCTGGTTCCAGCTTATTTGCAGCGCAACCGAATGCCATCTTATCAAACCAACTGTATAGAAGACTGGGAAACCAAGGTTGATGCCATTGTGGATGAAACCATCCGGGAAGACATGACCTTAATCTCCGGTATACCACCATGGGTGCAAATGTATTTCGATAAACTGACGGAGAAATCTGGTGGTAAAAACATTAAGGACATCTTTAAGAACCTACAGCTATTTGTTTACGGTGGTGTAAACTATGAGCCTTACCGTGCAAAGATAGAATCGAGCATAGGCAGGAAAGTAGATTCCATAGAAACCTACCCGGCATCTGAAGGCTTTATCGCATATCAGGACAGCCAGCATGATAAAAGTTTATTGTTGTTGGTGGATGCGGGCATGTTTTATGAATTTATTCCTGCCGACGAATATCATAAGCCGGATGCATTGCGTTTAAGCCTGGAGGAAGTGGAGCTTGACCGTAACTATGTGCTGATACTGAATACGAATGCCGGTTTGTGGGGCTACAGTATTGGTGACACAGTGAAGTTTGTTTCTAAGCATCCCTATAAAATTCAGGTTACCGGCCGGATCAAACATTTCATTTCCGCCTTTGGCGAACATGTTATTGGTGAAGAAGTGGAACAGGCTTTGTGGACTGCGGCGGAAGAAGAGGGGGTAAGTGTGGTAGAATTTACGGTTGCACCGCAGATTACACCGCCTGAAGGAGGATTGCCCTATCATGAATGGTTTGTGGAATTTGCAGTGGCACCTAAGGATCTTGAAGCGTTTAGCAGGAAGGTAGATGAGGTGTTGCAGCGGAAAAATATTTATTATTACGATCTGATAACCGGTAAGGTTTTGCAACCTTTGGTAATCAGGTCACTAAAAAAACATGCATTTGTAGACTACATGCGGGCTGAGGGGAAACTTGGGGGACAAAACAAGGTTCCGAGATTAGCAAACGACAGAAAGATTGCTGATAGTTTGAGTAGTTTTACAATTTAACAAGAGATCATTGAAGAATATATCGATACTAGGGTCCACTGGGTCTATTGGCACACAAACTTTAGCAGTGGTGGAAGCAAATCCTTTGTTATACAAAGTGGTTGCACTGACGGCTCAAAGGAATGCCGGATTACTGATTGAACAGGCCCTGAAATTTAAACCAGCTTTGGTTGTGATTTGTGATCAAAGCAAATATGCAGAAGTGAAACAAGGCTTAGCTGGCTCAGGTGTTAATGTACTTGCCGGTGAAAGCGCGCTTGAAGAAGCTGCAAGTTTAGCGGAGGCGGATATGGTGATCACAGCCATTATGGGTGCCGTGGGTTTAAGACCAACAATAGCTGCAATTAAAGCAGGGAAAGACATTGGGCTTGCCAATAAGGAAACATTGGTTGTAGCCGGTCAGCTGATTACCCAACTGGCGAAAGAACACGGCGTAAAGATCATTCCTGTGGATTCCGAGCATTCTGCCATTTACCAGTGCCTGGTGGGCGAGGAGCAAAATTCGATAGAAAAAATTTACCTGACCGCTTCTGGCGGACCGTTTCGTGGTAGAAACCTGAAATACCTGTCTGCTGTAACAAAAGAAGCCGCTTTGAAGCATCCGAACTGGGTTATGGGTGCTAAGATTACGATCGACTCTGCTTCTATGATGAACAAAGGGTTGGAAGTAATTGAAGCGAAATGGCTATTTGACCTTAGAGAGGATCAGATTGATGTAATTATCCATCCGCAATCCATTATACATTCGCTGGTACAGTTTACAGATGGTTCTATGAAAGCACAGCTTGGACTGCCGGACATGAAACTGCCGATTCATTATGCAATGGCTTATCCACAACGGGTGCAGAGCAATTTTCCGAGGTTTAATTTTATGGATTATCCGGAGCTTACGTTTCAGCAGCCTGACCGTGTAGCCTTCAGGAACTTAGACCTGGCCTACCGTGCCATGAACATTGGCGGTAATATGCCATGTATCATCAATGCCGCTAACGAAATTGTAGTTAAGGCCTTCCTGGAGGACCGTATAGGCTTTTTGGAAATGAGCGACGTTATTGAGCGCTGCATGCAGGACTTGCAATTCATCGAAAGTCCAACGCTGAACAATTATTTAGAAACAGACCAGCATACCCGTATATTTGCAGGTCAATTGGTAACAAAATAGACAATATCTAATCTTAAATAAAAATATTTTCAATATATGAACGGACTGATTATGACCGCCCAGCTTTTACTGGGATTATCCATATTAGTAATTTTACATGAACTGGGGCACTTCCTTGCTGCCAGGGCTTTTGGTATTAAAGTAGAAAAATTCTACTTGTTTTTTGATGCTTGGAACGTTAAACTATTCAGCATTAAAAAAGGCGATTGCGAATACGGCATAGGCTGGTTACCGTTAGGTGGCTATGTGAAAATTGCAGGTATGATTGATGAGTCGATGGATACCGAACAACTTGCCCAACCGGTTCAACCCTGGGAGTTCCGATCCAAACCAGCATGGCAACGATTGATTGTGATGCTAGCCGGTGTTGTGGTTAATGTGATTGTGGGTATTTTGATTTTCTGGATGCTGACCTTCAAATACGGCGAAACCTATATTCCAAACAACTCTGCCCAAAATGGGATTAACCCTGGTACTGTCGGTGAAAGCATCGGTCTGCAGAAGGGTGATAAAGTTCTTGCCATAAATGGTAAAAAAGTAATTCGTTTTGAGGAAATCAGTTCTTCCAAAGTATTGTTGGAAAATACCACGCTAACGGTACTTAGAGGTAATAAAACCTTATATGTAAAGGTACCTGATAACTTGTTAAACACAATTTCTGATGATGGTATCGAGTCTTTTGTTAGCCGGGTGCCATTATTATCCTCTACGATCGATTCTATTGTACCTGGTAAACCAGCAGAAAAGGCGGGTATCCATAGAGGTGATGTGATTACAGGGATCAACAATACACCGGTTAAATACAATGTTGAAGTTGCTGATGCGATACAGAAAGCAAAAGGCAAACCGATGGTGTTTAACATTAAACGCGGCGATGAGCAAGTATTGTTGACTTTGCCAGCGGATACTTCCGGTTCTGTAGGGATTGGATTCCGGGTAAGTGAAATTAAACAGGAAACGACCAAATATGGTTTATTCGAAGCACTACCAATTGGTGCTAACCAGGCCTGGAAAACTTTCAGCGATAATGCAAAAGGTATCGCTAAAGTATTTACAGGTAAAATAAAGGCGAATAAGGCATTTTCTGGTCCCGTTGACATTGCACGTAAGATTTACGGTGGCGAGTGGGTATGGGCCAGGTTCTGGGCTTCTACGGCATTCATTTCAGTTGCATTGGCTTTCATGAATCTATTGCCGATCCCGGCACTGGATGGCGGTCATGTTGTTTTCCTATTGATTGAGATGGTAAAAGGCAAACCACTTGGCGATAAGTTTATGGAAAGGGCGCAGATGGTTGGCTTTGTAATTCTGTTATCGCTCATGGTCTTTGTGCTGGGGAACGACATCTTTAAGAACTTCATTAAGTAGCGCAGCTATGGATTATTTTGAACTATACGGGCTTCCGGTAACCTTTAATCCGGATCCCAAGCTGGTTAAGCAAAAGTTCTATGAGCTCAGCAAAAAGTATCACCCGGATTTCTTCATCAACGAAAATGAAGAAAAGCAGCAGGAGGTACTGGAGCTGTCGACCTTAAATAACAAAGCTTTTAATGTCCTGAACGATCCACAAAAGCGTATTCATTATATCCTATCCTTGAAAGGTTTACTGGAGGAGGGGGAGAACTACAAACTTCCTCAAAGCTTCCTGATGGAGATGATGGACGTAAACGAGACCTTAATGGATCTGCAGTTTGATGCGGATGCGGAAAAGTTGGCCAGTACCAAAGCGGAAATCGATGCCATTGAAGCAAAGTTGGTTCAGGAATCTGAAGAATTGTCCAATGCATTTGATCAACAGGACGAGCTGGCACAGCAAAACACTTTGCTTGCAATTAAAGATCTTTACTACCGTAGTAAGTACTTATATAGAATCAGGGAAAGCCTGTCTAAAATAAAATAATATGCAAATTTCATCGATTTTCAGGAAGGTAGCCGTTGCTGAAGGCATTTCTTATATCCTTTTATTGTTTATTGCAATGCCCTTGAAATATTGGGCAGGTATGCCACTAGCGGTGAAATATACCGGATGGGCGCATGGATTGCTGTTCGTTTTATACATTGTATTTTTTGTAATGAGCTGGCAGGAAAGCAGATGGAAGTTGGGGAAGGCCGCAATGTATCTGGTGTCGTGTTTATTGCCTTTCGCGCCGTTTTGGGTGGATAAAAAACTAAAAGAAGATAATGTAAAATAGTTCTTGGAAGTATGGGTGTCAATGAATAGATTTGCATCCCGCTAACAAGCAAATGCCCAGCTGGCGGAATTGGTAGACGCGCTGGTCTCAAACACCTGTGGGAAACCGTGCCGGTTCGACTCCGGCGCTGGGTACTTTACCGGAGTTCAAGTTTTAAAGACTTAGCTCCGGTTTTTTTATTTTCCAGCTTATTGTTTATCTGGTATACAAGGCATCAATTGAATCAAGTCAAAAACTTGTGGACCAGGTGGCTATAACTTACGGCCTGGGCAAAGCCAACGCCGTTCCTGCACCAATCAGCGCCCCTGCGGCTACATCTGTTGGATAATGCACCCCCAGATACATTCTGGAATAACTCACAGAGCCTGCCCATAAAAAGCTTGGCCCAATCACATACCACTTCGGATACGCACGAGACAATGCCATAGCGGTAGAAATACTGGCCGTTGTATGCCCTGAAGGGAAAGAACTGCCTTTCGCGAAATATACCGGCAGGATGTTGACATTCTTCACATATGGGCGGCGGCGTTTTCCAAGTTTCTTAATCAAGAATGAAAATCCAGAAGAAACCGCTGTGCTACTTGCCACATATAGCGCATTTTGACGCATCTTCTGATCGCCCGCAAGCACGCCGCCAAGAAATAATCCTGCAGGTACACCAATGTCACCGTATAAGTGTTTTTTAGAGAGAAACAGCATTGCAGAAGTCTTTTCCGGACTACGATGCTGACTGAGATTAATTAAAACCTGCTCATCAAATTGCTGAATAGACTGCCCAACACTCTGATTACTGCATAAGTTTAGGCTTAAAAATATTGCAATCAAAAAATAACGGGTGTCTTTTGCGCTGTTCAGGACTTTCATACTAAAAAATGAAAAAGTGACTATTAGAAATAAGCGGCTCGGTCAAATATATTTATTTTCTATTGGAAAGGGCTTATTTCGAGTAGATTAAGTAATTTGCTTTGTCTTTCTGCGCCGGTGAAAAAATTATCAACTTTTACAAAATTAAATTCATGGCTAAGCGGTTCATCATTTTCATCGCATTATCGCTAATTGCGACACTGTCTATGGCCCAGGACAGCACCATGGTACAGGTACATCCATCGTATAAGGAGGTCAGCAAAGCACATCTATGGTTGTTTGGGAAAAATTACCGCGAAGAATGGGCCGCAAAGGTAAAACTTCCCATCATCCATCTATCTACCGTTCACGGTGGCCTTAAGCCCGTTAAAGAGGGTGGAGGCATGCAAACTAAGTCCTTACGGCTGGAGGACAGCAAAGGCAAGGAATGGGTGCTGAGAAGCGTAGAGAAAGCGCCAGATAAAATCTTACCGGATAACCTGCGCGGTACTTTTGCGGTCGATTGGGTTGATGATGCCATGAGTGCCCAACATCCCTTTGCTGCGCTGGTCGTTCCACCGCTTGCGGAAGCTGCCGGGATTCCACATGCCAACCCCATTATAGGGATAGTTGCCGCGGATGACAATCTCGGGGAATTCGCAGATACTTTTGTGGGCCTCATTTGTTTGCTGGAGGAGCGAGAACCTGCCGGTGATACGGATAACACGCCCGAAATGTTGTCTGATTTGGATAAAAGTCATTGGAACCGGGTAGATGGCAGGAACTTCCTGAAGGCCCGAATGCTCGATTTGCTACTTGCAGACTGGGACAGGCATGAGGATCAGTGGCGATGGGTTAAGGATAAATCTGGAAAGGGAAAGAAGTTCACAGGTATACCGAGGGATCGCGATCAGGTCTTCCACCTTTCTGAAGGTGTTTTTCCCAGCATTGCAGCACTTCCCTGGGTTAATCCATTATTCGATGATTTTGAAGGTGATATTCCCCGCGTAAAGTACTCCATCTTTAAGTCCAGATTTTTAAATCAACATCCAGATGCACAATTAACTGAAGCAGAATGGAAGCAATTTGCGCAGGAGTTCGTTGCCACTCAAACTGATGAATTGCTCGAAAAAGCCTTAAAACGAATGCCACCGGAAATTTATGCCATTCGTCATGATGAATTGTTAGCCAAGTTGAAAAAGCGAAGAGATAATATACCACAGGCGATGTCGGACTATTTCAAATTTGCAAATAAAACGGTAGACATCAAGTTAAGTGATAAATCAGAAAAGATAACCATCAGCGACGCTGATGACAAGGGAATCAGGATTTTGGTTCAATCCAGTGATAGCGACACCTCAGCAATCATCATGAATAACGTATACCTCCCCACTGTTACGGAGGAGATCAGAATCTATACCTCTGGTGGAACAGATTCCATTCGGGTAAATAGCCAGGCATCAACCATCAAACTTCGCATAATAGGTGGAAAAAGTGGAGATATTGAAAAGGGCAACAAAACCGAAAAGGGCTTCAAAACCGAAAAGGGCAACGATGTCGATAAAAGCAAAAAGAACGAACAAATTGAAAAAGCGGAATTAAATGAAAATGTAATTACTGGTGCAGCGGAGGGCGCAAAAGTCTACGTTTATGGCGAACCGGGAAATACCAGTGTAAGTCCAGCCGGGAGGTTCAAGTTACATTTGTCTAAAGATACGGCAAACACGCAATTTGTGCCTTCAAATCCCTATAATGTTTGGATGCCCCTGGCTACGGCCTCACTAAACCTCGATGACGGTTTTCTGCTTGGCCTTGGCTTCAATTACCGTAAACAGTCCGGATTCAGAAAGCTGCCGTACGCCAGTATGCAACGCGTAATGCTCAGCCATTCTTTTGCTACTTCTGCTTACCGCCTAAAGTATAACGGCGAATGGATCCATGTGGCCGGCACAACGGATATTACCCTGCAGGCACTGATAAATGCGCCCGACAATACCACCAATTTTTTTGGTACAGGTAACGAAACGATCCTGGTAAAGGGCCATGATTACCTCCGTTTTTACCGAACAAGATATAATACTTTCTACCTTGATCCATCATTCCGCTGGCGTTTTAGTACACAGATGTCGCTGCGTGTTGGTCCATCATTCCAGTTGTACAGAATGGATGAAGATGACAACATCGGTCGCCTGATTAAAAATACCACAGTCATTAAATCTTATGACAGCACCACGGTAGGGCACCAGCGGGCACACGTTGGCTTACGGGTCAATTTCCAAATTGATAAAACCAATTCCAGCATTCTGCCCTCTTCGGGTTATCAGATGCTTACAGATCTAACCGGCTATACCGGAATAAATTCCAATTCCAAAGCATACCTGCAGTTAAAACAGGAATTCACATTTTACCAAAAACTGGATTCAAAAGCTAAGGTGGTACTCTTCAACCGCACAGGTGGCGGCATCAGTCTTGGCAATCCTGCTTTTTATCAGTCCATGTTTTTAGGTGGTCAGGGTAATTTGCTTGGCTATTTGCAAAACAGGTTCGCAGGCTCACACATGGTTTACAATAACCTGCAAACCAGGATCAAATTGGCAAATGTTGCCAGTTACATACTTCCCGGTCAGCTTGGCCTAACGGGATTTTTTGATGCCGGAAGGGTCTGGGCTAAAAATGAACATTCCAACGACTGGCATTTTGGAAAGGGCGGGGGACTATACTTCGCACCCGCAGGATTAACCGTTTTTCAGGTCCTCGCTGGCCATTCAAAAGAAGGATGGTATCCTTATATTTCGCTCAATGTCAGGATCTGAAAATCTTAATCTCATGAAAACCATCATTATTCCCATTGATTTTTCTGCTACCTCCAACAATGTGTTAAAATATGCTGCGGCTTTCGCCTGCGATCATGCAGTTGAGAAGGTCATTCTCTTAAATACCTTTTACGTTTCCATTTATGAGCAAATACTGCCATCGGTAGACTTTATACAAAGGAGCGACGAGGAAATTGAGACAGAAAGGAAGCAACAGGAAATCCAGTTGGAAGTATATAAAACGCAACTGGCTGAAGGTTGCAACTTTCAGGTAGAAGTTGAGAAAAGTGATGAGCCTTTGCTTCGTGCAATTCATGCCAGTGTTAGCAAGCATGAGCCGGATCTGGTGATGGTTGGCAGTGATGCGGCTGCAGAGGAAACCTATATCGGTGAAATGGTTATAGAAATTACCAAATCTTTACCTGTTCCGGTACTTATTGTTCCTTCAAATTCAATGTATCAAAAAATAATACATGCATTGGTGGGCTGTGATTTCAGATCGCTGGAAGGTATTGGCTTACTTAAACATTTACAAGGGCCTTCTACATGGTTGCATGCCCGTTTATCTGTTGTAAATGTAAACCCGGATCATGCTTCATTGCCCCGAAAGCAGGATTATGAAATGGAATTGGCCAGACTGCTGGAGTGTTACCCATACGAAGTTTTTAATATTGAGGACCGGAACATCGTCCGCGGTATTCTTGATTTCGCCAATGAATACGATGTTCAACTGATTGTTGCCCTTCCAAAAAAGCACAGTTTCTTTTATACATTAACTAATGCAAGCATCAGTCAGGCATTGGCGCTTAACGCAACCAAGCCAGTACTGATTTTAAAATAGTGTATTTGTTTAGGTTAGGGCGGCTTATCCGTCCTAATGCTTAACACTTTCTACTTATTCACGAAAACACTTACCCATTGTGCAAAGGCTTCAGCAAAAGCTTTCAAAGAGGTTTTCTTTGATTCACTGATCAGATTGCCTTCCTCATCAAATAATCCGGAGGCATTGCCAATATAGGCTTCAGGCTGCGCCATTGTTGGAACATTCACAAAAACCAAAGACTGTCGTAAATGATGATTGGCACCAAAACCACTCACGAAACCTACCGAAACACTCACAATAGCTCCGGGTTTACCATCCCAGGAGTTTTGTCCGTAGGGACGCGAGCCAACGTCGATGGCATTTTTCAAAGCTGCAGGTACCGAACGGTTATATTCTGGTGTAAAAAACAATAGTCCGTCTGCCGATGCAATTTGCTCCTTAAAGCGAACCCATTCCGCCGGAGGTGTGGCTTCTAAATCCTCATTAAACAAGGGTAAATCCCCAATATCTAAGATTTCAAAATCTAAATTTTCCGGTGCTAATGCAATTAAGGCTTTTGCAGTTTTTAAATTGAAGGATTCTTTACGCAGGCTTCCTACAAGGACGGCAATTTTTAATTTTTCCATGGTTTGTAAAATGGTTTAGGTTTTATAATGAAGTTAAGCTTTCTTATTTGCAATCAGGTAATTAACTTTGCAGTACTGCCTTTCCAATAGGTTTTATTTAAACAGTTGCCAGACCAAGAATCTTTCAGAAGTAATTAACATTTTAAATACTTTTCCACATTGACCTCATAATCATCCATTTAAATGTTATTGGGCCATTGTTTGTAACTATATCCAGTAGTTTAGCGGTATTAGGGCCGCTGAGCCATCGATACCAATATAACCGATTAATTATCAATGTTTATGCCTTAAAAAGGTGGGTTGTAAATTCCCAAAATGGGTATTAACTCTACAATGAAGGCAAATGCATCAAACTGAAAATTATAATATGAGTGAGGTTTTTTATTTCAATGCCCATAGAGAACTGCAAAAATTGGAATTGTATAATATCGCAAGTGCTGAGTTTGTAAAAAGAACCCATCAGAGTGGATTCAAGTTCCTTTGCATTCTGGAGCAGGGCGAAATTGCTTATGTATCCCCTGAATTTAATACCGCAGAAAAAGAAATTGCCAATTCACTTTCAGGTATTCTTTGCTAAATTCTACTTCGAAACTTCTTTAGGTATTTCTTAAATCAAAAGGAATATACATTTTCCCGTTTATCACCTTTTTGCGGCATATTAACTGCGATCATTTCAAGGTCATTCTCCTTTTTCAATTATCAAACATATTGTTGTCTACAAAGCAAGTCCTGATGCGCTTTGCGCTGCATGCAGCTTTGCGAATTAGGTACCTTTGCTTCATCGATCCTATACTTCAAATAGATAGTATCCGCAAGGATACCCACACTTCCTCAAAATGGGCAATGCCACATTGAAAACTTTAACACCACCTGGTGCTTCACCTTCTAAAGTACCTGCATGCGCATGACCATGAAATGCGGCCACCACATTACGTCTTGTTAAAGGTTCAGCCAATCGTGAAGAACCTAAAAAAGGATAAATTACCTCCGGTTCACCCACTATGGTTTCGAAAATAGGTGCGTAATGGATAATGGCGATTTTTTTAATGTGCTCATGTTCCTGATCCAATCTGGCCAATGCACGGTCCAGGTGCAGCGCCTCATCAACTGCTTCCTGTACAAAGGCTTTCATCGCGCCTTCACCAAACATAGATAACATATACTTGTTGAAACCACCACCAAAACCTTTAACGCCAGCGAAGCCAATACCTTTAATCACGATGGACTCTCCGTCAAGAATAACCATTTTATTATCCTGCAGCATCTGGCGGATCAGTTTATGTCTGCCTTTCTCATAGTCATGGTTACCCAAAACCCCAATCACAGGAATGGTGCATTGTTTTAGTTCTTCTATAAGCACCGCAGCTTCGCCTTCATCGCCAGTATCGGTTAAGTCGCCGGCAATGATCAGTACATCCGCTTTAGTTGAGATTTCTTTAAAGCATTCCGCAAAGCGGCCTTTATCAGTTTCTTTTACATGGATATCGGCCATCGCGGCTATTCGTACTTTCTTTTCTGTTGTTTCCTCCATCATCAGGTTGTTTTAATTGTACTTACCTTATAATTCCAAAGTTTAATGTCCACCTCATATTGGGTCTGATCAATCACAGGTCCTCTGCAAACTTTTTCGGTTGAAGAGGGGATATCATATTGTTCTTTGGCTCGATCAATGAGTTCATCAAAAAGCCATTTGGGGATGATCTCGGTGTAATCTGCAGGATATACAAATTGAAAAATTAGCAATTGTGAGAGCAACAGGTGCCAATGCTGGTCCATTCGGAAAAGCAGTCGTTTCCAATCCATGTCTTTACCTTGCTTAAGCAGCATGTGGTTGATATCTGCCCCATCGTATCGTTCGCGGTTTTGCACATACAGTTTACACCATACCAATTCCACCAGCGGTAAAAACTTTACAGGCACGCCTGCATACTCGCCTTCAATGGCATGCTCATACCAGGAATCATCTACCGTGCAG
>Ga0308160_10002395_pt1 | contig 22814 bp, 33 predicted proteins | sample PhyFR1_FD_201036 | JGI IMG/M metagenome (GOLD analysis project Ga0308160, IMG submission 201036) | Phyllosphere microbial communities from UC Gill Tract Community Farm, Albany, California, United States - DLSLF.R1 | ecosystem: Host-associated > Plants > Phyllosphere > Unclassified | place: USA...
GGCGGTTGTGGGCGTGACGAGCGGGGGGGGGGAAGCAGGCAGCTGAGAGCTCGCCCGCCGTCGCCGCCCGCCCTGAGAGAACAAGGCATCCTCGGCGGAGCCCCACAAACGACCCCTTTTTCGACGCGCCCGGGGGACGCAGGACACGGGCGCAAGACTTGAACATATCGCAGGGAAGGAAGAGGGCGGCATAGGAACAGGTGCGGCAGGAGCAACATGAGAAGAAGACGTGGGCGTCATCAGCGGCCCCACGGCCAAGGACGCGAGGCGCCGCCGTAGCTCGAACGGGGCAACGTCGTCGAGGGCGAGCCGTGCGGGTCGAACGAGTCGTGCCGCGGCCAACCCGAGGAGCTGAAAATTGAAGCGAGGATCGGGTCAGCAAATCATGCTCGTGAATTGCATGCGCTGGGACTGACGCTCGGCGATCTGTGACATGCGGCCAAGGATGAGCAGCGCTGGGAGTCGGATTCTTAAGAGGAACGTTGTGGCGTGGGGCGGGCGCCCAGGGGTCGTACGACGGCGGTGCCGCGGAGAGCGAATAAGTCGTTGCGGTTTCACGCCGCGACCGGTTTGTTTCGACGCTCGGAGGACGCTCGAGCGGATCGATCGGACGAGCGCGACTGCCGTTGGCCGGAGGAAGGCTGCGACTTGTTGGGGGCGGCGGAGCGCTGGAGCCGACGTCAACCTTTGACCGCTTGTCGGGCTGCTCAACGCTTGGCGAGGCGCGCTCGACCGCAGGAGCGGGTCGTTTGATCGGCGCTTTGAGAGACCAACCCGGCACGACAGACGCCAGCGCCGGCTGGGGTGCCTCGAGTGGGGCAGGCGGCGGCGGCAGCGTTGGCGGCGGAAGCGTTGGCGGCTGCGTTGGCGATGTGAGATCGCGCGGCCGGATACGTGGGTCCGTCGGCACCGTGAGCTTGCCGGCGGATGAGGACTTGGTCGGGCCGCTGTACGAGAAACGTGCGGTCGCCTGCGACAAAGAAGGTGCCGTGCTCAAAACGGGATGCGCTTTGATGTGCGCGTCCGGCTTTGGCTGCGAGGCGGGCTTATCACGGCGGTGAAAGTCTGACAGCGCCAGAGGATCAAGCGGCGGAGAGCGCTGGACGGCGCTGGTTGTTGAAGCGCAGGCAGCCTGCGCATGGCCGCGAGACGAGGCGGTGGGCGGAGCGCTTGTCGATGGGGACGCAGACGGAGGAGCGTAGTGCTTGATCTGGCGGGGGCGCTGTCAGAGGCGAGTCAGTCGAGAGCATACGAGGCCTCACGACTCCAGAGCCGACTCACCACCGACGCGAGCGGCTCGTCGTCCGACGACTCGGAGCCACTGGCGCTGTCGTCCTCGACGGCAATGACGATCTTGCGTCCTGGCTTTGGGCGCGCTGGAGAGGAGGATAACCAAAGGCCTAACTTAAGCATGCGGCGTGGGCCATCGACAGCGCGACCAAAGAGCGCACCTGCGACCCGGCCGTCCCCTTGTCGCCGGTCGCTGGACGTGCACGGCTGCAGGAGATGGCCATTAGCTCTGAACGTGCCCTCGACGACCGCCCAGGGGATCGCGGCCCGGGGGGTGCTTTTGAAGAGCCGGCAGCAGCGGGCGTGCTTGGTGAAGTTGTACGGGTTGCGCTCGCGCTTGTCGCAGCCTGCGCCGGTGCACTCGAAGAAGCCGGAGTCCGAGCGGTAGATTTCGAACACTGCGAGAGAGAGGGGAAGTGGGATAAAGCTTATCAACTCCCTTTAGTTTGGCTGTCGAGAGCGGAGCTTGTGGACCAACCGACGCCGTCGAGTATGGCCTGGTAGTGTGTCCAGTGCCAGCTGCGCTCGTGGTAGCGGAGCTTGTCGGTCGAGGCGCAAGTCTCGCCGCATTCATCGCAGCGCTGGAATTCTGCATCGGAGCTTGCATCTGCCACGGAAGGAGGAAGGTGTCAGGGTCCGGCGAAGGCGAGGGTCAGAGAGGCCCGTGCGCGCAGCAGGCGAGCGCGGCTCACCAGCCATCTTGCCCTTGCCCTTGCCGGTGCCTGTGGGCCACGATGGGCCGGCGCTCAACCCTGCCTCAGGCTCGTCCTCCTCGACGAAGAGCTTTGGTTGGATTGGTGTGCCGTCCCTGTTGAAGAGGACATCCTCGACCGGCTGCCAGAAAAAGCCGGTCCGGTCGGTCGCGTGGGCGATGAGCGAGCACGAGCCGACGTGGTCGACCAGCCCGGCCGGGTCGATCGAGCCTGGCCAGCTGCAGGCCGGGTGCGGGCAGACGAAGACGTCGTCCTCGGGCCGGTCGACCTGGTAGACTGCCGTGCGAGAGACGAGCGGAGGGTCAGATGCGTTGACCAAGGCTGGGCAGGGCGGAGCGAACGCGACGTCGCGCGCGAGAGAGGGGGTGAAGGACGGACCCTTGCACTGGCCAGCGAGGTCGCACCGGACGAGGACGAGCGACCAGTGCTCACAGCGCTCATGCTCGGCCCGGTACTTCTCGCTGTTGATGACGGCGTGGCAGAACTTGCAGAAGAGCGGCATGGCGAGGAGTGGGAGTGGGAGGGCAAAAGGGCGACGACGAGCTGGCCGGCGTCTCCTCTGCGCCGGGCCGCAGGCGACTGCGCGGCCCCCGACTGCCCCTTTCGTGCGGGCTCGGTCCTGCAAGCACCCGTCGACGTCGCCCTCCACATAAGGCCAAAATCCATCGGGAGACCTGCTCCTCGAGAGGGCTCAAACGCCGAAATCTGCATCGATCGATGACGTTGGGCGGCGAACGTTTGAACGTAGAGGCCTCCATCCTCGTCCGTTTGACGCGCCGTCAAACGGCGAGCGCGGGATTGGGGAACGAGTTGAAGGCAGATAGATCGGCACCCCTCTCCATCTTTACAGCCCCCGCTCGGCCGCGTCCCACCAGCGGGCGCTCTCCGGGCTCGCCTCGATCGGCGGCGGCTTGAAGAATGGGCACCGGCTCTTGAAGGCGGCGAGCGACCGCTGGCGGACGATCGCCTCGACCGAGTGCTCCGTCTCGTACCTCCGTTTCTGGGAAGCAAAAAAGAGCAGCGACGGAAGTCAGCAAGCGAGCGAGCGGCATCAGCTCCTTTGCTGAGGACGCAGAGACGCACGAGCACCTCGCCCTCTGATCGGCCGAGATCCCTCCGGCCGGGCAGCCGCGCGCCCTCATCCGTCTCGACGCCCTGCAGTCGGCCCGGCCGCGGCTCCTGCGGGTCGGGCACGGGCGTCCCGGCCGAGGTCGCCAGCTTGGAGACGACGTCGGTGCAGTAGTTCAGCATCGTCGCACGATTCGTCCAAGCGGCTGCGCGCGCGTGAAAGAGAAAGTCAGGCGACGGCCGTCAGCCTGAGAGGTCTCAAATGAGGAGACGTGCGAGAGTTGCACGGGTGCCGAATACTGACAAACCATCTCCTCAAAGACGGCCGCACAGCCGCCGTCGGTCGGGAGGGTGCCCGCTCGACGAGCCTCGTCCCGCGACATGGCCTGCGAGCGGTTGAGCCGGACTGAGTGAGGTGGAGGGTCGGGTCGCGTGCGCAGATTAGCCCCCCCTCGGGTGGGTGACGCGCACCTACCAGCGCGCGGACGTACTGATGATCGAGTCGTCGACCTGGCGCCAGTTCTTGATGACCTCTGCAACAGTGGTGAAGGACGACGGCGTCGGCAATCGGGTCAGCCCCTCAATCCTGCTCCTGGAGCTGCGCCACGATCGACCAGCCCCCCTCTCGCTTCTGACGTCCCTACACTCACGTTTGAACAGGCTAATATCGAGGCACGTCGTCGGTGAGACGGGCAAGTTTGGCGGACTAAGCGGGTAGTAGACGGCCGACGAACCGATGGCTGGCGTCGAGCCGCTTGTGCTGCTGCTGCCGGCGCTGCTCGTTGAGGTGGAGGCGGTGGTCGAGGTGGACATCGCGGGCAGGATCGCGGGTCCGGAGGCAGGCGACGATGAAGGCTAGAGGTGAGAGTGCGCTGCTAGAGGGGAAAGATCAGAGGCGAGCAGAGGGTTCGTTGTGTCAAGCGTCGCGATGGAAGGTGGGAGGGAACGAGAGAGAGGGCAGGAGGGTCGTGCCGGGTGCCGCCTATGGTCGCCCCCGCCCCGCAGCCGAAGCCGCGCGGCCGCGGGCTGACGGAGGGACGGACAGACTCGGGCCCTCGCCTCTGCCAGCCCTGACCCTCAGTTCACCTCACCTTCCCATCGCATCCACGCATCGACGCCCATCATGTACGTGCTCGAGGCAAGGTCTTGGATCTCGCGGGCGTCTGGGTTGACGCTGTAGCCGCTCGGCTTCCCGCCCGGCAACAGGAAGGCTATGCGCGACTTCATCTACGGCAAGCCACCGGCCGAGCAGCTGCAAGAGTGGCAGCGGAGCCTCAAGAAGGAGCAGCGCCAGCTCGACAAGGAGATCCGGGACGTGCGTCCTTCTCAAGCGTCTGCGTCGATGCTCTGTGGGATGCCGGACGGCCAGTAGGCTGACCGTGTGGCCAGCCATCCCTAAACCCCCTCGGCCCGACTCGCACCTCGTCCCGACCTGCTTCCTCGCACGAGCCGCTCGAGATAGATCTCGGCCGCCCAGCAGAAGACGCGGGCCGAGCTCAAGCAGCTCGCCAAGCGCAACGACGTCAAGTCGGCCCGCATGCTCGCGCGCGAGGTCGTCCGGTCCAACAAGCAGGTCGACAGGTTGCACGTCTCCAAGGCCCGGCTCAACTCGGTCGGCATGCAGCTCACCCACCAGGCCGGTGCGTTCCCGCCCCCCCCCCCATCGCACGCTCGCCCTCCAACCTTCCGAGCTCAAACTCTGATGCACCTCCTCTTCCCATCTCACTCCGCCTGCCGCAGCGATGCTTAAGGTGACGGGCTCGATGCAGAAGAGCACCGAGGTGATGAAGCTCACGAACGAGCTCGTCAAGCTGCCCCAGCTCAATGCGGCCATGCGGCAGATGTCGATGGAGATGATGAAGGTCAGTCGGGCTGGCATTCCTTGCGTGCTCACTCACCCGACCGACAAAGAGGAACTGACAAGATCGCTCGCTTGTCACTTGCACGCTCAGGCTGGCATCCTCGAGGAGATGATGGACGAGACGCTCGACGGGCTCGACGAGGACCAGGACGAGCTCGAGGACGAGGCCGACGCAGAGGTCGACAAGGTCCTGTTTGACCTGACGGACGGCAAGCTCGGTGTCCTGACCGGCAAGGTCGGGAGCACACTGCCCGTTCGTCCGCTCTGCTCCCCCTGTTTTCCGTTTAGCCGACGCATCTCGAGCCCTTCCGGTGCGGTCACTCGAGCTGACTTCCGCCGTCTCACCCACTCCGCGCCTCGTTGGGACAGACGAAGGAGCCTCAGCAGACCGAGGAGGAGTCGGAGGAAGAGTTCCAGCGCATGCAGCGCGAGCTTCAGGACCTCCTCCACAGCTAGGCGGGCGAATGCCCCGTCGAGCGGACGGACGCCGCAAGCAGAGCCTATTGCTTCAGGCCGGGCAGCTGCCAGGTCGACCCCTCTCGTTGCAAGCGACAGGGCGAGAGCAGAGTGGGCGCAAGGGCTGGGCCTCGTCGCCTGTGTGCTGGGAGGAGGGCGGCCGTATGGGGTCGGTTGCCCGCCCCCGCTCGACGGCCACGGACGCTAGAGCGGACTGAAACGGGTCAATGCGGCAGGCGGTCGTTCACGGCGGCAGCGATGTGCTCTGCAGCAGGCGGACCCAAGGCCTCGGTCGCTCAAGCGTTAAGCGACTAGCTCCTCACGAGACACAACCCCGGAGCCCGTCTGGTTCCGACATTCGCACGCCTCGCCCTCTCATGCCTGACAACTGCTGTCGTACGACCCACCGCCCAGAGTCGGCGACGAGCGAGCGAGGACTATCCCATGCGCCCCTTTTGACCCACCCAAATCACATCTCTCGCTGCGACCGGGCGTGGGCGAGGGGAGCAGAAACATCGGATCGCCTCTCCCTCCTTCGCAGACGCCGAACGATGGGACCCTTTGGAGCGGGGGCTTCTCCCTCCTCTTGCCCCGCACGAGATCCGCCGTATGATACGCTCCTTCCATCCTGGCTCGAGCGGCCTCGAGCTCAGCGGTACACCTGCACGGCACATCATCCTTGTCAGCCAGAGAAGTGTGCGTCCGCAGCGAAAACAGCGGTAAGACGCCGACGAAAGGGGGGACGTACGTGATCGGCCTGAAGGTTGGCGGCAATCTCGGCCTCCATCCGGTCGCCATTCTCGAGCAGCTTCTCCTTGTTGTAGAGGAGCTCCTCACGCGTCTCGGTCGAAAACTCTGCATTCTGCGACTCAACAATCGCATCGACCGGGCAGGCCTCTTGGCAGAACTGGTAGAGCGGTCGATGGTGGCGTCATCGTGAGGGACGTCAGCATCGAGGCCGGAGCGAGAGTCCAGACGGAGACAGAGCGAGGAGCGGAAAGAGACGCACGCCGCAGTAGATGCACTTTGTCATGTCGATGTCGTAACGGGTCGTCCGGCGCGAGCCGTCCTCTCGCGGCTCGCTCTCGATCGTGATGGCCTGGGCAGGGCAGATGGCCTCGCACAGCTTGCAGGCTGGCGGGCGCAGCAAGGGAACAAGTCGGATGCGGAGTCGGGACGAGGAGAGCGGGTCAGCTTTCGATTATGTATGAGATTATGGGCGATCGGCCGACCGGCTGGCCAGCGATGGTGCCGGTGGTGGTGGTGGAGGGAGGGGGAACACGCACCGATGCAGCGCTCCTCGCCCGACGGGTAGCGCCGGAGGGCGTGCTCGCCCCGGAATCGCGGCGAGACGGGACCCTTCTCAAAGGGGTACATGATGGTGTAGGGCGCGCGGAAGATCTGCTCAAAGACGACCCAGAAGCCTGTTGCAGGGAAGAGAGGGGCAGCGGGGCGAATGTCAGCGCAGGGAGCTCGGGCCGATGCGAGGCGCCCGGCGGCAGACGACGAAAGAGACGGACCTCGGATGACTCTAGGTTGCGGCAAGCAAAGGGCAAGGGTCAGGGTCAGCGAGCTGAACACGCTCGATAGCTGCTTCAAGGACGGCTCGCAGCGAGATTAGATGGGTAATGAGGTGCTGGCTGGCGCAGGGAGGGGCGAGGAGATGCGGTCGAGCGCCTCCTCCGGCCCGACGAGGCGAGCGCCCCTCTGCCTAGCGCGCGCCCTCTATCCGATGCGCCCATCCACCCATGTATAGCCACGAGAGAACGCACTCGGTAAAGAAGAAGAGCTCGGCCGCCTTGTCGAGCGCGCTCGGGCCCTTCGAGTAGTCCTTGCCGGTCCAGCCCTTGCCGACCTCGCCGTAGCCGGCCTTCGGGAGCTGACCGACGAGGTGGGTCGGCCCCGTGTAGGAATCGGGGTAATGGCTCGCCGCCGGGGGCTGGATGGCGACCTCGGCTTGGTTCGAGGGCTGAATGAGGGCCGTCTTGGGCGGGAGGGAGGCGAGCCTGGTCGCCGAGCGGGTGTAGGTGCGCGATCCGGTGGTGGGACCACGGGCGAAGGCCAAGGCGGCGACGGAGCGGAGGGCCGAGGACGGACCCAGCGAGCCGGTGCTCGAACCTGCAGCAGCAGTAGCAGCCAGACGGAAGGCCAGAGCGGTCGTCGGAGAAGGCATCGTGTGTACGCGGAGGAGGGGGAGAGCGAGAGGTGGCAAGAGGGCAGGGTCGAGCGTCCAATTGAGAGGCAGCCCAAGCGGCCCCCCGGCCCGGCCGCGCGCGCGCGCGACCCCAAGACCCTCGCTCATTCGTTCGTCGTCGCGCAGGCGCACCAGCAGGCACTCTTCGCCTCGAACCCGCATGGAAAGGGACTCATTCGATTGAGAAGCGGAACGAGGGCGAGAGAGGGAGGGGGCGATCCAGTCATGGTGCAGGCGAGCAAGGCAGAGGGGTCTTTCCCGTCAGGCAGCGCAAGGGGGTCCACGCCCGCCCGCGCGCGCGCGCTCAGTAGCGCTGCTGCTGCTGGCCCTCTAGCGCACCCCGCGCGCACGAGCGGCGGGTCAGCGACAGCACTCGTCAAACGGGGCGGCACGCGATGCACGGAGGACTGACGGTGGTCGGCGTAGGCGAGGATCTCATAGTCGTCGACGTGCGTGACGCCTCCGCCAAACGGGATCTCGGCATCGACGTGGCCCTCGGTGACTTCGGCCGGGTGGACTGGCGGGCATCACTCACTTTCTGCGTCAGCCAAGGGCGCGCGGCCCAAGATACTGGAGGCGGGAGGCAAGGCAGAGGAGAGAAACCGCACCTCCTCCACCGCAAGCGGCCTTGGCGACAAAGAGGAAGTTGCCGGCGTCGTCCCGGCCGCCCTCGACCGGCCGGAAGTCGTCAGGTGCGCACGGCTGGCCGCGCTCGACCCGCCGCCAAGCGACGGCCGACGGGTCGGCGACGAGGACCTCGTAGGCTGTCGCAACACGCGCACACGCGGAATCGTCAGTCGGCGAGAGGGAGCGATGCGCGAGAAAGGAAGGAGTGGAAAGGAGACGGACTGGTCTTGATGATCTCGTGCTCCTTGTGCGGGATGTTGGCACGGTTGAGGTCGCGCCACGTCTTGCCGATCGAGGCGCAGCCATCGTGGAATGCGCGGGCGGCGTAGCTGAGCGAGGGACTAATTAGCGGGCGGTGACGCGATGGATATTTAAAGAGCAGAGAACGGAACAGAACGTACAGCGCCTGGCCGTCCTGCTCGTAGCCGATCTGAAGGGCGCCCTCGGGCAGCCGACCGCCCTGCTCGACGAGCACCCATCGGACGGGAGGCACCTGGCCCGGTCCGAGCTGACCATACTTGTCGGCCCGGGCGCGGGCGCCGGTGAGGAAGGCGTCCTCGTCGACGTGGGCGTCCTTCCAGGCCTGACGGGGGCAAGAGCGAGGACGGAAGCGGAACGTCAGTCGACGAGTGAGGAAAAACATGCGAGGGATGATGAGGACGACGGACCTCCTTCTTCTTCTCGTCGTTGTGCCGGTTGTAAGCCCAGATGCCGAGCCCGGCCAGGCCGGCCACGGCAACCGTGCCGCCCGTGATCTGCGCCGCGAGCTTGAACTGCCAGCGCGCGGTGAGACGAGCCGGGGCAAGCGAGTCAGCGCTTGTGCGAGCGGGCGGACGGACGGAAAGAAGGGGAGGGCACCTTGTCCGTCTCGTAGCTGGCGGAGCGTTGAGTAGGTCAGCATGCGCTCGGTGCTTGGAAGGGAAAGGCGAGTCGAGCGCAGCACGAGTGGGGACGGACAACTTCTGCTTCTCCGCCTTCCTCTCGTCGCTCAGCCGGTCAAAGTCGTCGTCGTCGTCATCGTCGTTGCGGCCGCCTTGCTGGCCCTGCTGCTGCTGGGGATACTGGCCCTGCTGCTGCGAGTACTGGCCCTGGCCCTGCATGCGGCCGAAGAAGGCCGGCACCTGGTCGGGTGTCCAGTCGCCCTCTTCACGCGCGGCGGAGCAGCAGGGAAGGAGATCAGGGGTCAGCGGACGGAGGCGACGACCGCCGGGAGATGAACTGGAAGGCGAGATGCGATGGGGACGGACGGCTCTGGTGGGCCTGCTGGACGACGTAGGGCTCGTTGTTGAAGCGGACTTGGTCGCCGACGTCCATGCGCCGGCCGGCCTGCCAGTCAGGCATCTGCTGCTGCTGCTGCTGGTTCATCGTGTCGAGCTGTGGTGGGGTTGATTGCTGATGGGTGGGTGCTGGGTATGAGATGGTGGTCGTCGAGAACAGGGCAGTGCTCGCTGCCTCTCCACGGGACAGCCACCGACGTGCCTCCCGGACGACGTCACCAACAGGGGGGCGGCGCTTGGCCGAGAGAAAAAAGGGGCTCCGACCGGCGCGCACGAGCCCTCTTCCTCCGACGACGACGACGGGGTCAGCGCTGGGCCGGAACGAGAAGATCAGCCCACAGACGAGCAGGAGCTGCGAACGTCTCTACATGGATGCTTGCGATGAGGAGGGTGGGGCATTGGGGAGGGGGGTCGGGTCGTTACAGGGTGAGGGGCAGGATGGCGTACAAAGGAGAGAAGGGAGGGGACCCGAGCGAGCAGGCTGTGGCCCCCGGTGTGCAGAGCGTCGGCGCGAAGAAGAGGCAGGATAGCGACAGGATCTTTAAAGGACTGGAGGTTCGGCGAGCGAGCAAGCAAAGGGAGGGTTGGGTCAGCAGGGGTCGCGCGCACCGAGAGGCAGTGGACGCCGGTGCTGGCGCTGCTCGGACGGACAATATTCTGGCAGCGGCCGCTTGGCAGGGATACCCTTTGCCTCTTGCGGCGCAGCATCAAATGTAATGTACTCCTGCTTGAGGTTCTCGTCGAGCTTGAGGATCGAGGCAACGTTGCCGCACCGGTAGCAGTAACTGCAGGTGGCGACGGGCAAGTATGAGCGAGGGCGCTTTGGTCAGCCGACGACACAGCGCTTGCGACCTGCCATAGTGCAAGCAGGGGACGACGCACTTTGGCGCGCTCCAGACGGTGACGATCTGCCGATCGTGCATGTGCTTGTAGCCCTCCATGACGAGCTGATGGGCCCGGGCGACGAGGTCGAGGTTGTTCATAAAGTTGAACGACTGGGTGATGTCGCGCCCAAAGAGGAAGCCCGCGCCCCGTGGCGAGACGCCCCAGCCGGTGAGCTCTGCGAACGAGGCGAGGCGGATTGAGTTGGTCAGCACCGCGGCTGGAGGCGTGGCCAGCTTTAGCACGAACGACCGAACCTTCCGGATCCGACCAGAGCAGGTCGCACATCGGCCCGTCGTGCGGTACCTCCTGCTTGCGGTCTATCAGTCGGATCTGCAAGGGTCCGCCCGCAGACGTGGACGATAAGTCAGTGCCAGGCGCACCCCTAGACGCTCCCGAAGGAGCGCATACAACCACCGTTTAGGGAACGTGCGCTTACCTGGTCGAGCGTCATGACGCTCGGGCTGAGTCCGCCGTGGACGCAGAAGACCTTGCCGTCGACGACGGCGCCGAGGGCGAGGTAGTCAAAGACGTCGCAGCAGTAGCGCCAGACGTTTGCGCTCCCGTACTTGCGCTGGCACTCGTCGTAGAAGCCGTAGACCTGGGTGATCTGCCGCGACTCATGGTTGCCGCGGATGAGGGTGATGCGATCCGGGTAGCGGACCTTGAGCAGGAGCAGGAGGAGAAACGTCTCGACCGAGTAGAAGCCCCGGTCGACAAAGTCGCCCTGGAGACGAGGAGCGGGCGACGGGCGCGCGGCGCGTCAGAGGCTGCGAAAGGACGAGGCGGCGCTGTAACGGAGAGAGTAAGCGCTCACCATGAAGAGATAGGCCGTGCCCGGACACTCGCCGCCATGCCGGAACAGCTCCATCAGGTCAAAGAACTGGCCGTGGATGTCGCCACAGATCTGTCGGGCAAGAGGCGGGGGTCGTCTCAGCAACAACGCACTGGGACAAGAGCAGGCGCTTATCGTCTGCCGTTCGACGAGGTGGGGTCATAGCCCAGCTCCCCGCAGAAGCGTAGGCAACCGGAATGGCACGGCTGGTTCTCCACCCTCCCCAAAGCGCCCAGGCCGGCGACGACAACTTGGACGCGAGCGCGTTCAACGAGCTCGGGCAGCACTCACCGTCACCGGGCTGTCGACATATTGGATGTTGCCCTCCTCGAGCAGAATCTCGCGCGCCTTGGAGCAGACATCCTTGACCTCGGCTTCCGAGATCGGCTCGCACCGCCTCAGCTGCTCGATCTGCCTGTGGGGTTTCGAGCGGTGGGAGAGCGCGAGAGTTAGCTCTGCGTCGCGGGTCGGGGTCGCGGCAACGGAAGAGAGGCCTGAGGACGGACCGATCCAGATCGCTGACCATCCACGACGCTGCTGGGAGGGAGGAAAGGGAGAAGAGTGCGTGCCCAAGCTACTGAGGCCGTCTTTTGTCGAAGCTGCTGCGAGAAGGGAGGCCGAGCGGAAGCCGACGGGTGGACGACTGGGTTGGTGTAAGGACGCGTGCGCGGAGGATCCGGAGGGAACTGAGCCGAAGGACGAGCGAGTCGAGCTGAGAGTGGCACCAAAAGCGAGAGTGCTGGCTTGGAGCCGAGGCTGATCGGAGAACGCTGCTGAATCGCCCCTTGCGAGTGAGAGATCGGGGCTGGAAGCAAGGGAAGCCGGGAGCAAGGTGGACGTCTGAGGTAGCCTCGAGCTGGCTGGCTGGCCGGCGGCTCAAAGCGTCAGAGCCCCGTGCCCAGGCCAGGTCTGCCCTCCGACCATCTCCTCTCCTGACAGCCCTCATCCCCTTCAGCTCAAGCCCAAACATTCTAGACACCCTTCAGGGTGAGCTCTTCGACTGTCGCTGAGATTGAGGAGCGGTCTCTTTAGCGTTTGCTGCCCGAGGGACTGACCAAAGCGCCCGGATCATACCGGTCTTCCCTCCGCCTCGCCCCGCCTCGCCACGCACCCTCAGCTCTGCCTCTCTCAAGACGCACACGATGAAGTGGATCCCGCTCGAGTCCAACATCGTCGTCATGGAGTCGTATGCAAAAGCGCTCGGGTTCCCGACCGACGAGGCCACCTTCCACGACGTCTACGGGACGGACCCCGAGCTGCTGGCGATGGTGCCCGGCCCCCACCGAGCGGTGCTGCTCCTCTATCCGACGGGCGGCAAGGTCGACGCCGTCGCCAACCACAAGGGCGACGTACTCGAGAAGGATGATATCTTCTGGATGCCGCAGACGGTACGTAGCAATATCTGGCTGGCGAAGCTATCGACCTTGTCCTGATGCATCGTGGGCGGCGATCCTGCGCCAGATCGGCAACGCGTGCGGGACGATGGGCCTCATCCATGCGCTCGCCAACGCTGGCATCGACCTGCCCGAGTCGTCGCCGATCGGCCGATTTGTCCAGCAAGCGCGCGCCCTCCCTCGACAGGAACGGGCCAAGCTGCTCGAGGAGAGCGAGCTCTTTGCCGACGCCCATGTCGAGGCCTCGAGTGCCGGCCAGGCCCTCCTCCGCGACGAAGACGCCGACACCCAGCTGCACTTTACAGCCTTCGTCCAGGCCATGGTTGACGGCGAGCCGCACCTAATCGAGCTCAACGGCATCCGTCGCGGGCCGGTCGACCACGGACCGTCGTCAGGCGATCTCCTTTCGGTACGCGAGGCCTTGTGTGCTGTTCGGGCCCTCTCGGAGTTGCTGACGCTGTCTCCCCTTCAGGATGCGGCTCGCCTCATCAAGGACCGCTTTATGGCCGCCGACCCGACGTCGATTCTGTTCAACATTTGCTGTCTCGGCGGGCCGGCCGAGGACGACTGAGCCCCGGCCCTTGTCCCTCTGACTGTGCAGTGTACGATGAAGCCTGCTTGCTGAAGAGAGGAGCTCGCAAAGGGGGAAGGGTACGACGTGAGAGACGAACGTGAGATAGCACGGCCAGACGCGAGTCCCTTCTCTCCTCGCAGCCTACGACGGCCGGCCGCCCATCCGCCGGACGAGACCCTTCTTGAGCTTGTGGCCGCCCTTGCCAGCCATCGAGAGCCCGTACGGGTCCTTGACGCCCCGGCGGTGGCCGCCGTGCTGCTTCTTGCCGCCAGGGCCCGAGCCGTCACGCCTTCGCTTCTGATTGGGCGCCGCGCCGCCGGCGCCGCCGTCCTTTTTCTCACCGGCGCCGCCGAAGCCGAACGGTCGCGGGCCGAGCCCCTGCGGGAGAGCGGATGATGCGGACGAGGCGGGGGCGGACGCAGCGCTCGAGGCGGTCGACGAAGTCGAAGCTGCGGCCGAGGGCGTGACCGAAGGCGTCGGTAGGCTGTCGTCGCGCCGGGCCTTCTTGTTCGACCGGGCGACGAGCGGCGCGTTGAGCCGAAGCGGACCCGAGAGGACCGTCGTCGGCCGGCCGACGTCCTCGCCGTCCTCATTGCTCGACGACTCGGCCTCGACGTCGTCGTACTCAGCCTCGTCATCCGACGTCGCTGGCGGCGAGGGCAGCGTCCGGTCGGCCTCGGCCGGGATCTCCGAGATGCGCCGTTTCTTGTTGCCGTTCTGGCCGACGGCGGCTGCGGCCGCCAGAGCCTGTCGGGCGGCGGGCGACGACGGCGCCGGCGAGGGCATCGCGGAGGCGGCGGCGGCGGCCTGCTGCTGTTGCTGCTGCTGCTTCTTGACCTTGGCCGGGGGTACGGCTCCGATAGCCTCATCGAGCTTGGCGCCCTTCTCGCGGATGTACATGAGAAGGTAGGCCTCGCGAAGGCCGAGCGGGGGCTGGCTCCCGCCGCCGTTGAGCGGATAGACGCTCGAATCGTCCATCACGTGCCAGGTCTTGCTGTCGGTGCTCAGGACCCGGCTCGTGTAGTGCCCGCTGTGCGGGCCCGAGCCAGAGTGGCAGACGACGGCGTAGAGCGAGTAGCGGGCACCGGGCGCGCCGGCCGCCATGTACGGCGTGATGTCGAACGTCCGGTCGTAAGAGACGACGTCGTTGAGCTTGCCGCCGGTTGGCGTGAAGCGCCGGAGCTGGACCATGAGCGCCTGGGGCGCCTTGGTTATCGACAGGCCCTTGGACGCAACGACCAGCTTGTTGCACCTTAGCGACAAAGAACGGATCAGCCCCGGCAAGCTCGCAAGTCGGCCGCTTGCCAACGCTCGGGGGCTTTGGCGGAGACTCACTTCTCGCACTTGTACTTGTTCTGCCCGTCGAGGACGTCGGGCTTGACAAACTTCTCAAAGCCGGCCTTGATCGACCGGCAGCCGCGGACCTCGATCGAGAGGTCGAGGAAGGCGTCAAAAGTATCCGAGTTGTGCTTGCACCGGCTGCAGGCGACGCGCGAGCGGAGCTGGCCGCCAAAGAGCTGATGGATGCCGGTCGTGTACTTGAGCTCGGCCGGCAACTTACTGGAAGTGACCGGGGCGCGAAGCACAAGAGTGAGGGGTCAGCCTGCAACTTCAGAGGAGAGGTCGGGCGGCCTTACGAGGGCGGGCGGGGACGTACTTCGGGTCGCCGTAGGGGAAAAGGGCCGCGTTCTGGAGGCCGTCGATCAGGAAGCGGAGGAACTCGTGGGCGTCCTCCTGCCGGCCCTTGCGGAGCGTCTTGCCAATCTTCTTGAGGTTGTTGGTGATGACGGTCGGGGTGTAGGCCGTCTTGCCGAGCTGGAACGAGTTGTGGATGACCATGCGCATCGCGCAGTGCTGGCAGTGGCCCTCATGCTTCTTGCTCTTGGCGACCGCGCAGACGCCACCCGGCCGGTGGGTCGGGTCGTAGACGTAGTTGGCAAAACCCGGCGTGTGAATGACGGCCTGCAGGACAGAGTTGGCGTAGCACGAGTTGCCCGTGTTGTGCAGGCCCGAGCCGATCCGCTGCTTCTGGGCCGGGAAGTCGAGCGCGATCCGCGTCGGGTAGATGACCTTGCCCTTGCCCTTGGCGCCGCCAGCGGCGGCAGCGCCGGCGCTCGAAGACGACGTAGACGACGAGGCGACCGGCTGGTCGCGCGCGTGCGGCTGAAGGAACAGGGACGGTCGTGTCGTAGGTCACGCGTCCGTCAGCTGAGCTGCCAACGCGACGACGGCTCTCGACGTGACGGCGCTTGCACGAGGGCGGGCACGGCGTCACGGAGCAAAGGGTGGCCGACTCACGTGGCCGTTTGCGCCCTGCTGCTGCTGCTGCTTCCCAGCGGCCTTGGCCTTGGCTCCGCTGCTGCCGGCCAGAGGATTGACCTCGAGCCAGCCCTTACCGGCCGGGTCGACGGTGCCGACGAGAGCCGGCGCCTCGCGAAACTGGACCGGGTCGTCGAGCATCGCCTTGAGGAGCGTGCTGTCGGCCGAGCGGATCGCGTTGGGCGTAAACGGGTTGAAGGCGACGGCGGCGGCGGTCATGGCTTCTGCTGCTGCTGCCGGCGGACGCGTGAGGGAAGGACGAGTGGAGGAGGCGCGCGAGGCGGCGGCGGCGGCACGAGGCGGCAGCGACAGCAGCGGGTGGCGGACGACGGCGACGAGAGCGGCGGCGCGAACTGTCAGGCGTGGCAGATCGATACGCGAGCGAGAAGCCGGTCGAGGGGACCGGTGGGGTGAGGGAGCCGGTTGCGGGCTGAAGGGGCGAGGAGGCGGCGTCGTCGGGTCGTCCAGAGCGCTCGTGTCTGCTGCCTGCGCGCGCCCCGTTCGAAAATCGAAGAGGCCGGTGGGCGCAGGCGGGCGAGGCCGGTATGGGCAGCAAATCCCCGATTCGGGCTCGCGACAACGAACGACGACGACGAACGACGAGCAACCCAGAAGCCCGACGACCGACGCTCTCGACATCTTCACGCCCTCTCTCTCTCCTCTTCCTTTCTCTTTCCTTGCTCCTCTACCCGCACGCCATGGACACCGCTCCGACGACCGTCTCGGAGCCGCTCGACCTAGTCAAGCTTTCGCTCTCGGAGCGCGTCCAGGTCAAGCTCCGGGGAGACCGCTCGCTCTCGGGCATCCTCCATGTCCGTCCTCGTCCGCCCTCGCCTCGCAACCCCTCTCTCAATCGCTCGCGCTCTAAGCTGTGAGACTGATGTTGTCCTGCTCTACTGCTGGCCGCCATCAACAGGCGTACGACAACCACATGAACCTCATCATGTCGGACGTCGTCGAGACGGTGACGATCGTCGACGTCGACGAGGCGACCGGCGCCGAGAGCCTCCGGGTGCGTCGCCTTCGTCCATCGTAGCCTCCCTGCGGCTGAGGCTTGCCTAGGCGGCAAACTGGCCGAAGTCGGCCGGTTGACGTTCCTTCCCGAGCCGATCCTCGTCCGGGAAGGCATTGATTGCCTGGCCGCTGGCTAGAGCCCCGCGAGACGCCTAGACGACTGACCTGACCCGCTCTCTTTCCTTCACACGGCTCTGCATCCGACCTCTGCTCATCCATCGCGCCCGACACCCGTCTCCTCACAATTTGCGCGCTGGCTCTCACGTCGACAGACGGCCCAGCGCTCGGTCGAGATGCTCTTTGTCCGCGGCGACGGCGTCATTCTCGTACGTCCCCTTAGAGGCGCTCCCTCCTCGCCATTGCATGCTTGGCCTCCCCCTTGCGGACCGCCAGTCGCTCTTTCCTTGGCCCCCTTGAAGACGCAAGAGACTGATCACCCGGTCCCACCCAACCATCCGGTCGAGCAGGTCTCGCCCCCTTCAAGATAGACTTGCCCCGCTCGCTCGCCCCATCGCTCCCCCGCTCGTTGCCCTTTCCAACCTCACACCCCGCTGGCAGAGTCGCCGGCATTGGTTGTACACATGTATACCCGCCTCGTACCTCGGTTTGGGGCAATCGTGCCTCGCAAGGAAGAGGGGTTTTAACCCCGCTGGCCTTCGCGTCAGCGCGACGCACGCCAATCGACGACCTATCCGCACTGCCCGCCGCCGTCGCTGCCGGGAGGGGCAAAGGGGGTTCGAGGACATGTCTCATCCGCCAACGACGTCTCCGCCCTCGAGCATCCACCTCAGCGTCATGCTCACGCGCGTCCCTCTCACCCGCCACTCCGCCTTCTGCTCCTCGCTCTCGTCAGCCCCCTCGTCATCCCCATCGAGCGCCGTGCGTGCTGCTGCCGCCGATGAGGGAGGGAGGGCGACCCGATCGGCCTCGAGCGGCTCGATGCCGTGCTCCCAGTCGTAGCGGGCGGGCCCGTCGAGCATGAGGATCGAGCGCGCGGGGAGGAGGAAGCGGTAAGTCTCCCACTTGTCGTCATCGTCATCGTCGTCGGCGGCGGCGGCGGCGGCGGGTGAAGAAGCACGTTCGATGGCTGGCGCTCTTGACGTGTCGACCGTCGTCGTAGCTAGTGGCGGCGGCGTCGACGGCTGCGAAGTCGTCCTTCGGCGGCGACGGAGGAGGAAGACGGTGCTTGACAGGAGGGAGAGGGAGAGGATGGGCGTCCCGTACCGGTGGGGAAGGTCGACGTGCAGGGCGATGCCTTTCTGCGAGAGGCGGCCAGGGATATGTTTTAGGGATGGGCAGAGGAGACAAACGATGTCGGACCAGAGCTAGAGGATGATGAGCGTCGGACGTACGCCGGGCGTGTAGAGGTTGAGGATCGCTTGGAGCGAACGCGTCGGGTCAATCAGCGACGAAGGGTCAGTAGCGTCGCTAACGGTGACCTGTTCGAGCAAAAGGGACCGACCTTGGCGGCTCCGGCCGTCTGATCGCCAGCAACGTCCCCAGACGTCTCTCATCCGCCGCCTCTCAGCCTCGGCCTCCTCTCCGCCGGCGCCGTCATCGCATTCGTCCGGCCCTCGACGCCCACCATCGGACGCCTGGAGCAGCTTGTCCCCCCACCGCCTGATCGCCCCTAGCTCATCCCTTGCCCAGTCGAGCGCCCGCTCGCCAAACAGCATGACCTGGTCGCGGCTGCCGCCGGCGAAAAGGCCGGCGTGGCCGATCGACTGCGTGAGGGCCGAGGCGAGCTCGAAGGGGAGGAGGGCGGGCAGGAGCGAGAGGCCGGGGATGGGAGGAGGGAGGAGGGAGGCGGCTGGCGGCGGCGGCGGCCTGCGATCTAGACAAAGATCGCTGTCGCCGTCGCTGACGTCCGAAGATGCGGCTGAGAAGAGAGACGAGGGCGAGCCCGGCGGCGGCGAAAGAGACATGTGAGCAAGTCGAGCGAGTGATGGATGCGGTCGTCGACAGGCCGGGCTGAAGGCGGCGCCGGGCTAGAGGCGTTGGCGCGCAGCAGCGGTCGTTTCTCTCCGAGCCCAACTCGCATCTGCAGGTTCGGACCCGTTAGCCCCTGCGCGCTCGATCGCCCCCGTTTCCGTCGTCGTCGTCGTTGCGCCGCCGCGCGCAGAAGCGTCGCCCGAGCCACCGGCCAGCAGGGCAGGGCAGACAGACGTCGACCCCTTCCGTCCCTCGTTTGCAACCCCATCCTCACCCCTTCTGCGTCAGGGACCGTATCACTCGGAACAAAGGTCCGTCCGACCGTTCCCTTCCCACATCACTTAACCCACTTCTTGCAGAGGACGAAGAATCTAGGCGGACGGCGGCGGCGGCAAGAGGGCCCGAGTAGGCCGGCCCCTCGTGCCCCTTCCCGCGCGCGCGCCGCGCCCGCGCTCGCCCTGGGAAGGAGGGAGGGAGTCCTCGTCTTTGACCGGCCCTCCCAGCCGTACTACCTGCTGGACTCGGCCTGCATGAAGGGAGGTCCAAGCCAGCGGCCAGATCGACCGAATGCGCCCGGTCCGGGCGCGATCGGTTGCCGATGGCGGTCGGTAGGCGGGCGGTCGTTCTAGGGCAGCTGGCAGGTCGACGGTGCGACGAACCCGGCCGAGGGGCCCGCGCGCGCGAGCAGGGCCGAAGAGGAGGAGGGAGAGAGAGATCTCGCTGCCTCCGCCGTCGACCTGTCGACGGTGTTGCCGTCTTCGACTTCCCATCCTCCTGCCCGCCCTCCTAACCCTCGGTGCCCTTCGCTGTCCGACGACCACTGCTCCATCACGGTCTCCCAAGACTTGAGGTCGACAGAGGCGCTGACCTCCTTCTGCGCCCCTGCACCCGCTCGCTCGATCGGCCCCTCCCGGCTCACTCCGCAGTCAAGTCAAAGTCCGCCCCGGCCCCGTCGCATCCCAGCGAGCAACAAACCCTCTCTCACCTCCCCCACCATATCTACGCCGCTCCTAGTCGCTCGTATCAGGGCCCGACAGCGCGAGTGCCTCAAGCTAGCAGACAAGACACCGTCTGTCGCCCGCCCGCGCGCGTGCCAAGCCCCCCCCCCCATTTCGTTCGGCGTCCTCCGCCATCGAACACCCCTTACCCGGCCGGCATCCGTCCGACAAACGAGTGACCGCTTTCTATCCGCTCGTCGCCGCGCGCGCTTATGTCGCCGGCAGTCGCTGCGCCCGAGGACGAAGGCCGAGAGGGTGAAGAGTGCGGATCGCCCGCCTCGTCCAAGCTGTCGTCCCAGTCGTCGCATGCGTCCGATGCAGAGGACGACGACGGCCCGGCTGGCAGAGAGCAGCAGGCCGACGAGCAATTCTCATCGTCCTCGCAACGATCGTCGCCGCCGCCTGTGACGATCTTTCCATCCGGCGACTCGCCACCACCGTCGACGACGGGCAAGCGCAAGCGGTCGTCGTCGCCCACGGACGACGTCAGCACCTCGCCCACGACGGCCAGAGCGGGCTTCCCACCCATCCCGCTCAAGGTCGGTCATCAAGAGGGATCCTGGCCACCGCCAATGCTGGCAGCGCCGGTCCAGTCGGCCGAGGTGCCGCCCGTGCCTGGGCCCATGCCTGCTGGCGGGTCGTCAACGTCGATGGCGACTCGCGCCCGGCGAGGGTCGAGGTCGACGACAGCCTCGCGACGATCGTCTCGCCCAGCCGAGGACGGCGACGACGAGGACGACATTGACGCGGGGAGCGCAAGCGACACGGCGCTCTCGGTGACTGACTCTGTTCGGTCGACCCGGGCCGGCACGGCCGGCACGACCACGGGAGCGAGCGCCCGGCGGTCGAGCCGGTCGACGGCGGCGGCAGCTCCTGGAGCGCTCAAGGCGACGCGCTCGTCGGCCGGCTCGAGCTCGAGCTCGACGTCGACCCCTGTCGCAGGCTCGTCCGCGCTGCCCCCTGCATCAGAGAGCGCTCTCATGGCAGAAACCTCGTCTGGCGTGGCGGAACCATTCCCACCTCCCGCGTTGACGACGATGACGGCGGCCCCAGGCTCCAAGACCAAGCGTCCGCTCAAAGGCCGAGCAGCGACGCTTGCTGCAGCCCGGATTGCCCGCGAGGCTGCGCAGGCCGAGGCGGCGGCCACGGCAGCAGCAGCAGTCATCTCGACCCGAGATGACGGTGATTCGAGGGCGGACGTGCCTGACCACGAAGGCGATGACGCGCTCGACGCTGCGTCTGCCGATGGCGAGGAGCCGACTGCACCCGCCGTTGTCGGCCGCCCGAGCGCACTCGTCTTGGCCGAGAGCGCCAGTGCGCTCGATGTTGCCGAGAGCTCCTCGCCAGTCTTGGCGGTGCTCATCGGTCGGGCTCCAGGGAGCGCCAAGGCGGGCGCTCCAGGAGCGCCAGTTGACGACGATATTTTCGCGGCGGCCTCGAACGGACAGGTGCCGGTCGATAATGCCAGCAGCCGCCGAGGAGCGGGCCGTATGGTCGACTTCAACGAGGACGGCATCGATGACAACCAGGACGAGGACGTTGATGACGCCATCGACGAGGTGCCCGCTCGAACGGCTGATCATGCGGACCAAGACGCCATGGACGTTGATGACGAGACGTCTGCATCTGTCGGAGGACACGCCGAAGCAGCAGCTACAGCCGGCGACGAGCAGGACGACGAAGCCGATGAGAACGACGACGAGGACGACGAGGATGGGCCGGCAGCACCGACGCCGACACCCTCTTCGCCCGACGCTGCGATCTCGCTGCCGTCCGCGACGTCTGCCCCCATCGTGCGTGGCTTACCTTACAAGCGCGGTCGTGCCGGGCGCGGCCGAGGACGTGGGCGAGGCGGCATCGGCGGCGGCGGCTTCGTCTCTGCTCCGACGACGGCGGCGACGAGCGCGCGAGCATCGCCCGGCAAGGAGGACGACGTAGCCGAGCCGCCCGTCTCGGACCCGGCCGTTTCGACCGCTACGGCCGGTCCGTCGTCGCTCGCCAAGCCGCCGAGGAATCGCAAGGCCCAGGAGCTCAAGGCGCTCAAGCGGCAGCGCGACTATGAGCGCGCGGCCGAGCTCGACGCGTGCGTGGCCGTCCCTTATCGCCTGCTTTCGCCGACATTCGCTGACCTCGTATGCCGGCGCTCTACTGATGCAGCGAGCTCGCCGAGCTTGAGCGGCTCCGCAAGTCGGTCGAGAGTGGCAAGGCCCCGTACTTTCTCGAGATTGCCGACGAGCTCGCCGACCGGCGAGAGCGGGCGCTCGACCTCTTTGACGAACGCTTCGCGTCGGTCCCTCCCTTAGCCTTCAAGGTGCTGGTTTGGGGCATTGAAGCTAACGCACTTTCTTTCCCACCTCCAGCGCTGCCCAGGAGTCCAACAAGCGCGTCCACGCGGCTGATGAAGAGGGCATCTGGACGTGGTGGCAGGTGCGCGCATTTTCGACAGTCCGATGGTCTTCCCCGGCATTGACTCATTGAATCGGTCTCACTCTTGCAGGACGCCCGCGACAAGCTCGCGCGCGAGCAGTGCTACCAGACGTGCAGCAAGATGTCTGAGTTGTCGCGCGACTACCAGAAGCTGTTGATCGCTCAGCTTCCGCCGGCCGAGCGGACGGGCCATATCCCAATCCACCTCGGCGGCGGTGACCGGCATGCGCCCAACCCGCGGTATCCGACGACGACGGCGCTATACCCGAACCACCCGGCGCTCGCCAAGCGACTTCGGCTGACGGTGCCCGGGACGGACGCGAGTGTCCGCTGGGCGAGCGAGGAGGACATCGAGGACGACCTGACGAAGCTTGGGCTCGGCCGGGCGGCCAAAGAGCGACGCGCGCGCAAGGAGGCCGATCGGGCCCGGCGCGAAGCCGACCGGGCTCGTCGGGATGCCGACGGCCGCGAGCGCGAGCGACGCGAGCGAGACGGCCAGCAGCGGCTACATCCGCCACCGCAGCTGCCGCAGCAGCTTCAACCTGGCCAGCCGATGCCGCCGGGTATGCTCGTCGGACCCCCGCCGCCTGGCGCAATCAACGGTGGCGGGCCGATGCCGGGCGAGTTCGAGCCGAAGCGCGAGTTTGCCTGGGGCGAGAGCCTCTTCCCGCCCGGTGGCTTCTACGGCCCGCCCCCGCCGGGCATGCAGGCACTGCCGCCTTACCCGCCCCACGGTCCGCCGCTACCGCAGCAGCACCGACCGCCGGGCAGCGTCGAGCTCCAGCAACACCAGCAGATTGGGGGTGGTGGGCCGCTGCCACCGCCGGGCGCCTTCTACGGCGGCTACCCACCGCCGCAGATGATGGGTCCCGGCGGCCCGATGCTCATCCCCCATCCGGCCGAGCAACAGCACTGGGAGCAGAACGGCGGGCCCTCTCGCTCGCCGTTCGGTA
>Ga0308160_10002396_pt1 | contig 22814 bp, 27 predicted proteins | sample PhyFR1_FD_201036 | JGI IMG/M metagenome (GOLD analysis project Ga0308160, IMG submission 201036) | Phyllosphere microbial communities from UC Gill Tract Community Farm, Albany, California, United States - DLSLF.R1 | ecosystem: Host-associated > Plants > Phyllosphere > Unclassified | place: USA...
CCTGGCTAGCTCGACCAATGGATCCGTTGAAACGTCGGAAAGGAACGACCTGCTTGTGCTCGACAACGTCGGAAAGGTAGGTGTAGGCCTTCTTGACGTTCATGCCTATATTCCATTAATTCCTTGTGTCCCTCTTTCTCTTAAATCCATTACTCACCACTGAGGACAGCAGCGACCTCACGCATGTTCTTGAAATGCGTTCGGAGGTACTCGCCTCGAGCCTGAGCGACTATATGGTCAGTTTATGTGATCCTTGTTTCCCTCCTATCTCTCTCCCCATTTCCAGATTAGACATACACTTTTCGGGGTTGGCGGCCGTGATGTGTTGGGAGGCGTATCGGACCTGTACATTAGACTACTGCTACTGTACCATACGCTGATATGGGGTCTCTTTAACTTACCATTGCGACGGATTAAAGTGTATGGATGAAGGAAACGAGTCTTTGTGCTGTGACCATCAATTTCCCTTCCTCTTACTGCCACATATCACACGGAATCAATTACTAGACTACACCACCCAGCGGAGTTTCTCGGCGTTTACTCAGATCAATGTGGCACTTGACCTCCTCTATCCACAGCGTAGATGCATAGCTATCCCTATACCAAGATCCTAGGTCGTATAACCATGCATGCGTAAAGTTGCTGGCACATGTAGCTCATCCTGATCTTATAACACGACTTACATCAGCTCGCAGGCTTGCATGGGACGGCGGCTGCGACCCGTGCTCAGTGGATGAGCCCGTTCTCCCTTGTTCATTTAGTACCGCTTGGTCGGTAACCTTTACAGACCGATAAGACTCGTAGCTTGACTGTGGTTGAATGCATCGCTGGGATCAATCCCTCTCTCCCAAATCAATCTCATGCTTTCGGGGTGGGATACTTTGCATAGACACGAGAATACATTCATTTCGTCATTAGACATTGTGCTGCCGCAGTTCGTCACAACAGTCTATCTATCCTAAAGTACAATCGCCTCACTTAGTGACCTGATAACTATGGATCGTGAAAGTTTGTTGATACAGTTCGTTGGAGAGAATGAGATGGTGAGCATCTGTTCCACATCGTTTTCGACGACGGAGAGACTACAAGGCGAGATTTTCGAGGATTGTTCAGATGACCATGGCGGTGGAAACATACCGAGTGGTCTCATGAGGGACACAGATTGTAGAATGGCGTAACAAGGACGATGGAAGAGGAGACAGGTTGGTGAGCAATTGTATTCGCGGTTGATGGGTCTGCGGGGATGGAGGCTGGATCACCTCCTACCAGCGTTCTGGGACTGAGCTTCAAGTGACTGTGCTTTGTCGCCATTCAGAGTCCAAGCGAGATCGATTGAAGGTAGAGTACGGGTATATGACAAGATGTGATGAGGTAGAATCGAGTCGTTGAAGTACATTTGATGAAAGAGGGAAGGAAGTTGGGAATCAAAGAGGCTATGATCAGTCAAATCCGAAGTCGAGCTTCGGGGCAACGTACGTCTCTATAAGTAGCACTGGAAGTACTGAACAATCGATCTGCCTCTGTAACCTCGATCTTCTTTTTATTGATGTTCGAATTGGGTGGTTTCAAGTAATTGTCGAATCCCTATCTTATCAGCTCGTTTCCCCTGACAAGGCAGTTGAGCTCACCTTGATGATGTTTCCACCCGAGTGAGCCGTATCGTCTAAGTAACTCCCCTCGAATCTGTAGATTGATTCCTCGATATGGGCCTATACGTTAGATCAAACTTGGATTATGAGGTGAGAGAACACACGAGCTGACTATCAATAGCATTCTTCTTCTTCTTTGCCGCTTCTATCTCTTGTATAGCAGCTGCTTGAGCTTGCTTAGCGTCTGCTGGTGGACCTGATTGACTCATGGCTAGTGACTGTTGAAGATGAGGAATAAGAAGGCAAGAGGATAGTGAGTTGATTGTTGACGCGTCGACGGACATCTCCGGATTGTGCATAAAGAAAGGGTTAATGTATGGTTGGGATCTAATGCAGATATGCTACGTATGCTATGCTTTGGTTTGTATGTTCTACTTCTTCCTAGAACTAGGTGGCGGACGACGTTTCTTGAACAGTCCTGCCGATGCCGTCTCTGCACCACCAGCTTCCACGGTTGCGCTGGACGCCTTTTCACCCTCCACCTCGGGTAGTACTGGCTTCACGTCCCTAGCCCCCACTGCATCCATCTCAGGCTTCGCCTGTTCAGTCACCAGCATACTCGGGGCACCCATAAGACTCTCTTCCGTAGGCGGTAATGTTCTCGTCGAAGCCTGAGCCCCATTCTCCACCTTGACCCACCCCCCTCCTGACTGAAATACCATATCCTTCTTCCCTTCCGTCTCCACAACAGGGTTCAATTCAATCTTCCCACTCCACCCTTCCCTATCTAACGCTCCGTCCTTCCCATCCAGCTCTTCGGGCGTGGGTATCACAACAGGTGGAGGTGGAGGTGGCGCTACTTCTCCCTCCTGTTTCGTCTTCTTCCTCATCTTGAGTATCGTACTCGGATCAAAATCGTCATCATCATATGGATCCCTCACTGCCCTCTTTCCACGATGTGAGAATTTCCACCCTTCCGTCTCTTCCTCTCCATCAGCTCCGTGTTCCGTCTTGAGCGATCTCGAGAGACCGGTAGGTTCACTTGAAACGGACTCCCATTGCCCTACTTTCGTTTCTTTATTCTTGAGCATTTGTTCAATCTCGAATGTCGTTGGGAGTGGTTCATCTTCATCCACCAGACCTAATTGAGAGGCAGTGGAGTAATTGGCGAATTTATCGCCTGATTTCACTGGTCGGCTTACTGCCGATGAGCCAGCCTTGTGGTTTTGGGTATAGAGTACGGCTTTTCTCGATGGGCCGGCGGTTCCAGTATCTTGAGCATGAGCTGCTTCGGCCGCCTGAAAGTTAGCGCCTTTGACAATTCATAAATTAGAGGAGGTAAGCCTGCCGGCTTAAGGACGTACAGCTTCAATCCTAGCCATCTCCTGAGCTTCCTGTTCTTTATCCCTCTTGGCCATACTCCCAGTCTTGTACAGATCCCTAATAAACCTCTCTTTAGCGCCAATATGTCGGAGACCCGTCTCATGTTGTCTTCTCGACTAGTTATTAGCTTCAAATCAACTGAAATGAAAGTGGCGTACGGGGGCATCATCTCTGATCCAGATACTACAGTATTTGCACCAGTACTGTTTCTTTGATATCCAATATCTGGTTATCAGCTCTGCTTCTCGAGGATGGAGTGAGCTTACTCTGTCATTGTGGTCGATAGTACAATGTATAATGTAAAGTTGAATATCTCTGTGGCCATGAGCATAAATCTAGGCACGAATCAATTGAATCATCCTCCACTCGACACGTCCTATCTATCCCAATCATATAAATCACAAAATGGTGAGCATAGTCAGCTTATACAAGCTCATCTGACGAGTAGCATGGAGTCAAGAGAACACGTATAACCCCCCAAGCAGCAGAGGCGAAGCGTATAAAGGAGCAAGGGAAGATAGAAAGCTATATCGGACTCCAGGCAGATGTCCTCGGCAGAGTAAGCTTTCCATTACCCAACAAATATTGTTCTGACAGGGATAGAAGAAAGCCAGAGAATTCACTCATGAAGCTCTAGGCCAGACCACGAAATTACTAGACCTGAACCCCGAGTTCTATACGATATGGAATTACAGGCGGAATATCCTTGTGAACGGCTTATTCCCAGACTCGTAAGACCCCATCTCTATCCCGCTTAGATACATCTGACGTGTCAAGAGAGGCAGAAGAGGTAGTAGGACTACTGAAGAATGAATTGAAGTTGACAATGGCGTACCTCCAAATCCATCCTAAAGTCTACTGGATCTGGAATCATAGGAAATGGTGTCTGGAGCATGTACCGTTAGGTCCAGCCGCTCCACAGGTCTCAGCTGAAGGAGTGGTCCACGGAAAGGAGGATGAGGCAGCTGAGGGGGAGAAGTCGGAGGGAATAACGGAGGAATGGAGGATTGGATTCTGGAAAGGTGAATTAGCAGTTATCGAAGCATTACTAGATGCCGATCCACGTAATTGTATGTCTTCTCTCCCCTTCTTTCCTCTCATCTCCACCATACTCACACTATCGACACTAACACCCAGTCCACGCATGGGATTATCGTCGATATGTACTCTCATCCCTTCCTTCCTCATTCACCCCACCCCGAACCCCAGCTCAGGAACTCGCATATACAAGAAAGAAGATTGAGAGTAATTTCAGTAATTTCTCAGCTTGGCATTGTCGGACGAAAGTACTTGGTGGGCTATGGGAGGGGTTAGATGTGGAGCAAGTAAATGAAGAGAAGGATCAGGGTGAGTCATACTTTTTCCACTCCTCTTCTTTGATCGTATTTTCGATTAGACTATAGCTGATTCCAGAATTCGAGCTGGTCACCCAGGCACTATGGACCGACCCAGGAGATCAATCCGGATGGATATATCACAGATGGCTCATTGGGACTAGTGCGTCTCCATTCTATATCATCTAGTGTGCAAGCTAATACTAGATCCACCTGATAAAGTCCTAAGAAGAGAAATCAATTCCATAAGAGATTTACACGATACAGAACCAGACTCGAAATGTGTGTACTCCCTCTGTCTTACCATCTCCTCTACTATGAGCTATGAGGAATTTTTCTGATATACAGGGTGCATGAACGCTCTCGCGAATTATCTGATATTACAATCGAACTTACCCTCCACGGACAAGTTCAAGGGAACCCGGCAGAGGGAAGAGGCTAGATCGTTATTTGGGCGTTTGGAAGAGATAGATCCAGATAGGAAGGAACGATACAAAGATCTAGCTTCTGCTTGTTGATACCCTAGATCCTGCACCAACTATATATGTATGGATATATCATGATGTGCAAGAACTAGAGAAAGGCATCGTCTACTCTGCCTCCTATCCGATATCTACTTTACAGCCTGGGCGGCCTCTTCTCTACGGCCTAGACAGCCTCTGATTTCCTACCCATGACCCCCCTCCCGAAAGCACCAGCCACAACCCCAAATCCATCTTCAGCCTCATGAACCTCAGCCAGGAACAAATCATGTCGATCTGCCAATCTCGTCTGATTACGCCTAACTTCACGAATGATGGAATGCTGGCGTGCGCACAAGACACATTCAGGTTCGGAATCGGACAAACACCTATCATCAGCTTTCACTCTTGGGATTGGGAGAGACGTACCTCTGATGGTAGGAATGCTTGCACATGAAATGAACGCTTGGCAGATCCAATTGTCCACTACATGCTGCACACCTCGTTACCTGGAATACCTCCGGACGGGAAACATCAGATAATTCAATAATCTGTTTCTCCTTGGATGCAGTTTCAGATCGATAACTCTCAATCAAGCTCTTGTCCTATTCATCAGCCATCTTCAAGCAAATGTAGAGGGACATACCGCAGATATATCATCCCTCGTATCAACCGTTTTCTGCCTTAACCATTCTTTAACGCTTCCGACGCTGGTCACGCCATTTCGACTCATCAACTGAATAATAGCAAGAGGGGGCATGATCCTCTCTTCATCGATTACTTGAAGGATTGAAGCTAATGTATCCGGGTGACGAGATAGGATATCAGGTGATGAACTGAGGTATCGAAGAACGAGTGGATAGAGGTGGGGATTGGTAGGACCGTACAAGTCGAGGTACTTTAGCACTTGGGTCGAAGGCGATATCTCCGAGCTTGGGGTAGTGCCACGTTGATCCGTGTCCCTATCTTTATCCATATAAAACCTCAACACATCCTCATACATCCCCATTGACTCCCATAATCTCACCAGACCCTCCTTAAAGTCGGCCGAAGAACAGAGGATTAAAGCGTGCATAGGATCGTAAGGTAGCTCGGTATTCGCAAGCAGCCCAAGAGCCTTGTTGGATGCTTCAGAAGCTGTCGTACCCTCATTAGACCGGGTTGAAGTAAGGTACAGTTCGAGAAGAGTATTCCATACAGCTCGCTGATCGGCTTTGGTGGGATCATGGTCGTAGCTCGGAGGAGCTTCCTCTCGGATCGGTAGGGGAGTATCATGAGTTCGAGGAACGGCGTCGACTCGCTGATTCCATAATTCCAATGCGACAGATTCGAGGAAATGGATAAACATAATAGGTTGATCGAGGAAATGGGCGAAAAATTGCTGAGGTGATGGAGGAGTATACGATGGGACTTGCTGAACTACTTCCTTCTCGGTTCCATTCGGTTCTTCTCCCTGGCTGACGCGGCCATTTGCCTGTGTGGGACCGGTAGCAGGTGTAGGAGTTTGATTATCGCCAGTCAAAAAGCCAGTAACCCGATTATAACCCAAATACGAAAGCATCGCTGGTCCAGTTCCCGACCCATTCGCCTTCTCCTTCCCATCCCCATTAGCAGGTGGGTGAACATGTGTGGGAGCTTTTCCGAGGTTACCAGAACATAAATCAATCAATAATTCCGTAGCTTCCTCAGGCTGATGTTGGAGTAAAACCCGACCATACCTGACCATATTATCTTGACACTTTTCATCAGCTCCACTATCTGAAAATCACTCACAGCTTCCGGCCCAAGATTCCGAAGGTATGCTAAAGCATCATCAAACTGCTGAGCATCTTCAATCTGGATCCTCAAATATTCTTCATGTCGCCCATATTTCTTGGCGAGGTACGTAGCATGTTCATAGAATCCAGCCTGCCGACAGACTCTGATGGCAGTATCGAGATCAAAAGGTAATTCCTCCAAATCGCCCGATCTGACTGATTCATTTCGAATAAAAGCGTCTAAACGAGGTCGATCTGATGTTTTCGTATAGCAATTCAAGAGAAGGGTTGTATGGTCCGGGTTTGCTAATTGGCGAGAGTGGAGTTCTTGTAGATACGTCGTGAGATTGTGTATACGTTGAGCGTCCAGGTACTGTTATCAGCTCTAGCAGGCAAGGTGGGACGTACCTTTCGAATAACATAACTTGGCTGCAAGTTGCCCAGAGTCTTGACGAATTGGTTCATGGCCCCATCGAAATCGCCTTTTGTATATAGATAGTCTCCATAGCGGCGGTGGATATCTGCCACCCCACTCTCCCCAAGACCAGAGGACCTAGCGAGTGAGATTGCGAGTGTGTACAAACTCCTCCGATACAGGACTTCGAGCTTTGCAGAGGTCGTATGTTCGTCCAGTCGAGATAGCTATTCATCAGCACGTTCACATAGACTGGTGTCAAGCTCGGGCCTACCTTGCCAGCGTTCTCCGCTACAAAGATGCCATTCCACTGACTAAACACAGCCCTAACTCCCTGTTTGTATGTCCCGGAATAGCTGACCAATTTATTCTCCAAATCAAGGACGGTAACTTTAGCGATATCTGTATCTCCGTTCGATGCGCCGGCTTTCGAAGCGTAATTGCGTACTGTTGCCGAAGCAGATCCTGCAGATGGGTAGAATGGAGGTGAGGTGATGATGAGATTATGGCGAGATACTGATACAGAGCTCTTTGGTCCTACTTATCAGAACGCATCTCCTCCAACATATGGTATGGGACTCACCCTCGTAGGCATAACAGGCCCCTCGACCTTCTGCGCCATATACATAAACCGCTTCATCCCTTGCAACAATCATCTCCCGCCTATCCCAATCCATGACTGCACATCCAAGTCCACATCCCATCTCATCGATCGTCCTTGCATCCCCGCCTTTCGCAGAGGTTGACGCTACCAATACCCGGTTTGTCGTGACGATGAGTAAACTGATCTGACCTGCTGTCTTTTCATTCTCTGGCGCCCTGGATGCTGTGGTAGTTGAAGTGGGTTGGCGGAAACCTAGTCCGGTGATCGGTTCTGGCGATTCGTGGACTACCCGAGCACGAGGTAAGGATGTAAGGGCCGTGGGTGAAGTAGTGAGGGATTGTAATAGGTGTCGATATAGTAGGACTGTCCCATCCCCTAATCCAATAGCCAAGTGTGAAAGATTAGTTGTAATTGCCATGCAAGAGACCTATTATCAGTAAATCCCAAAATTCTTGTGCGGCACTCACAGGATGAGGCCGTTGACCATGTTGTATCCTCACATTCCGCATCAACACCGGTCCACCTTTCTTCTTATCATCCCTAGTCAAATCCCAGACTTTCAATACAGGCCATCTACTCCCTTCCTCCTCTCCTATACCCACTAGAATACCACCAGCTTCCTCAAGAGCGATCGCTCGTCCATTAGATTCCCAAGCGGTGAAAGAACGCTCGGTCGCGAAATGACGATCTACAAATGATATAGTCGAGCCTGAGGAGACTATCACTGCTGGCGGGAGGGGAGAGAGGGAAGATGTCGGGCATATTACTGCTGAAGGGTGTAGATCCTGTTTGTTAGTCATGGCAGAATAGGAGACATACCCTAAGGACACGAGGAGAAGATGCCAAGTCTTGAGCGTCCTTGACTTCCTCGACGTCAAAGAAGTTGAATTGCCTCCATTGAGGTGCTGCCATCTGAGCTCCTGCAGCTGCTGAGGACGGTCCAGCTGTTGATGGGGGCATGTCTACTCTAGTGTCTAGGTAGAGTCAATGAGCAGATGGTATAATGAACAGGACATGCAATGACGCTTCGGACGATATTTAGCCGGTATTCAAGCGTGTGTTTAATGAGCTCATGAGCTTATGAGGCTATGAGCTATGAGATGCATGAGAGCGTGTGTAATGAGCTTCATGCAGTACGTGCGACAACCGTGCATCAGATTCTGATATACGATGTGATGGGGTATCCTAAGTGATGAGGCAATACAATGTGATGAGGTGGACTAAATCTCTAATGAGGGGGAATGAAAGCGAGTCTCGCTAGGAAGCTATTATACAGTAGACGGGCGTCTGAACGGTGCGTGGTTTACCACTCGAACTCGCTATTTCGTCAGTCACTTGTATCATTGGAGTGAAGCTTTTGACTCACCCGTTACATTTCTGGAAGAGGTAATCTCGACCATTGATATGGATCATACCATCCTTGAAGACGGTCTTCCACTTGTTTTTAACTCTTTGCACCTGGCCCATCAGCTGAGGTTAAATAAAGAAGTGAGGAAAACTGACCTTGTCGTAAACACAAAAGACAATATCTACATCTGCCTCATCGTCTCCTTCTCCATCGTCATCGAGTTCACCCTCGCTATCGTCTAGGTCGGAATTGATGACTTCATCCCCTGGCATTAAACCAGCCGCATTCGGTTCTGGTTTTGCTTCTGATAGAGGTGGGGAGTCATCAATCTGAAAGTCAGCTAGACACATGAATTGAAGTCGGTAAGCTTACAGCTCCACCTCGAGGTCTAATTGGCATATCAGGTTCAGTCTTGACATTCACCATTCCCGGTAATGCCAATCCCGGATTATACTGCTGAGTAGTTTGCTGATATTGCTGATTATAGCCGTTTTGAATGGTTGCTGGTGCGCCAGAATACCCATATGGGTTATGTGGAGGTGCAGCGGGCGCGTTCTGAGAAGAAGGACCAGCTCGACTGGGTCCATTATCGTCCGAATCGTCATCGTCATCACCTTCCCCTGCTTCTGGTGCTCTTGCAAAGTCGGCTACTTTTGATTGGAGGAGTTTGGCTTCCCATTTCTGTATTGTCAGCTGACGCTTGGAAAGTGTGTGGCGATGGCATACAGCTTGAAGGGCGATTAGGACTGCCTCGTCCATTCCATATTCCTCAAAGTCTACTCCTACATTCGCAATCACATCATCGATGATCTTTCGATAGACGTGCGGCTGGACATTAGTAAAGACTCTTCAGATCTTCTCGAGACAGTTGAGTCTTGTCGCGGTGACATACCACAACTTTGTTTGACCTTAATGTCAGCACGATTCCTTTCGGTGTTTCTCAAGAAGCCACGAATCTAGATGAGACGGATATAAGGTAAGTTCGCGGATGGGCTCATACAGATCAAAGGTGACGATGGCCACCTGACAATTGACATACATCTTGAATTGACTTTTAGAGACACCTCCCTTCACTCTTCCTTTCCTAAACTCGGACCTGTACGGTTTGCTATCGCGTCTCTTTGGATCGATTGCTCGTTCGTTATATGGTCTTTGCGTGAGAAGGATTGAGGTAAGGAGGATGTCTATAGTATGACTATTGATATGTACAAGAGGTAGATCTAGAGACAAGCTGACTCTCAACCACCCCCGGTAATGGGTATTTATTTCTTGGATATTTCAACATTTAATCCCAGTATTTCAGATCATCAGATGTCCACCTCGTAACTCACTCATACCCTATACCTTGTAGAGCATATACATCATGAGGAAACAGTTGGACCCGAGGATACCGGCACTCATCACAAATGGCGTCAAAGCCAACCATCGAAGCTTCTTCGTCATGGTCGGAGACAAGGGACGAGATCAGGTCAGTGACTCTACTAACGCCCGTGACCACTTGCTGATGACCAGGTTGTTAATCTCCATTTCCTGTTATCCCAAGCTAGGGTCTCGTCCAGACCAAATGTCTTGTGGTGCTACAAGAAGGAGCTTGGCTTCACCACGTAGGTCTCTCTTTCCTGCCAAAGAATCCACCTTACCTCAGGCATCGAAAGAAGCGCGAGGCAAAGATCAAGAGGGATGTCAAGCGTGGAATCCGTGAACCCAACGAGCAAGACCCTTTTGAGCTATTCGTCGCAGTCACCGATATCCGATATACATACTACAAAGATTCAGCCAAGGTCCTTGGTCAGACATTCGGAATGCTAGTCTTGCAGGATTACGAGGCTATCACGCCAAATCTGCTAGCGAGGACGATAGAGACTGTGGAGGGAGGTGGGATTGTTGTCCTGTTGCTCAAGACCATGTCGAGTTTGAAGCAGCTGTACACCATGGCCATGGTAAGTCGAGCGGTGCGTACGCTGTGATGAGCTGACATGCTAGGACGTCCATTCTAGATACAGGACGGATGCACATCAATTCGTCCAGCCAAGATTCAACGAACGATTCATCTTATCGCTAGGATCATGTCCCGACTGTTTACTACTGGATGATGAGCTCAATGTCTTGCCGTTGTCGAAAGGAAAGGATATCACGCTTGGAAAGTCTGAGGATGATGATCGCGGGAGAAAGAGAAAGGCGGATGAACTGAAGGATATGAAGGAGAGCTTGAATGGGGTTGAGATTGTTGGTGCTTTGGCAAAATTGGCCAAGACTGTTGATCAGGTAAGCTCATGCTGCCTCGTGACGAGAGCACAGCTGACCCACAGGCCAAAGCGATTTTGACGTTCGTCGAGGCAATCTCGGAAAAAACTCTGTCGTCGACTGTGGCCCTCACCGCCGCTCGTGGTCGAGGTAAATCCGCTGCTCTCGGTCTAGCCATCGGTGCCGCACTAGCACACGACTACTCCAACATCTTTGTTACCTCGCCCGACCCAGAGAATCTAAAGACATTATTCGAATTCGTATTCAAAGCTCTCGACGCACTAGGCTACGAGGAACATATCGATTACGATGTCGTCCAGAGTTCGAATCCGGAATTCAAAAAGGCGATTGTCCGAGTCAACGTGTTCCGTGGACATCGACAGACGATCCAGTACATTTCGCCAGAGGATAGTCATGTCCTCGGTCAGGCCGAGCTGGTCATTATCGATGAAGCCGCTGCTATCCCTCTACCATTGGTCCGAAAACTGATTGGACCTTACCTAGTGTTTATGGCATCTACCATCAACGGATACGAAGGAACCGGACGATCGCTATCTATCAAGCTCATTCAGCAATTGAGGGAACAGACTCGACCAACCATTTCAAAAGACGAGAACCCAGTCGCAGGACCATCAAAGGTCGCACCAGGTGGTAGAACAGGAGGTGGACACGTTCGATCCCTACGAGAAATAAAGCTAGAGGAACCCATCCGATATTCTCCCGGAGATCACGTTGAGAAATGGCTCAACAACTTACTCTGCCTCGACGCTACCGTCATTTCGAAAGCAGTCCAGGGTTGTCCCCACCCATCAACATGCGAGTTGTACTACGTCAACCGCGATACCCTCTTCTCTTACCATCCCGCCTCGGAAGTCTTTTTACAACGAATGATGGCATTATACGTTGCTAGTCATTACAAGAATTCGCCAAACGATCTTCAGATGTTGTCGGATGCTCCGGCGCATCACCTCTTTGTTCTACTACCGCCCATCAAGGAGGACGACAACAATCTGCCTGATCCACTTGTGGTCGTGCAGGTCGCACTTGAGGGAAATATCTCGAGGGATCAGGTTTTGAAGGAGCTCAGCCAGTTTGGATCCAAGAGTGCAGGAGACATGATTCCATGGATCATCTCGCAGCAGGTGAGTAGCCGCGAATCTTTCTCGAGGGTTTTAAGCTGACCGATAGTTCCAAGATAGCGACTTTGCCTCTTTGTCAGGTGCCCGAGTCGTCCGTATAGCCACCCACCCCGACTACGCTCGAGTAAGTCTATCAATTCAATGTCAACGCCGCCTCTAACAGTCAGATGGGCTACGGTGCTCGAGCCCTTGAATCGCTCAACTCGTTCTACAGCGGCGAGCTATACAACTTTGACGATGCCCCAGCAGATCTCGGAGAATCATTCGCCGATGCCGCCCAGGTTGCCCCCGTAAGTCACTTCCATCTACACACGTACCGTGCTGATAGTATAGGGCACATCACTCCAATCCGACAGCGTCGGTGTGAGGGATGCAGCAAAGATGCCACCTCTTCTACAACGATTATCGGAACGTAAACCCGAACAACTCGATTACCTTGGTGTTTCATTCGGTCTAACGAAAGACCTACTACGATTCTGGAAACGTGCAGGCTACACACCATTGTTTGCTAGTCAGAGGGAGAATGACCTAACGGGTGAACACTCGTTTGTCATGTTGAGAGCTTTGTTGAGTAATACCGCTCAGGCCGAATCTTGGTTATCTGCCTTTGCTCAGGGTGTGTCCATCAAACTGTAGCAGATCAAGCTGACGAAAAGATTTCCGACAACGATTCATGTCCCTCCTAGCCTATGATGCATTCAAGAAATTCGATTCCTCCACCTCCCTTTCAGTCATTGACGCAACTTCCCCACGTTCACTAAACTCGTCCCAAATCGCCCCCACCCGCACAATCACCTCGGAAGAGCTTAATGCATTGATCACTCCATTCGATATGAAGAGGTTGAATTCGTATGCCGACAATATGGTCGAGTATCACGTTATCCTCGATCTCGTCCCTACCCTGGCGTCATTGTACTTTAGCAAGAAGCTAGGAGAGGAATGTTCCCTCTCTGCTGCCCAACAAGCAATCTTGCTCGCTCTGGGTCTTCAGCGTAAACCCGTCGAGGCACTCGAGGTATGTTCCTCCATTGCGGTGAGAAATGTAGCTGACAAAAAAGACTGAACTCGGTTTAACATCCTCCCAGAGCCTGGCACTTTTCGGCAAGATCGTCCGCCGCTTGACGAAACATGTCCAAGATATCCAAAAATCAGACATAGGAAGCGATATCCCTCTTCACCAACCCGCCATCTCCACCTTGATCAAAGGGCCAGAAGCAAGTTCAAATTTCAAAGCAACCGATCAAACTATCGAACAAGATCTTGCAGAGCCCGAGGCCGTGGAAAAACTCCAAGCTGCCGAGAAGAATGTATTAAAAGGACTCGACATGGCTGAATTCGCTATTGATGGTTCTGCAGACTTTTCATCGGCAGAAGCTCAGATAAAAGCTTTGGCCAATGCTACACCCGCCGAGAAGGCCAGGTTGTCGAGTACGATCAGTTTAAAGAGTGGTCCCGGGGCCGAGGCGGAAAAGCCAAAGAAGGCCGACAAGGTCAAGAGGAGAGAGAGTGGTGGAGATGCCAAGAGGAATAAGAAGCCAAAGAAGGCTTAGGGGTCATGTTGGATTTTAGTCATTACAGTGTATGCATAATAGGTCATTTCTTGTCGTTATTCGTTACTATTGATTACCGCCTTATTCGTAAAGCCTTTAACTTCTCGCTCGCTAACATATCGGCTCTGATCCCTTTTCTGATCGTCTCGTAATCTGGAGGAGCGGTATTGACAGAGTTGATGAGAGACTGCTTGGCTTTCTGTAATTTCGCACCAGCCGATGTCGTTGCTGAGGACTGCAAGTGTTCTTCGAGTTGGACAAGGGTGTGCGTAATCGATTCTTTCGCACTTGCCAAAATCGAGGAGGAGATCGATTTTAGGTAAAGGACGAGATCGAGGAAGACCGAGTGCGAGACCGCCTTCAGTGGCTAGATATCAGTGTGTGGTCTTGTGAGTGACAACACTTACCGAGTTGACGCAATTAACCTCATTGGACAGGTTCAACAACCTCTGCCAATCCGGCCATATCCTCGCCCAGAATACTCCAGTCGCCTCGGCATCCTTCCCTAAAAGAATAAGCCGAGTGATGTTGAACGCTGTAGATAACATCTCGGCCCCGGTACCACTGGTATCGGGCACAGAGAGAAAGTCACCGCAAGCTCTCAAACAAAGCGAGGTAGATCGAGCAATGACTGGGTAAAGCGACAGTATTGATGAAGAGTCCTTCGCAGACGCGACGAGGTGGGCAAACATTTCGCATTTCGCCTGAGGAGATTGTTCGGGTAGAGCTTGGATTTGGAGGCCTATGATCCCTTGCTGGGTGGCTTCTGCTTGAGTAAGGAGGACAGCGGCTTGTTCGAGGAGTGCGAGGGATATTTCGGGATCTACTGAATGGTTGAGAAGTGGGTGTTGTCGAGACAGGATCGCTATACAACCTGGAGCGGCGTCGATGATGATGCCCTTTCGGTTTGGATTGGGTGTACCAGAAGTTAGGCACTATCATCAGCACCGTCGTTGCGCCGACTCACCCTCAAGACAGTCAACATGCTCGTTGAAGGTATATCGCCATGGTGGAGACCACTTTTCATAGCATCATAGACCACACTCTGTGGGGTATTGGTGATACCCTCCCTGGTTGCTATACGACTAGCGACTTGGAGTAATGGTTCGACCACCTCGAAAGGTGTGTGAAAGCGGGATAAGGAAAGCATGAGGATAGTAGCTGTTTGATGCAGCAGTGCCTGTCATATCAGCCTGAATCTCTGCACTAATACTCACCTCGACAGAGACAGGTGGAACACGAGCCAGCAGGTACCGACATGTTTCCAAGATGGACCCCGGCGCGAAGGCACCCGTATCCCACTCGGCAACGTGCTTGCTGACTCTAGTAAGGAGAATACTAAAGTTCTCGGCCGCGCCTTCCGAAAGTTCCGATTCCAGCTTGGAAGCGAATCCAGCCAAAGAGTCGAGGACATGCTGTAACGAGCTTGGATCCCTCTTGAGCACATCAGCCAGATCGGCAAAGATCGTATCCAGTACAGTGGTTCCGCTTTCTTCCAGTATCAACGTTTGGATGGCGTGACTGGTTTGGGACTTTGAATGATTCCAACTTTGGTTCATTGAATCGTTCTTGAACACTTGGATAAACATTCCCAAATGGCCAAACGTCCTAATCATTGTGCGAAGGAGGTTTCGGCATTGCTCGACGATTGCTGAATCGCCACTTTCCACAAGCTGATCGATATACGCAGTAGCGATAACTGCAAAGATCGAAGGCGAGACCCGTAGGAATGAACGTGTATCGATTCTCGAGATGGCGGTCTGCATGATCTGAATAGCCAGTAGTCGATTCTCGGTACTACCAGGTAAAGCGACGAAATCGGCAATAGTCTGTAGCGTACCCAATGCAGCGAGCTCGACGACCTTGACATCCTGTTTATAGATTGTTACCATGAGGATATCGAGTAGACATCTTTGGGTAAGATAGTCGTGTTTGCGAAGTTCGTTACCGAAGTTGATGACGACGGGGACGAATAATGAGCCCACCAATACCGTTTTCTTGGTTGCAGTGCCGGTCGATAATCGGTGAGCCGAGTCGAGAACCTGGCGAAGAGCGGGTAAGACGAGGCTGACGATCCCCTCGTTTGGGATCGGCCATGGCAATGCACAAGCAGCAGCTACGTGCTGTTGGATTCGTTGGGCCATTGTCCAGGAAACATCGATACCTGTCGCCAGCATGTCGAGTGCCAGTGCGACCAAACAAGACCGGACCATTTGTGTATCAATCATAGCTGATACAGGTTGTGACTATTATCAGCGATGAACAGGCTGAGAATATACCTTGCGCCATGAAGTCATTTGCGAAACAGCAGCAACTTGCTCAGCCAAGAAACCTTCCAGATCAGCCCAGGAGAGGACAGGCCAATGAGGAAGGGCGATCCTGAATCCCTGGAGATCACATAACACAGCGACTCGTCGCTCATCGCTAGCTCTGGCGAGGTGTTCTGCGAAACATTTCGATAAAGCTGCCAAGTGAGTCGGAAGGAGGCTGGCTAGTATAACCAGCTGGTCGGGTTTGGAGGAGGAAGGGTGGGTCAGACTTTTCAAGAGAATGAGGATCAGTCCGACGGCCGAAGAGTGGTAGTTGGATCCGTCCATTTCGGTATTGGCGGATAAGGATAATACGAGAGTTAGGAGTCGTTCTTGGCAGGTATCCCTGCAAGTCAGCGAGATGACTACGATCACAGGAGACACGTACCGATTGCTCGATAGACTATTCACGACGATATCCTCGATCGCGTCGGCATTGACAGTAAGCAGTCGAAGTACTATTCGCATCAGGCTCGCGCTGTTCGCGTTTGAGTCGAAAAGAGGCCAGAGGCTACCGTCAGCATGCGTTCTAGCAATGAGGGCTCACATTTCAAATAGTCGAGGACCCAGCTCGTACAACTAGCCTCGTCAGTATGTATCGCCTGATTAGGTGAGGCTCACGAAACTATCCACATTTGCGGCTAAGGTGGCTTTGGTTGTTAAAAGCCACAAGGACTCGAGAATCTGCCCAGATGGGTACTTTGGATTCCTCAGTAGCCCGGCGGCTTGGAGGACCGTATCTGCCGACAAGTCGAATTGACGAGGCGTCAGAGTGAGTCTCTTTCGCTTTGACTCGCTACACATGAGCGTTGATAGAATACGAGTAGGCTTACTTGAGTGATCTTTGTACTTTGACAGTGCTACTCGGCACCAGGGAGGCGATATCGTCCGGCAATACCCCATAGGCTTTGAGTATGAGGCGAAGGGCGTGCTCTACACTGTCGTCACGAGTATCATCGGCAGTATCGAGTGCCGAGCAGAATTGACCAAAGACCTCGCAGCATAGCTCTGCATATGATTCCGCTGGAATCGATGCGTTGTTGCTGCCCACAGCATGAAGCAGATCGACGATAGCCTCCAGCGAGGGCGAGCTCGACCCAGTAATATGAGACATCATCTCCCAAGGCACCTCGACGCCCGAGACAGTAAACACCCTCATCCAGAGGTAGACTCTCTCCAGACCTCCCAGCTCGGTGGAGATAGCCCGGCAATGCGACCAGATATCCGCAGAATCTTCTGTATCCCAAGTATGACCGGCACTGATGAACCGTGGCAGTGCGCGGAATGGGTGATCCTACTTGTCAGCGGGGTAAGGGATGTAACGTGCTTTTCTAGCTAATGTGCTGAGATCTTCAAGCCATGCGGTGGTCACGTCCAAGTGGACCGAGTAAAGGATACCTGCCTCAGCTGCTGCTGTCAAGCGGTCAAGTGCGTGGCTTGCGATATGTAGGGCGTGCTAGGAACGTCAGCGACAGAGGATCACGGACTTACCTCTTCGTCGCTGGAATCATGGATGGAGGCCTGTAATTCCTTGGTCCTTTGGCTTTGTTCGTAGATCACGCGGCTGTATCTATTCATGAGCTGTGACCAGGTGGTGACTTACAAGTCCGCATCCTGATCGTGTAGAGCTTTCAACCACGGCCTAGCGTACTGTGTCAATAACCGACCCCGATCTTCTTTGTATAGTGGTACGGCAGAAGTACCCTGATACCCCTTTGAACTAGTCGACGTTTCTCGTACACCGGGAAGAGGCTTGTTCCGGCTAGCATACTTTTTTACGATCTGGAGTAGGTAGTGATCCTGCTTGTCAGCTGTTTTAGAAGAATGACCTTACCTCATGCATCACCCAGGCTGTTACAGCGCCTGTTACTCTTTCCAGCGCGTATGGTGAACACAACAGACTCGGCCAAGCTCGAGTTTCTAATAACAGTAACGCTTGTTCATTGAATGATAGATCGACGTCGTCGAGTAATACTTCAATGGCGGTAATGAGAATCTCGATGCTGGGGGATGCGTCCATGAGGAGAGGTAATCCGAACGACATCCCTTGATCACCATCTGTATCATCTCTGACGAGAGGTTGATGACTGATGGTACAAAGTCCGAGGGCGTTGAGTTGGTTGAGGAATACCGTCACGAGCCTCTCGTCGTGTATACCGAGATCATGAGCTAGGCTTGACCGGATGCTAGCGAGCCTGACTATCTCGGCAGCGCCGCTGTTTTCGATATGCTCTTCCGGGTAATTACCAAATGGGTTGAGAAGGTCGACTCCAGGGCCTGGAGGAGACCGTATGAGGGCAGTGCAATAAGTCAAGAAATGTCGTGAGAAGAGGTACCCCTGCGCCAGAGGTTTGGTAGCATTGACTTGAGCGAAATCGGCTGCGGCAGGAGAAGCGGTGCTCAAGTGCGAAGCGAGAAATTCTTCGTATCCCCGAGTGAAAGCCCCAAGACCGAGCGGATCGGATCGACTACGGGATTTGTCCCGTCCAACAATGTAGATTGTCCCAGTTGCGAGGCCTGTTTCCAAGATCTTTCGCTGGGTCCACAAATGGCCATATAGGACAGCGACTTCATCGTATGTTCTTCCCTCTAGCTCTGAAGAAGACAGGCAGAACGGCGCGACATGGCGATCGGAAGAAGCTTGGAGCGTGGGACCAGTGATTCGGAATGGGTCCGACACGGTGCTATCGGTAATATCGTCAATGACGATATGTTGTCCAGGTCGACAGTACGGTAGTCGATCGATGCAGGTAGGGTGGAAGAATCGTTTACATCCGCCGGTACATACATACGCTTGGGCTAACGTACCCCAAAGCGGTTCTCGGCAAGCTTCGCAATTGGTCAAGGTAAATAGATTGACGAGGTGCAAGTCGTGCTGACCAATCTGTCGACGTGTGGTCCGAGGTGTTGTGCCGTTCAGGACCTTTTCATCCAGGCGAGGTAGACAGCGACTGTATTTGACATGAACAATCTTTGGAGTCGAAGTCGACATGCGTATGACGTCGTAGGTCATCATTTCATCTGGGGTCTGTAGGCATTGGATATGGCGAATATCGGAGCATAGTGAGCATTTGACGCAGAATCCACGGATCTCGGCTTCGCAAGTGAGGCAACGGTTGTGGGTTAGTGGATCGCTGGAACTGATTCGCCAAGGGATATAGGTATGGCTCTCGCCATCTTCAGATGGTTTGACCCCGTCGATATGGTGTGCATAGGTGATTTCGGGGAGTCGGCGGGCGATGATATTATGCCCTGTCAGGCGGGGATAGTAGGTCGACAAAAGTGACAATGCGGCTCGTCTTGCCGGACGGGAGGAAAAGGCGATCACTTGAAGCAAATCCAATGCGCAATCTGGCTTGGTTTTGAGGAGGAGAGAGAGTATGCCATGGGCGCGGTAGGCGGTGGAGAGTGGGGTGCTTGGTGATTGTATCGTTGTAGTGAGCGCGACCAGAGTGGCTGGGACCAGGGCGCTGAGCCGCAAGCAGGCCTGTGGTGCATCGTGTAGTAGCGAGAGGGTCGACAGTAGTGGTAGATTTGGCGATAGGCGGCGCTCCTTGTCAAGGGTGTCGAGTAGATCCCCAAGCCTGCCTTCCAGCCACTCGCATATCCTTTCCGTCCTAGGTGGTGCCATGTAGGTCAGGCTTGCAATCACCATCTCCACTATCCTCACCTTGTCGTCAAGATCCGAGATACTATAGACGACCGAGGCGATATCGAGTGTAGCGGCCTGTAGAGCTTTTGGGGGAGCGAGGAGTCGGAATTTTTGGATTTGATGGAGACCGTCCTGGTGCATGAGTACTTGAAGGACATCAAAGAGTCGTTCGAGTAGGGTTCTATCTGATGAAGCTAGTTCGCCAATACTGATTCGGGGTGGGTCGGGGAAAGTAGATTTTTGGGTAGCGGTGGGAGAAGCGAAAGAAGAGAGGCGAGCACCGAGTTTACGGGGTTTGGTAGGGATTGGAAGATGATCATCGAATTGACGTCCGAATGAATCACCGCCAAAGAGGTCGAGTCCTTGTCGATGTGCTAAAACAAGCAATCCTCGAGTCTGATCCACTAGGTCAAAGGTCGATTCGGTATCCCAATTGAGCAGACCCGTCTCCCTCTCTGAGCTCTCGTCATCATCCTGGTGTCCTCCACTTGTCGGATGCTGCCCGACTCCAATCCCAGACTGCGCAGCAGCTACCATAACCTGCCCTAACCTCCCGACAGACCCTTTATCCTTTCCCCTTCCCGCCCGATGGGTCGAGCAGGCCCGAGCATGGGCCAGGTCAAGGAGATCAGGAGCCGACTCTCTATTCTCGAGCTTGTCGAGGAGGTGAGAGAGTAATTTCCGAGATTCCATTAATCCTTTCGGCGCCTCGACGGAGACAGGTGACCTCTTGCCTTTGGATATGGTAGGTCTTCGAAAGCGTTTGGAGCCAGATGAGGAGGCAGGTGCATCACTGAAGGTGGGACTTGGTGGTATAGCGATAGAAAGTCCCCTGTTCCTTGGAGAAGGAGGCGAATCGATGCGTGGGGGAAATTTCGACGACTGGTCGAAAGGTGAGCCCTCTAGTTGTAGCTACCATCAGCGTCGCCCTCTAGGAAGCATACCTTTGGCGGAGGCGGCCTTGGCCGGCGCCCCAATGCTCTCCGGGCATCTTCGTCCATCCGGCTTGTTGAGCTGGAGCTCATATCTGTGGTGACACGGGAGATTGAGTGACTGACGAGTCACCTCCACACTTGACCCCGCACGTTACTTTCTCACGGGGTGTTGATGTAACTGGCTCGGCTATACCCGTGATGCCCGACCCCACCTCGCTTAAAGTCAACACCTCGAGTCGACCTCTTATCGCTGCTTATTGATATGTAGAGTTCGTCTTCACCGTTGTAGACAATGTCTTCAGAAGTATTCGTAAACAAATACAAAGCTACCGAGAACAGCATACCCAAGGGCATCCACGGTGACACACCCATCGAGGAGTATAACTTCAACTACTGCTTCGACATCAAGACTCTCCGCTCGGACCGAGTAGAGCTGAGACCTTTCTTGGTACGTCACCCCATCATCTGAGCGTCCTTATTGATAACCAACAGCCTTCCACCCATGCCAAGCCGTTATGGGAGGCTCTGCAGCGTAACCCCGACCTGACGCAGTGGTGGGGAAGTAAGCCTTGGACGAGCTATGATGATGTCCTGGAATGGGCAGAGGTCACTGCTAGACTTCCTACCGTAGGTCACCTTTCGCTCGAAAAATTAGTAGCTGACGATGTAGAGTAGCCTGTTCTATGCGGTCTACACCGACAAGCCAGGACCTGATACGCCCAAGACCGACCCTAATGATTACGTTTTTGCGGGGGTTATGGGTCAGATATCGTCCTCTGTGCCGCATATGACCGCCGAGCCCGGGTACATCATGATAGACAAGCCTTTACAGGTACGTCCTTCAATCTGATTGAATCGACGCTGACTTTGCAGCGAACCCACGTTCTGACACACGGCGCGGGATTGATGATGCATCGTATCCTCGACCCACCATCTGCAGGCGGCCTCGGTCTAAGGAGATGCCAATGGCATACAACATCAATGAATGAGCCCTCGAAGAAAGCAGCTCTCCGACTGGGATACAAACCTGAAGGTGTCTGGAGAGCGGTCATGGCATTACCACCTGGAAAGGTCGGAGTGAAGGGTACGTCTTGTCAACTGGGAGACGAGCTGACGTATAGAGGGCCGAAAGGGGACGTACAATGAGGATCACATGGTCAGGGATAACTGGTGGGCCTCTGTTACTTGGGAAGACTGGGAGGGAGGTGTCCGGGAACACATTGACCGCCTGATGGCCCGACGGTAAGTTTGCCATGCCTTGTTTCACGCTGACATCACAGATCATAAAGGATATATCGAGACTGTTGCTTCACCTATGAAACCCATTGTACGACATCCTTTGTGACCCCTTGCAATATGTGCATTACGCTTACGCATTATCACCATCATCTCTCTTCACTCACCCATCCTGACCCAGTCACTGAATATCCACTAACCATGAACATAATCCAACCCCAATACGTCCCCACGGTCTTTGACCAAGTCGGCGATCCAGGCTATGTTTACCCTATACTCATTTGCGGTATGGTCTTTTTCATGGCTAGCAATACAATGCCTATGCTCCTACCTGAAGCGCAACGTATCATGTAGGTCACTTTCGCGATTACTCTGACTCGAGCAGGGACGTAGATCCGTGGCTTTTGAAATGGGGATTTCTACTCCTCATCTTTGCTGTCAGTAAGTACCATTTCGAACGTCAGGGTTGATCGCTAGTGACACAATGGATGCGCATCCTCCCCGGGGTCACTTCCATGCAAGTAACATGGGTCAACATGACAATTGCCTTTCTCTTGTATGTCCCCCCACCGATCCGGTCTGACATGTAGCTTCTTCCTGATCTGGAATCAGATGGCAGCTGACCTCCCACCCCCAGCAAGCGCACCATCGCGATCGTCCTCGTCCCCTTCGGCGTCATCCCGAGAGAAACCAAGGGAGAAGCCTGCGGAAAAGAAGGAAGTGAAGGAAAAACAAGCAAGTCCCTGGGACGAGATGCGTGCTCATCCGAGCGCGTTCTTGACTTCGCGGCTGAATAGGCTTTTACCTTGGCCTTATCCAATGGGGAAAGCTTCTGCAAAGGGGAATGAGCTGTGGTGG
>Ga0308160_10002397_pt1 | contig 22804 bp, 18 predicted proteins | sample PhyFR1_FD_201036 | JGI IMG/M metagenome (GOLD analysis project Ga0308160, IMG submission 201036) | Phyllosphere microbial communities from UC Gill Tract Community Farm, Albany, California, United States - DLSLF.R1 | ecosystem: Host-associated > Plants > Phyllosphere > Unclassified | place: USA...
AGGAAACCACCCGCGTGCTGACCGAAGCGGCGATCATGGGCAAGCGCGACGGTCTGCGCGGCCTGAAGGAAAACGTCATCGTCGGCCGCCTGATCCCGGGCGGTACCGGTCTGGCCTTCCACCGCGCTCGCAAGGAGAAGGAGCAGTGGGAAGCGGAAGAGCGCCAGGCACTGCTGCAGCAGGAGAAGGCCAACATGGCTGCCGAACTGCAGGCGATGGAAGATCAGCAGCAGGCTGCGGCGCATGCCGAGCAGCATCAGGGCGATGGCGAGTAATTTTTGCTGGAGCTTCTAGCCGGTTGAATGGCTGACAAAAAGGCACCCCTCGGGGTGCCTTTTTTTATACCGTTACTAATTAGAAGAAAGGTGTGATATTCGAAGCTAGGCAAGTACAAAGAAGTGTTGGATACTACCTACATCACACTATTTTTAAAACCACCGTGCCGAACATCAAAACCGCTAGCAACCTTGATATTGCTCCTGAAATCGCGCAGCTTCATCCTAAAATAATAGTTCCTTCAACAAGCGGGACGTTGTCTGGAGGCCCGACTATCGCAGATGCGAAGTTGTTGGTTCGTGGCAAGCAAGCCACAGCATATGGTTCAGTACAAAGTTTAGGGCAATCCTTACTTACATCGTCAGACCGGCGGACTGAAGTAACAAATCCATCAATATCACCGTGGCAGATGATATGCTTGCTTAAAATAACAGCGAAAGATGGCAGTTCGTTCATTGGAACAGGCTGGATTGCTGGACCAAGACTTGTTGTGACAGCCGGGCATTGCTTGTATCACGAAGATCTCCTAGGTGGCTGGGCAGATGACGTTCAAGTGCTGCCTGGTCATTGCGACTCGCTTCCCGCTACAACCTATAAGGGTTTGCGCTTTGAGACTTCCATGGAGTGGAGGTATAAAGGGGATGAAAATTTAGATATCGGTGCAGTATTTGTTGCTGAAGATATAGGAAGTATTCACGGTACGTTCGGTGTGGGGACATATCCTGAAAATTTTTATCGAGAACGCTTAGTCAATATTTCTGGCTATCCTATTGACTACTACGGCGATGCACAGGTCCACCATGCAAACCGTATTAAAACTGTAACAAAATCAAAGCTATACTATGACGTTGATACTGAGCAAGGGCAAAGCGGCTCACCAGTCTGGGTGTATGAAAGCGATGAACTTAATAACCCAATAGTTATCGGTGTACATGCTCACGGAGCTGGCAATACAGATGATGGAAACTCTGGTGTTCGGATTACCCATCAAGTTTTTCAGCTGATAAATGGATGGCTGCAAAAACCGAGTACATAGGAGGTTGTTATGGAACGTAAGGTTATAGAAGGGCGTGTGATTGACACGTACGGCAATCCTATAGCAGGCGCTTTTGTTACCGTGGAAACTGCTTCATCTCATCTTGATATTGGAAGTGTAAGCACAGAAGATGGGAAATTCCGCTTGGTCTTGCCAGATGGGGATTTCTCAATACGAGCCGTTACTCGATCAGGGTTGAGAGGTGAAGAAAGATTGTCAGATATTGCAACTAGTAAGTTCACGCCAATAATTAGCTTATCTTAAGATGTCCAGAAATGACTTGGTAACGAAATTGATCAGGGCCGGCGCATCAGGAGATCAAAGTCTTCTAGATCGAACAGTCGATGCCTTAATTAATGAAGAGCTTGCATTAAAACACCATATTTTTGCGCAAAAAATTCGTGACACACTCGTCGAAGCTCGACAACAGCAAACTTTTAGTCAAGATTTATCAAAATCGAGTGGCTACTTACGTACTGATGCGTCGGATGATGTTTTTGATTTACTAACTGAGATATATCCAGAACGAGGACTTGGCAGTCTTTACTTAAAATTAGAAGTTCATAGCCAATGTCAGGAAATAGTAGAAGAACATCTGGCCCGCGAAAAGCTTCGTTCACATGCGCTTGAGCCAAGAAGCAGAATTCTCCTCGCTGGACCTCCTGGAAACGGAAAAACAAGTGTTGCTCGAGCTATTGGTTATGAACTTGGTCTTCCAGTTTACGTACTTAAGTATGAAACAGTAATTGGAAGTTTTCTGGGGGAAACATCATCAAGATTAAAAAAAGTTTTTGATTTTATTAAGTTGCGACCATGCGTATTTTTCCTGGACGAGTTCGATACTATTGCAAAGGAGCGGGGCGATATACATGAGACGGGTGAAATAAAGCGCGTAGTTAGTACGTTACTTCTTCAGCTAGATGAACTGCCAAGCCATAACTTAGTTATAGCTGCGACGAATCACGGTGAGTTAATAGACCGCGCAGCATGGCGCCGATTCGAACTTTTGTTAGAGCTTACTCCTCCTAGCACAATACAAATTCAAAAATTTTTGTCGGATCAGCTGAGAAATTTTCTAAATTCTAACGATCTAGTTTTAAGTGATATAGCTGAGCAATTATATGGTGCTAGTTATGCTAATGTAGAGATATTTGTTGCAGATATAAAACGTCGCTATATTGTTGAAAACGGAAGCCGATCGCTTGAAAATATTGTTATTGAACGGTTATCAAAAATGAAAAATCAATATCGGTCTATCACTTCGTTTTAATTCATGAAAAAACTGCCGCTCCTCAGCCTTGCACGAGTAACCAAAACAGAACGAATAAAAGGCAGTCCAAGACATTTTACTATTAGTGTGCCGGCCCCGAAAAGACAAAAGCAACGTCTTGGTCCTAAATTTCTAAAACTAAAACAAACTTTAGAGCAACAGCCGGGTACTTTAGCTATTTCTGATAATACGCAAAGTATTGTTCCCGAGCGTACACTTGTTTTTGAGTTGGCACAGTCTCGTCAAAATTTTCGAAAACAAGCTGAAAAAATAGGGTTAGCTTGGGTTGGCGAGGAAGAGTTTTTTTTTGAGCCTGATGATGATTTTCATGACAATAAGAGTGTCATAAAAACTGATGCCAAAGTAAAGTTGATCGAGGGGCGCATGTATCTCACATCGCCAAATCAAAAATCTCTCCATGACCTTTTGCGGCTTTGGGATCTATACCAAAATGAAAAATTGCCGGAGGCTGAAAAAGCTTGGGCGGAGTTTTTTTCAAATTTGCGCGATATCCGCCCATGGGGGCCACGTGACCGGCTTCCGCCTAGTACAATCAGTTTCTTAGATGAGGTACGTGCAAATAATCCGCAGACTTTAAAGCTTGAAATTGAAGCCGTATTTTATGGTTCGGTAGATAAGAATGTGGCGGCACATAAGAATTTAAGGAATGCATTAAAAAGAGAAAATGTTGATATTCTAGATATTGTTACAATCGAAGAAATTAGATATCACGGTTTATTGGTTGAGCTTCAGATTTCAGAAATAGACGCGCTTCTAAAATTCGACTCAACTCTTCTGAGTTTTAATGAAATTAATTTCATTCGTCCGCAATCCTTATGCCAATCTCTAACTGTTGACGATCCTTATAGTGGCGAAAGTAAATATACTCCAGATAATCCAGAGCAGTTGTCACCTCCAATTGCAGCTCTTTTTGATGGCGTACCAGTAGAGAATCACGATTTACTTAAGGGACGTCTTGTCATAAGTGACCCTCAAAATTTGGCCAGTACTGCTCCTGTGTATACTAGATGTCATGGCACAGCAATGGCATCCCTAATTCTGCATGGGGACTTGGCCGAAAAACCGCAAGCACTCTCAAGAAAAATTTACGTGAACTGTTTACTAGGGGGCTCAGATTCTTCTAATAAAGAAGTGACGAAGGGCGACCGTCTATTACTTGGTTTAATATATGAGGCTGTAAAAACGATCGCACAAGTCAAATCAGCCGAAACTAATGAAGAAATATTTATCGTAAATCTTTCTTTAGGTGATGCGAATCGTCCCTTTGTTGGGGCAATGAGTGCCTGGGCGAAGTTAATCGACTATCTTGCATGGCATTATCGAATATTGTTTCTGATCAGTGCTGGCAATATTGCTCAGCCATTGTCGCTTTCAGGGATTAGCAGTCCAGCTGCATTGTCTGCTTTGTCGAAGCACTCAAAAAGGGAAGCGTTTATTCGTGCTCTTGAAGAAAAAGCGGCATTTCGAACTCTATTTTCCCCAGCCGAGTCAATCAATGCACTTACAATTGGAGCTTGTCATTCTGATGGGATTGCTCCAGTCAAAAATAATTACTTAATTGACCCGTTTGATTCGCATCATTTTCCTTCCATTATATCGGGGATGGGGCTTGGATATCGCAGGGCTGTTAAACCAGATATTTTACATTCTGGAGGTAAGTCATTGTGTACTTATGCGCTTACCGGAGGGGCATTGCAGCTAAAAACAGGCCAGGCCGGGAAGTATTTTGGGCAGCAGGTAGCTCATGCAACTAACACATCTGCGACAACTAGAATTATTGGTACAAGTAACTCTACTGCTTTAGTTACTCGAGGCGCAATACAAATTTATGAAGCGCTAAGGGAATACACTCAGGGAGCACCGGAGATAAGTGCATTTCTTGCTCGTAAGTATGTTCCGTGTGTTGTAAAGACATTGTTGGTGCATTCGGCGACGTGGGGGGACGGTGGGAAATTTCTTGAATCTACGCTGAAGCCTCAGGGGGGACATCACTGGAAAAGTAGGCGAACAAATGTTACGAGGTTTCTCGGTTTTGGAAGGGTAAATTTTGACCGGGTTGTTTCGTGTGCTCCTAATCGAGCTACTCTGTTAGGAGTAGGTGAAGTTGCTGCAGACGATGCGGATATTTTCGAATTTCCTCTCCCTCCTTCGCTTTCAGGCGGCAAAGAAATTCGCCGATTAATTGTCACGCTTGGGTGGATTAGCCCGATCAGGATATCTGATCAAAATTACCGAACAGCTACTTTAGACTTAGTGCCGGAAAAAAAGAATGGATATCCAATCGGGGTTGAGCGATTGTCGGCGCAGCAGCCGCCATCCGATCTAAGTAGAAAAGGAACTGTTGTTCATGAAATATTTGAAGGTAAGGACGCTGTGCCAATTGGTGATAAAGACACTCTGCGCCTTAGAGTAGAGTGCCGAAAGCTTGGTAACATGGCGACTCCAAAGATTCCTTATGCACTTGCGGTAACTTTTGAGGTGGCAGAAACAAGCAAAGTAAATGTTTATCAAGAGATATCTGCAAAGGTTTCTGTTAAGACTGGAACTAGGGTACGGGTATAGCCCCTAGGTTAATGCAGTGAGCAATGGTAAGACATATCGTGTCTAGATCGGATGAAGAGAAATGTCATTATTGACCGTCTGATGTGGGTGGCATCAGACTCGCCTTCTAAAATACTCGCGAGAAGAAAAGAACAGTGGAAAATGAAGATCGCCAAACACTATCTCAGCAGAAAAAATGCAGCATGTGGTTATTAATATTGAGGTGAAGGAGGTCGAGTAGCATCAGCGAGATAGTGAGTAGTTTTCGCTTCAGTCTTGGTATAAATGACTAATGCGCCGGCACCCATCCGGCGCCGTTTTTTTCCGTCAGTCATGGCAAAGCAGTTTCCAGTGCGGCAACATCGGCACTACGATTCTGACTAAGGTGCAGAGTAATCCACGCCACCGGCCGGGCCCACCACGCAATCTTCAGCAGGCGCCGTACCGTGTCCGCGCCAAAACGCTCGCGCAGCACCTGGGCAGGATTGCCGCCGGCGATGGCATACGGCGGCACATTCGCCGTCACCACCGAACGCGCCGCGATGATGGCACCGTCGCCGATCGTCACGCCCGGCATGATCAGCGCGTCATAACCGATCCAGACATCGTTGCCGACCACGGTATCGCCCTTGTACGGCAGATCGCCCGGCTGCGGTGCCGCCGTTTCCCAGCCATTGCCAAAGATGAAAAAAGGATAGGTCGAGATGCCGTTCATCTGGTGGTTGGCGCCATTCATGATGAACTTGACCCCGCGCGCGATCGCGCAGAATTTACCGATACGCAGGCGGTCGCCGATGAAGTCGAAGTGATACAGGACGTTGTTTTCGAAATTGTGCGCGCCGTCCGGGTCGTCGTAATAGGTGTACTCGCGGATCTCGATGTTCGGACGGGTCACGACGTTTTTCAGGAAGCTGATTTGCGGGGAAGGTGCCGGGTAGGGCGTATCGGGACTCGGGCCATGCATGGATGTGTCCAGTATTCGATTGGGTACGGATGCTTATGACGCGCGATAGATGTCGGGCCGATAGACTTCCATGAAGGTCTCGGGTTTGCCCAGCGGCCTGAAACCGAATCTGTCGTACAGGCCGTGCGCATCGCTCGTCGCCAGCGTCAGGCGGCGCAGCGTCGGTATCAGCGGATGCGACATGACGAAGGCCATCAGGATTTTCGACAGGCCGCGGCCGCGCAGGTCCGGTTGCACGAAGACGTCGACCAGGTTGCCGAAGGCGGCGCCGTCGGTGACGATGCGGCAGAAGGCCAGCAGGGCGCCGTTTTCGTACAGCCCGAAGCAGAGCGAGTTCTGGATGGCTTCCTCGACCGTGCTGCGCGGGATGCCGCGCGCCCAGCTGCTGGTGTCGGTCAGGAAGCGGTGCACCGTTTCGATGTCGATCAGCTGTTGGTTCGTGCTGAGGAAGTAGTTTCCATTCGTGGTTTCATGAAGCAGTTGCAGCATGTTTCCTCTTTAGGCGGGCTGATCGGCCCCGGTGGGGATTCTCCACCATTATATTTACTTTAGTTCATGAACAAACGGCACCGCAAGGGTGCCGTTTGTCTGTCCGGATGCGCCGGGCGATGGTGCTCAGTGTTGATAGATATTCGTGTAATTCCCCGATCCGGTCTGGCTCACGTTGGCGACATAATTCTGCCCGACCTGGCGCACGATCGCCGTGTTGCTGTTGCCGAGCTGGGCAACGGTGGCCGAGTTGCCGATGCCGAAGGTGACGGGGCCGGTACCGGTCTGGCTGACGATCGCCAGGTTGCCGACGCCGTTCTGGTCGATATCGGCAATATGTTCACGGGTACCGGTCTGGCTTGCTTCCGCCTGGTTATCGCTGCCGGTTTGCCGGATCCGGATGTCGGCGGCTTCGGTATCGGTCTGCAAGGTGCTGGCATAGTTGGCGATACCGGCCTGCTCGATCAGGGGACCGCCGAACACGTTGAGGTCGACGATCGCCGATGCGATATTGCCGTCGCCTTCCTGGGTGATACGCGGGCTGGCGTAACCGGTGCCGCGCTGGCTGACGACCGCGATGTTGTCATTGCCGTTTTGCGTGGTGCGTGCCGTACCCGGAATGGATTCCTGCTGCTCGACGGCGGAAATGTTGCCGTTGCCGTTCTGGATAAGCACTGCGCTTAGATCCGAGGTCAGCGTCTGGCGCAGCGTGGCGGTGTTGTAGCTGCCCGTCTGCGTGATCTCGGCCGTTACCGGAAAGGTCGATGCGACGATGTCGATTTGCGTGATCCCCGCATTGTTGCCGTTGCCGGTCTGGCGGATCTGCGCCTCGAGATTGCCGCCACTGTTCAGCTGAAGCAGGCCACTCGTGGTCGACCCGGGACCGCCGACATGGTTGTTGTTGCCGATCTGGGTGATCGTCGCCGTCACGTTATTGAAATCGTAGACGCCGGTAGTCTGCTCGGCATAGGAGGTATTGCCATTGCCCTGCTGCGTCACGGTGACGGTGGAACTGCTGTCCTGGGCCGAGGCAGCCTGGGAGGCCAGGGTAAGTGCCAGGCCGAGTGCGGCGGCGATGACCGATAACGAGAATCTGGACTGCATGATGAACTCCTCGAAGTAGGTACGGCGTGGGGAATCAATGCTGGTAGATGTTCGTGTAATTGCCGGAGCCGGTCTGGCTGACGTTGGCGTTGTAGCCCGCCCCGACCTGGCGCACGATGGCCGTGTTGCTGTTACCGAGCTGGGCAATCACCGTAAAGTTCCCCAGCAGGCTCGTCGGCACCCCGGTCTGGGCGACGCTCGCCAGGTTGCCGTTGCCGGTCTGCGTGATGTCCGTGCGTTGCCCCTCGCCGGTCAGGTTGGTGTCGGCCTGGTTGGCCATGCCCTGCTGCCGGATCGCGGTGCCGGAATCGAAGCCGTTGATGTTCTGTACGACGGTTGCGCTGTTCAGGCTGCCGGTTTGCACGATGGACGGTCCGCCGCCGATCGCACCCACCGTGACCACCGACGCGGTATTGCCATCGCCGTCCTGGATGACATTCGGACCGCCATAGGTGGCGCCGCTCTGGCTGATCGTGACCTGGTTGCCGGTGCCGTTCTGTACCGACCGCAGACTGCTGTCGCCACTGAAGGTCTGCTCGATGCGGGCGATGTTGCCGTCGCCGCTCTGCTCGACGATGGCTTCGGCATACGAGGTGGTGAATTGCCTGAACGTGGCTTCGTTGCCGATGCCGGTCTGCGTGATGCGGGCAGAGGCTGCGAGTGCGGCATTGCCGTTGTTATCCTGGATGAGGCCGGCGTTATTGCCCCTGCCGGTTTGCAAGACCTCGGCGATGACCGGACCGATCGGCGCGTTACTCTGGATGAGGCCGCTACTGGTGCCGCCCGGGCCACCCACGTGGTTGTTGTCACCGATCTGAGTGATCGTCGCTTGAACCCCGGTCGCCGTCGTGATGGCGTATTGTTCGGCGTAGGCGGTATTGCCATTGCCCTGCTGCGTCACCGTCACGTTCGAGGTGTTGTCCTGGGCCGACGCGGCGTGGCACACCAGGCCCATGCCGAGGGCGAGTACGATTGCCGAGAATCTGGATTTCATGAATGACTCCTCAAAAGCAGGGGCGTGACGACGCTCATCCAGTGCCCCGATGCTGGACGTCCGCGCACTGAGCGGCGGTGGGCGGCTCAGTGCTGGTAAATGGTCGTGTCGTTGTTTGCGCCGAGCTGGCGGACGTCGGCGCGATAGCCGAGACCGGCCTGGTGCACGATGGCCGTATTGCCGTTGCCGAGCTGGGACAGGAGGACCGCATTGCCGTCGTTGACGCCACCCGGGCCCATGCCGGTCTGGCTGACGCTGGCGAGGTTGCCGTTGCCCTCCTGGTCGATCGAGAGGCGCTGGAAATCGCCGGTCTGCGTCGCGTCGGCCTGGTTGCCGGTGCCTTGTTGGCGGATCCGGTGGCTCGACTCGGACAGCAGGTTCTGCACGGTGATGACGCTGTTGAAGCTGCCGTTCTGCTCGATGCGCGGGCCGCCACCGATGGTCACGCCGTACCCGATCACCGTTGCGGTATTGCCTTCGCCGTCCTGCGTCACGTTCGGTCCGCCGAAGGGGCCATTGCTGTAGTCGATCGTCAAACGGTTGCCGGCCCCGTTCTGGCTTGTGCGCAGTAAAGCGGTGCCGCCGTTGTGGGCGACGTCGGCGACGTTGCCGCTGCCGCTCTGGTCGATGGCGACGCTGCTGTCGGAGGAGCTGTATTGCCTGAGCTGGGCGCTGTTGTCCATGCCGAGCTGCGTGATCCGGGCCGAGTTCGGCAGCGAGCCACCGTTGCCGGTTTGCGTGATGCCGGCGTCGTTGCCGGTGCCGGTCTGCTGGATCAGCGCCGATATCAAGCCGCCATTGTCGCGCTGGAGTACGCCGGCGGTCGCCGCACCGGGGCCGCCCACGTGGTTGTCGTTGCCGGCCTGGACGATCGTGATGGCCGCTCTGACAGGAAACGACGGGCCGCCGGCTTGTTCAGCGTAGGACGTGTTGCCATTGCCCTGCTGCGTCACGGTGACGTTGCCGGTAAAGTCCTGCGCGAAAGCGGCCTGGCAGGCACACGCCAGGATGACGCCGGTGAAGATGGTCGAGCGTGTGGATTTCATGGAACGGCTCCTCGAAGTGAACAGGGCATGACGGACATCTACCCAGCGCCCCTAGTACTGGATGATGGTGGCGGTCTTGCCGTTGCCGTATTGGGTGATGCGCGCGGCACCCTGCTGCCCGTACTGTTCGATGCGCCCGCTGTTCAGCACGCCATGCTGTTCAATGCCGGCACGGTTGCCCTGGCCGGCCTGCACGATGGTCGCCTCGTTCTGCTGGCCCAGCTGCTGCACGACCGCCTGGTTGTCCAGCCCGCCCTGCAGCAGGCTGGCGCTGTTGGCCAGGCCGTCCTGCGCCACGCCGATCTGGTTCTGCTGGCTGGCCAGGGCGGCGTAGGCGCGGACGGCGGCAGTGTCAGCGGCCGGCTTCGACCGGGCAGGGGCGGCGAGTTCGGACGGCGCCAGGTCGCCGGCGCCGGCGCAGGTGCACGCCAGCAGCGCGCACAGCATCGACAAGCCGCGCTGCGCGTTCATGGCGCGCTCCCGCTGCCGGTCGCCGCCACGCGGCCGTCCGTGCCGGCATCCTGCGCCGCCGCAGACGTCACCGTGGCTGTACGCCGTGCCGGCGCCTGCGCCAGGTAGCGCCGCAGCACCGGATTGGCCCGGTCGGCGTCGTTCTGCAGCGTCCAGTTACCGGCCTGGATGCCCTGCGCGACCAGGTGCGTCACCGCCGCCTCGATCGCCTCGCTGACGCACAGCTGGGTCGGCTCGTTGCGCGTGGTGCCGGCCTCGAACTCGGCCAGGTCCTTCACGTTGACGAATTTGAAGACGCTCGGATGCAGCTCGTACGAATAGATGGTCTTGGTGGTCGACACGCTCTGCAGGATCTGGCCGCCGCGGATGTCGACGGTGCGCAGGTTGACTGTCACCTGGTCGACCCGGTATTGCGTCGACAGCCCGATGCCGAGGAAGCGCGCGCCGACGCCGCCGGTACGCACGTTGCTTTCGAAGGCGACGATGCCGCCCTCGATCAGCACCGAGGCTCCCAGCAGCGGCGGCACCTGTACCGGCGGCGTGCCGGCCGGCTGCGGCATCTCGAGCGCACGCACGATCTTGCGTTCGGTGAGCAGGTTCTGCAGGTTCTCGCGCTCGACCGGGATGAACCAGCCGGAATCCTGCAGCGCGCGGATCAGCATCGACGAGGCGCCCTGCGTCACCGCGGTCGAAAAGGAACTGTCCGGCGCCGGCTTGTACTGGCCGGTCTGGTCGCGGATGCCGTACACGGCCACGGCGATCTTGCCTTTCGGCGCCGGCAGGGCCAGCAGGTCGCGCGTGATGGCGGTGTCGGGCGTCAGCTGGGCGTTGTCGCGCACGGCGGACGGTTGATGCGCGCAGCCTGCGGCCAGCAGCAGGGCGGCCAGGGGCAGAAGCAATTGGATTTTCATTGTCCCACCTCGAATGACGTCACGACGCCGGTTGCCTTTTCGGTGGTGGTCACGCGCAGGATGCCGCCGCCGAGGTCGGTCACGGTGATCACGAAGTTTTCAGTGGAAAAGGTGCCAGGGATCAGCTTGCCGTCCTGGCCCAAGAGCTTGGAGGTGGCCGAGGAGGCGAGCTGGCTCAGCACCATGCGCTCGAGCGTCTGGTTGAACTGCTGCAGCGGCGTCTGGTTCAGCGACGAACCGCCCAGTCCGGATTGCAGGCCGTGCTTGTTGGTGGCCGAGGCGGCGGCGAGCAGGCCGGGCGCGTTGTTCGGCGCGCCGCCGAAGTTCGGGTTGACCGGCACGTAGACCAGCTCGCTTGCGCCGGCGCCGCCGGCCCACAGGGCGAGTCCGCAGACGATGGCCGGGGTGATTCGCGGGGTGACTCGCGAGGTGACTCGATGCGACATGGCGGTCTCCTTGATGACAGGTCAGAATTCGTCGGCGGCGAGGTCGGCGTCGCTGACGAGGCGGCGCTGGCGTTCGATGTCGAGGATGGTTTGATAGGCGCTTTCGGCGGCGCTTTCTGCCAGCGTCTTCAGCCCGGCGCGCGCCGGCGGCAGCTGCAGCTGGAGTACGCGCTGCTGGCCGAATTCGATCCAGACCAGGCTGCCCCAGCGCGCCGACGGGCGTTCGCGCAGCGCCAGCGTGTAGCGTTCGCCGCCGGGCTTGTCGCGCCATTCGGCGATGAAGTGATTGGCGAATTCGTGGCCGGCGACGGTGACCGTCTGGCTGGTGACGATGCCCCAGGCTTCGGTCAGCGGTTCCCGGGTGGCGGCGTTCGTGATGTCCGGTGCCGGTGCGGCGCAGGCTGGCCATGCGGTCAGCAGCGTTGAAAGGAGCGGGAGCAGGATGCTGCGGGCTAGACGAGGCATATAGGGGCTTGTTGCACGTAAGTTATAAAAACTGCAATCCTCTACAGTCGAGTGTAGTGAGGAAGCGGACTGTACAGTTGAGAAGAGTCAGGCTTGGCGGGGCTGGGATGGCAACGCTCTGGGCCGGATCAAAATGCATGCATGAGGCGTATAGGCAATGTTTTGACGGAAAAACGAGGCTTCCGTGAAACGCCGCTGAGGCAAGCACTTGACGCCCCGGCAATCGGCGCCGATGCCGTGTGGACTTTACTTTGCCGCTTGCGCGTCTGTCGATAGAAGGAAAACTCTGCTTTGGATCGAAGTTTTTATTGTTTGTTGTGCATGTCTGGAAGTTGTAACTTCTGCCACGCGTAAAGCACAGCAGACATGGCAAGCCGATCTAACCCGGAGAGCAAGACAAGTGAAGAGAATCGAAAGGAAGCTGGAACTACCTGTCCACACGGCGCAGCCCTACCGTGGTTTTACGGTATTTGGCCTGGGTGCCGCGTTGTGCCTGGCGACCGGTATCACGCAGGCCGCGTCTGCCGAGGATGAAACCGATGCGCCGGTTGGCGCCACCGTCGTCGTTACGGGCAAGGCGCAGGCCGACTCCGACAAGGCCAGGACCCGGCTGGAAAAGATTGCAGGTACCGTCAGTATCGTGAAAAACGCCGACGTGGAGCGCGGCCGGGCGGCGAATGCGGAAGATGTGCTGGCTTACCAGCCCGGGGTCTTTGCGGCCGCGACCAGCGGTAACGGCGCCAACAAGATTTCGATCCGTGGATCGGGATTGAACGCGTTCTACCAGGGCTATTCGCTCGGCATCAAGTATCTGTACGACGGCTTGCCGATCACTGGCCCCGGCGGTACCCAGGAGGATCTGCTGACGCTGAACGGGGTCGATTACACCGAGATCCTGAATGGCGCCAACGCGTTTTCCTATGCCGCGCTGTCGCTCGGCGGTGCCATCAATTTCGTCACGCATACCGGGCGTTCCGCACCGGGCAGTTCGGTCAGTGCCGAAGCCGGCAGCTTCGGCTATCGCAAGTACGCATTGAGCACCGGCGGCGTATCGAACGATAACAACACCGACTATTACCTCGCCTATTTCCATAACCAGCGCGACGGGTTTCAACGGGATACGCCGAACAGCGGCAACGAGTATGTCGCCAACCTGGGCCACCGGTTCAGCGACCGGATCGAGACGCGCTTTACCGTTCGCCACCGCAACGAAGAGCTGCGCAACGGCAGCACGATTACCCTGGCCCAACTCGAGGCCGATCCACGGCAAAGCAACGCGACCACCGGCGCACGCAGGAAAAAGGGGACTACCCTAATTACCAGCAAGACCACCTTTACCCTGGACCAGCGTTCGAAACTCGAACTGGGTCTCGCGTACAACGACTACCCGCTGGACAACGGCTGGCGGTACTCGACGACACCGCAGGACTGGCGCTCGACCGATGCATCCGTGTCGCTGCGCTACCTGCGCAGCGGCGATACCCTGTTCGGCAAACGCAGCGACACCACGGTCGCCTTCAGCGATACAAGGTTGTTGAAGGGAGACGTCACTGCCTATGACCAGAACATCGCTACCGCTGTCCGCACCACCGAACGCCAGTACACGGTGTACACGGGATCGCGCGACACCGTCCTGTCGTTTGGGAATGAATTGCACTTTTCCGACCAGTTCACCCTGTCGACCGGCCTGTCGTTCATCGAGGTCGACCGCGACGCGCATATCGACCGTACTATCCTGACCACGACCGAGCAATTCCCGCGTGCCGTCCGCTACAACGACCATTCGATCGCGCCACGCGTCGGGTTCCGCTATCAGGCGACGCCGGATGTGCAGGTGTTCGGGAATGGTTCGCGGTCGGTCGATCCGCCCGTCACCTGGCAAATGGGCAGCACCGGTGTGCCGTATATCCGTCCCCTGAAACCGCAGGAAGCGAATACGGCCGAACTCGGGCTGCGTGCCGGAAATAACAGCCATGAAGGCACGGTGTCCCTGTACCGTTCCTGGGTCAGCGATGAATTGCTCTCTACCGTGGTGCGGCAAGCCAGCGCGGGTATCGATGCGCTGATTGCCAACTCGAATGCCAGCAAGACCATTCACCAAGGGGTCGAAGCAGCGCTGACGTCCAGGCTATGGGAAAGCAATACGGGGGATCGCCTGAGCTACCGCCAGGCTTATACATTCAGCGATTTCCATTACCGGGGTGATGCGCGTTATGGCAAGAACGAGTTACCGAGCCTGCCGCGGCAGGTCTATCAGGGTGAATTGCTGTTCCAGCAGGCTGGCGGCCTTTATGCGGGCATCAATACCCGCGCCATGTCCGGGTACTATGTCGACTACGCGAACAGCCTGAAAGCGCCATCGGCAGTCATCTGGTCCGCCAAGTTCGGCTATGAAGACCCGGCGAAAAAATGGAAGGCTTATCTCGACTTCCGGAATATTGGCGACAAACACTATGCGTCCGCTGCCAGCACGGTCGATAACGCCAGGGGCCGGGATTCCGCCAACTTCTATCCCGGTGACGGTTTCTCCGTGTACGGGGGTGTGGTGTACCGGTTCTAGAGTGGAAAAAGGCTCCCGTCGGGGTAATGCCGTTCAATCTTGACTGAACGGCATCAACCTCGAAGGTGCGAATTTTCAAGCAGTCGACAGGCCCAAGACCGGGCCAGTCTGTTATGCGAGTTCTTCATTCACCGGTCGTTTCCAGCCACGCGAAAATCGCCGGCCAGATCCGCGCATGCGCATTGCGCCCCACCAGCACCCCGACGTGCTGCAGGTTGACGCCGATGTCGCCCTCGTACTCCAGCACCAGTTTATGGGTGCTGGCAGCCGCCTGGTTGAACGGCACCACGGCCTGCAGCGGGATCACCTTGCTGCGCGGGTCGACCACGCTGGCCAGCGGCGCGCGCAGGTCCTGCGGGCCGATGCTGCGGCCGTTGATGCTGAGCCGGCCCTGCATGAAGTCGTCGTTGCGGTACAGCGACTCGACGATGTCGGTGAACAGCCGGCCGGGCATCGGGAACTCGTCGTGGGTCCAGCGCTCGACGCGCATGTGGGTCGACAGCGCCACCGGGTCGAACATCGACAGCGTGCGGTCCATGATGCGCTCCCACTGGAAGGCATGGGGTTCGGCGATGGCGCTCATCATGTTGAGGAAGGCGCCCGGCACGTGGTTGAAGCTGTCGGCGATGTCGCGCGCGTGCGGGGTGGCTTGCACCAGGCGGTTGAAGCAGCAGGTGGCGGGTTCGAAATGCAGCGGCGCTTCCAGCAGGATGGTGGCGGCTACCTGCTCCGGGTGCATGCAGCTGTAGATCGCGGCCAGCACGCCGCCGAGCGAATGGCCGGCGATGACCATGCGCGCTTCGCCGCTGTCGGCCTCGATGGCCTTCTGGCAGGCGGACAGCAGGCGGTCGCCGTAGTCGGCCAGGCCAAACTGGGCATGCTGAGCGGCACCCTGAGCAGCAACCTGTGCAGTACCCTCGTCGGCGCCATCGCCGCTGTCGTGCACCGGCACCCATTCGGCCTGGTAGACCCGGTAGCCGCGCTCGAGCCAGCGCCGCACGACGCTCACCTCGGGCGTCAGGTCCCAGATGTAGGCGCGCTTGATGGGGGCTGGGACCAGCAGCACGGCCGGGCCGTCGCTGTGGTCGGGGCCGAAGCGGCGCAGCCTGAGTCCGGGTTCGGTGTGGAGGATCGTGGACGGGGTCTGCTGCGGACCGTAGCCGGCGCGGTCCAGCATCTTGCCGCGCTCGAGGCGGCTGCGGTCCATATCCTTGAGTGCCTGCACCCCGAGCGTGCCCAGGGTGTTCGAGTTCATCGACGTCGTTGTGGTAGTCATGTTGTGTCTCCTTCAGGACCACGGCACTGTACGCCAACTTGAGGGCGATTCCAACGGCGTTCCAATCGAATTTGCGAAGCGTTAAATGGAAACGGTTCGAAATTTCTAGCAGTCTATAAATAGTCCCCGCGCTGGCGTCCGCCACCCATCCATTGCGTGATTTACACTATCCGGGCTCGATCATCCCAACCTGAAAGGACACACCATGAACATTCGATCGGCCGGCATCTTGCTGGCATCTGCACTCGTCGCGGCCGCCTCCGGCGCCAACGCCCAGTCCACCGACAAGCTGCAGGCGCCGATGAGCCTGGCAACGCCCAGCGGTCCCGGCAAGATGATCGGCACGGTGACGGTCACGGAATCGAAGGATGGCCTGGTCTTCACGCCGGCGCTGACCGATCTGCCGGCCGGACCGCACGGCTTCCACGTGCACGAGACCGGCAGCTGCGACGCCAACCAGAAGGATGGCAAGCCGGTGCCGGCCGGCGCGGCAGGCGGCCACTACGATCCGACTACCAGCAAGCACCACGCCGGACCTACCGGTGACGGCCACATGGGCGACCTGCCGCCGCTAGTGGTGGGCGGCAACGGCGGCGCCAGCGTCGCGGTGACGGCGCCGCGCCTGACCAAGCTGGCCGACGTCAAGGGCAAGGCCCTCATGATCCACGCCGGCGGCGACAATTACGCTGACAAGCCGGCGCCGCTGGGCGGCGGGGGCGCGCGCATCGCCTGCGGCGTGATCCAGTAAGCCGGTCGAACACCGGGCCGGGCAGGGGACTGTGGCCAAATTTGCCACAGTCTCACTTGCCATTTAACATATGCATGTTTTCTATTGATGATGCCTGATATCATCAACAGTTGAGCCTCAACCCCGCTCAAACCCTGAATGGAACGACATGCCCTGGCCTTTTGATCCCGCTGCGCCCGTGCCCGCCTTGGCGCGGTCCGTAAGCCACATGGAACTGCAGATGCGGTCCCATCCTTGGGAGTCGACCGGGGCCGGACCCGTGGCGCAGTGGCCGCTCGCCCTGAAACTGGCGGTGCGTGCACTCCTCGATTCCCCGCTGCCGATGGTGCTGGCCTGGGGCGCCGAATGCACCCAGTTCTTCAACGATGCCTGCCTGCCGCTGATCAAGGATCGCCATCCGCATCCGCTCGGCAGCGATGCCCGCGACAGCTGGCGCGCGCTGGTGCCGGACATCGACCGGATCGCGGCGCGCGTAAAACACGGCGAGCCGGCCGAAGGCGCCGGCATGGTGCTCGACATCGACCGCGCCGGCTACATCGAAACTTGCCGCTTCAACGACATCTACAGCCCGGTCTACGGCGACACTGGCATGCCGCAGGGCGCGCTGGTGACTTTCGTCGACACCGCCCAGGAGCGCGAGCAGATCCTGAGCAGCGAACGCGCCGCCCGCGCCGAGGCCGAGCGCCACAACAAGATGAAGGACGAGTTCCTGGCGATGCTGGCGCACGAGCTGCGCAATCCGCTGGCGCCGATCACCAGCGCGGCCCAGCTGCTGCGCCTGCCGGAGGTCAGCGAAGGCCTGCGCCTGAAGGCCAGCAACATCATCTCGCGCCAGGTGCGCCACATGACGGAACTGGTGGACGACCTGCTCGACGTCTCGCGCGTCACGCGCGGGCTGGTCAAATTGGAAAACGAGATTCTCGACCTGAACAAGGTCGCGATTGCCGCGGTGGAGCAGGCGCGGCCGCACATCGAGGAGCGCGGCCACACCCTGAGCGTGGACCTGCCGCCGCAGGCGGTGCCGGTCGAGGGCGACCGCACGCGCCTGATCCAGGTGCTGGTCAACCTGCTCAACAATTCGGCCAAGTACACGCCGCCGGGCGGCCGCATCGGGCTGACGGTGACCGTGGCGGCCGATGCCACGGGCGGGGCGGCCACGGCGGCGGTGCGCGACAACGGCAGCGGCATCGACGCCGGACTGTTGCCGCACGTGTTCGACCTGTTCACCCAGGCCGACCGCACGCCGGACCGCTCGCAGGGCGGCCTCGGGATCGGGCTGGCCCTGGTGAAAAGCATCGTGCGCATGCACAACGGCCAGGTCGCGGCCTACAGCGACGGCCCGCAGCAGGGCACTACCATGACGGTGACGCTGCCGCTGGCGGACGCCGAAGTCGGCCAGGTGATCCGCTCGGGCGAAGGCAGCAGCGAGACCCGTCCGCTGAACGTCACCATCGTCGACGACAACCTGGACGCCGGCCAGTCGCTCGCCGTGCTGCTGCGCGCGCATGGGCACGTGGTGCAGGTGCACGAGGATGCGGTGTCGACGCTGGACGGTGCCGACGCCGCCACCCAGGTCTTCATCCTCGACATCGGCCTGCCGGACATGACCGGCTACGAACTGGCGCGCCGCCTGCGCCGCAAGCCCGCGCACGAGAAGGCGGTGTTCGTGGCGCTGACCGGCTACGGCCAGCAGCGCGACCGCGAGCTGTCGCAGCAGGCGGGCTTCGATTACCACCTGGTGAAGCCGGTGGAGATCGGGAAGTTGACGCAGATTCTGGGGAGCGTGCTCTAACCGTCATTCCCGGCATTGCCGGAAATGACTTCCCGCGAACGCGGGAATCCATACTGAGTATCCCAAGTCGGTAGTCCTGAAACGCCGTGGTGCGTCCGACGTACCGAATTCTGTTGTTCAGCATGGATTCCCGCTTTCGCGGGAATGACGATGTATTGCCTACCGCTTACCGCTTCACCTTCCCAAACTGGTCCCCAGCCTTCCACCCCGGTATCTTGGGCGCATCCGCGATCATCCGCCCCAGGTTCAGCGCAAACTGCGCCTGCTGCACCATCCCCGACAAATCCCAGTTCGGATCGTATTCGTCGCCGACCTGGTGGTAGCGCGGGCCGTAGGCCTTGCGCTTGGCATCGTTCGCTTCCTTGTCCTTGACCCAGGCGTGGCCGCCCTCGATCGAGAACGCCGGCACGCCGGCCTTGGCGAAGCTGAAGTGGTCGCTGCGGAAGTAGCCGCCGCCGAGGTCCGGGCGCGCCGGCGCCACGCTCAGGCGCATCGCCTTGGCGGTGGCGGCGGCCATCGCGCCCAGGTCGCTGCGCTCGCTGCCCTGCACGCCGATGTCGGTGGCGGCGGCGACGAAGTTCAGGCTGTCCAGATTAAGCGCGGCCACCGTCTTGTTCAGGGGCCACAGCGGACGGGCGGCGTAGGCGGCGCTGCCCAGCAGGCCTTGCTCTTCGGCCGCGACCCACAGGAACATCTGGCTGCGTTTGGCCGGATGCAGCGCCGCCTGCTGGGCCATCGCCAACAGGCCGGCGCTGCCGGACGCGTTGTCGACGGCGCCGTTGAAGATGGTGTCGCCGCTGTCACCCTGCTTGCCGAGGTGGTCCCAGTGCGCGCTGTAGATGACGACTTCGTCCTTCAGCTTCGGGTCGGTGCCGGGCACGATGCCGGCCACGTTGAATTGTTCGAGGGTGCGCACGGCCGCTTTCGTTTCGCCCTGTACGCGCGCGTTCAGCACGACCGGCTTGAACGACTTGTCTTCGGCCGCGGTGCGCAGCTTGTCGAGGTCCTGGCCGGCGGCGCCGAACAGGCTGCGTGCGGCCGCTTCCGTCATCCAGCCCTGCATGCCGGTGCCGAGGTCGGCGTCGGCCAGCTGGAAGCGCTCGGCGGTCCAGCTGTTCTGCACCACGCTCCAGCCGTAGGAGGCCGAGGCATCGGTGTGGATGAGGAGCACGCCGGCGGCGCCGCGGCGCGCGGCTTCCTCGAATTTGTAGGTCCAGCGGCCATAATAGGTGAGGCCGCGGCCGTTGAAGCGGTTCGGCTCTGCCGCGGTCGGCGCCGGGTCGTTGACCAGCATGACCAGCACCTTGCCCTTCACGTCGACGCCCTTGTAGTCGTCCCAGCCGCCTTCTTCCGGTGCCTGGATGCCGTAGCCGACGAAGACCAGTTCCGCATCCATCGCGTGCACCGGTTTGGCGTCGCCGGGCGCCCACACCCAGTCCTTGGCAAAGGCGAGCGGCAGCGGCTTGCCGCCGGCGGCCAGGGCCACCGAGCTGTCCTGCGGCTGCGCCTTGACGCCGGCGATTTTCACGCTCTGGCGGTAGCTGCTGCCGTTGGCCGGCTGCAGGCCGGCGGCCAGCGCCTGGTTCTCGAGGTAGACGACGGTCAGCTCGCCACCGCGCTGGCCGGTGCCGCGCCCTTCGAAGGCATCGGACGACAGGGTGGCCAGGTGGGCGCGCAGCGGCGCTTCCTGAACGACGCCGGCCCTGTTGGCGGGGGCGCCGGCTGCGTGGGCGGCAAAAGCCAGCGCAAGGCTGGCGGCGACGGCGGTGCGAACGATCTTGTGCATGGAATCCTGACGCGTGAATGAGTGAAAGGCGCATGCATTGTATTGCATACGCTTCCCTTCAAAATCACTCGATGCGCAGGATGTCGGCGGAGATCGTGGTGCCGGTGAGCGGCAGCAGCGCCGGGCGCATGGCGGCGGGACGCGGCGGCAGGTCGCGCTCCGGCACCCCCGGCAGATATTCCTGGACGAAGACCGTGAACGCCGGATCGCCGTAGAAATCGAAGGCGAAGCGCAGGTCCTGGTCTTCCATGCCGTACAGGTCGATGCGCCAGCCGCGGTAGAAAGTGCCGGTCAGCACGCGGCCATTCAGGCTGGCCTGCTTCGGCCCGGCGCCGTCGATGCGCAGCGCGATATGCGGCGCACGGTTCTTCGAGCGCAGCAGGAATTCCACGTGCTTGGTGTCGCCGCGCCATTCGAGCTTTTCGATGAGCAGGTGGGGATAGGCGATGGCGTCGTTGCGTGGCGCTGCCGCATACCAGACCGGCTTGCCACTGGGCCCGAACAGATAGGGCAGCTGGTAGGGATGCAGGGTGTTCGGGAACACGCTGCGGGTCCAGGGATCGAGCGGCACCGGCGGATACAGCCAGAACGCGCGCCAGCTCGGGGTGTCCTTGAAATACACCATCTGGTTCGGCGCCGGCATCTCCGGCACCCGCGGCGTGGCCAGGTAGGCAAGGACGACCGAGGCCGCGGCGGCCAGCAGCAGCGGACGCACGACGAAGCGCGCGCCGGCCTCGTGCAGCAGCAGGCCGCACAGCCCGAGCAGGGTGAAGACCAGCGCCGCCGGCAGCACCAGCCAGGTGGGCGATACCAGCGCCAGGCTGTCGCGCAGGGCCGGCACGATCAGCACCGCGGCCGGCAGCGCCGCCAGCGCCGGCAGCGCGACCCTGTGGTTGGCAAAGCGCTTCGACAGCAGCATCAGCAAGGCACCTTGCGCCGCCAGCAGCGGCCACGCCAGCAGGTAGCTGGCGCCGGGCGCGCCCCAGCTCACGGCCACCAGCGCCAGCGTGGCGACGCAAAGTACGCCCAGCAGCATGCACAGGGCGCCGAGCCGGGCCTGCAGCCTGCGCTGTACCACGATGAAGCCGGCCGCCAGCAGCAGGGCAAAGGCCAGCACCTGCCAGCGGATGCCTTCGTCGTCGGCCAGCGCGGCGGCGTCCCAGCGCCAATCCAGGCCCGGCAGCGCGCCGTGGCCGAGGTGGACGATGAAGGTGACCAGGGCGCCCATGAACAGGAAATTGAAGCCGGCGTGGATGATGTCGGTGCCGGCGACGCGGGCGCGGCGCATGGCGCTGCGGCACACCAGCACGCTCAGCACGCACGCCAGCACGCTCAAGGGCCAGACCAGCGCATACGGGTAATGCACGATGCCCAGGCCGGGCACGGCAAAGAACACCTGGCCGCGCGCCCCCGGTGCCGGCAGCGGCCTGTTGCCGGCCTCGCGCAGCAGGGCCAGCATGGTGTCGCCCTCGTGCTGCAGGCTGGCGCCGGACAGGCGCTGCGGGATGTCGTGGACGGCGCCGCGTCCGAGGGTGCCACCGGCGGTCGCGAACTGCAGCACGGAAGCGCTGTTCGCATGCAGCAGTCCATCGGTGTTGCGCGGCCGGATGTCGGCATACAGCTCGGCCATGAACGAATTCCCCTGGGGCGCCGGCGCGGTGCGCGCAAAGGCGGCCAGGGCGATGCCGTCCGCGTGCGCGGCATCGACCAGCGCCAGCGGCCCGCGGTTGCCCGGGTTATCGAAGCGCAGCAGCAGGCGTACGCGGCGTGCCCACGGATGCGAGGCCAGGAAGCCGCGCGTGCCGAGCGCTTCGCCGCTGTCGGCGTCGGTGAACACGAACAGCACGTCGTTGTCGAGCGGCGCTCCAGCCTGCAGCACGCGCAGCGTTTCCAGCAGCGCCGCGGCGGACATGGCGCCGTCGGCCGCGCCCAGCGTGCTTGTGCCGGAATCGTAGTGGGCGGTGGCCATGATGGCCGGGGCGTCGCCGGCGGCCGCTGCATGGCTTGCGGATGCGCGGCCCGGCTTGCGTACCACGATGTTGTGCACCGTCGCCAGCGTCACGCGCACGGTGCGCATCGGGCCCTCCGCCGCCGTCTGCACGGTCTCGGTCTGGATCGCGGGTTCCAGGCCGAGGGCGCGCACCTGTGCGGCGATGTAGTCGCGCGCGGCGGCGTTGGCGCGGCTGCCGGCCGGCCGCGGCGCCTGCGCCAGCGCGTTCACGTGGGCCAGCGCGCGCGCCGCCACGAAGCCGGATGCAGGCGCTGCGGCGGGCGCAGGGACCGCATGGGGACGCAGCGACAGCCAGCCGATCAGGACGGCGAGCACCGCCAGCGACAGCGCCACGGCGGCAGGATTCACGCCGGGCATGCCGGGCAGGGTTGGATCGTGACGCATGCTGGTTCCCTTGGCATAAAAAAAGCCCGCCGGTCCGAGGGGGTAGGGCGGGCAAAAACGGGTTCGATGACCTTCGGTGAGGCGGTCGCGCTAATCGAGGGTCCAGACGTAGGCCAGCTGCGCCCAGCCGGCTTCCGCCACGCCGTTGTTCGAGGCCGGCTTGAAGCGGCACAGGCTGAGGGCATTCACGGCGGCGCGGTCGAGGTCGCGCGA
>Ga0308160_10002399_pt1 | contig 22783 bp, 26 predicted proteins | sample PhyFR1_FD_201036 | JGI IMG/M metagenome (GOLD analysis project Ga0308160, IMG submission 201036) | Phyllosphere microbial communities from UC Gill Tract Community Farm, Albany, California, United States - DLSLF.R1 | ecosystem: Host-associated > Plants > Phyllosphere > Unclassified | place: USA...
CCGGACGAACTGGACCTCGAGCTCGCCGTTCCTCTCCTGGAGCGACTCGACCATCGTCTCCATCTTCTCGAGCTCGCTCCGGAGGCCGCCAATCTCCTTCTCGAGTCGCCGCAGCTGCTTGCGGCCCGAGTGATCGGCCTGAGACGTCTCGGCCTGGAGCTGCTCGAGTTGCGTCGCCAGCTCGTGGTTCTGGTCGCGCAGGAAGGCGAGTGCTGCCGGAGAGGCCGTTAGGCTCGGCGAGCGGCGCCTGTGCCCCTTGCTGAGCGAGGTCGGCGACTCGAGCGACTTGAGCGCGAGGAGTCCAGCACGCTTCGCCTTGACGGGCGAGGTGAAGGCCGAAGGCAGCGGCGAGTCGTCTGAGGCGCCGCGACGGCCCGACGAGGCCTGCTGAACGTCTGGTGGGAAGGCTGGGACGGTCGGAGTCACGAGGTCGCGGCGGGATCCGACCAGAACGTCTTCACTGGAGTCGTCGTCGGTGACCCACGACGACCGCTGCTGGGGGACGGAACGACCGAGCCGTGGGCGGCCTGCCTCCTCGAGTTCGGGCGTCGACTCCGGCACGGCCTGCAGCAGAGTCTCGTGCCGCTTGCGCAGGGCGATGTTGTTCTCCAGCAGCGACTTGCCGATCGCAGCAGCGACGCCGAGCTCTGCAACCGTGGAGTAGAGGACGTGCCAGTCAGCATCCTATCAAAGTAGCTCACGCCAGCGATGAGATCAAGACGCACCCTTTTCCCGCTCGCGGATGACGCGGTCGGCTTCAAGCAGGAGGAGGTCGAGCTCCTCCCGGCTGCGCGCTTTGACCCACTCCTCGGTGACGGGTGCGCTTGTCTGGACCTCGCTCTGGAGCGCGTCGAGATCGATGGCGTGGAGATCCTTCGCATCGTCGCCGGCCGCGTCCTCGGCAAGACTGTGGTGGTAGCGAATTGACGGGTACGGCGGCGGCGGAGGTGAGGCGACGGTAGATCCCGCCGACGAGCTGGTCGAGAGGCTGAGCCGCCCAGCTGCGGCGACGCGCTCGTCGAGCGAAGGGCAGCTGCCGATGCCGTGTGCCGGGGCCGAGACTGTCCGGCTCTTCGAGCCGACCTTGGATACGGCAGTAGGCGGGCCGGAGGGAGGTGGCGGGTCCTCAGCGAGGAGGCCGGCCAAGCTCGTGCTGTCGTCGACCTGCGAGGCGACCCGTCGCTCGGCCGTCGTCCGGCGAGTCGACGACCGCGCCCGATTGAACGTCGGCGGCCGCGGACGGGGCGTGCACGACTGCTGGAGCATCACGGCCAAGCCAGGGGGAGATGAGAGGATGTGGGCAGCGAGAAGGCGTCTCGCTCTGTTGAGGCCGGGCGGGAGGGGAGGGAGGGGAGGCGCGACGCGGCGGCAACGGTCCGAGCGGGAGCCGGCTGGCGAACGCGGGAGCTCGAGCGGCGTGGTCTACAGTCGACCAGCGACCAAGATTTATCAGGCGACGCGCTCTTGTCTTAGCTCAGTCTCAATGGAGAAGTGAGGAGGGTAGGATGGGGTGGTGCGACGGGTGGGAGGTCAGGTCGGGGAGGGGCGGGCTGTTTGCCTTGCCAACAAGAAGGCAGGCGCGCCCGTCGCGGTGGGGTCTGCTGCGCGCCGCCGGCCAGCCAGTCGCGACTGACATGCGCTAGTGTCCCACCCTCGCTCCCCATTGACTGGCATCGACGCCCTCCATCTCTCGACCGGTCGTCTGGGGGCTAGTCACGGTGACATGTATCATCTAGGGGCAACTCTTTGTCGATCAGGCCGCCTTTAGCTTGCCGTTTCCGTTCGAGCTGGGCGCGGCCGTCTTGCCATTGCCGTTCGCGCTCCTCGCTTGGAGCTTCTTGGCCTTGCCCTCTGCAAGAATAAGCGGAAGGCCAGTAGGGTTAGCCGACCGCCATATAGCAGCTGACAAGCAGCAGGTAACCCTCAACATACCAGAGATCTTGGCCCAGGCCTTTGGAGAAGGAAGCGGGACGGGTGGTCAGCGACAGCGCAGGAGGCATGCAGACTCCCTCCGCATCACGCACCTCGACGCCGATGCCGAGGAAAACGACGGCGGCTCCGAGCCATTGGCCGGCCGTAAGCTTGTGGTCGAACAGGACGACACTCAGCTAGAAATGGCATCACCGAGCAGCCGCGGCATTGTCAGTTTCGAAGCTTGCCGTCGACGAGAATGGCCCGGCGACTGACCATCATTGTGAACAGCTTGCGCGTGACGGTGACCATGACGAGCGTCAGGCTTCCGTAGCGCTCGAGCGTCTCAAAGATGAAGAGCTGGCCTAGCGCGCCGGTGAAGGCGTAGAGGACGAGCGGCTGGAGCAGCGTCGGGTGGAGGCGCAGGAAGGTCTTGAACGTGTGAAGCTCAGAGTGGGGCGACGGGTACGGGTTGAAGAGAGGGATCCTGTGAGGAAGACGAGGATGGATGTCAGCAGAGGATCATTGAAGCTGTTCAATCCTCGCACGATGACGCACGCAGGCAGCGGAAAGGCGATGAGCGGCACCGAGATCACGAGCGTAAACAGCGACATGAAGAACATCATTTGCTGGCCTAGGATGTCGCAGAAGACCAACACTGTAAGCGAGGCCCAAACAGTGCGCGTAAGTCCCAAGCGTTGGACGCACCGGTGACGCCGCGCCACTTCTTGAAGATCTCGTCCTGTCCCGAATTGGTCGCGCCATCGATGAGAAGGTTGACGACGAGCAGGCCGAGGCCAAGCAGGCTCTCGCCGCCGGTGCTCGACTCCTTTTTCGAGGCCGAGTGCTTGGACGGCGGGCCCTCGGAGCCGAGCAACATGAACAGCGAGATGCCGAGCGTGACGAGCGAGACGACGAGGTACTTGTGCGGCGGAAACTTGCGCCGGTAGAGTAGCACCTGGACGAGCAGCGTCGCCTGTAAGCTACCTGGAAGCGAGACAGACGGACGGCCAGAGAGGTCAAGGCGCCGAAGGCAGGGCGTGCGCGACTTACGTTCATAAAGAGGACGGGGACGAGCTTACAGCTCTTGCCGAGCACCATCGTCGGGTAACTGATGTGGCGCAGGCTCGCGAAGCCAAACGGCGCGGCACACGTATTGAGCAGCGCAATCTTGAAGTAGCTAAAGAGGAGGCCGCGCGAGCTCTCCTTGCGGTCGAGGCCGAGGGTCGCCTTGAGCGACGGCGATGTTGCCGGCCGGCGTGCGAGCAGGTAGACGAACGAGGCGACGAGCGAGCCAAACGCCTGGGCCGTGTTGAGCGTAAGGATGGACGAGAAGCGCGACGGCGGATCGAGCGGTACGATGGAAGGGAATGGCACCGACACTGGAAGGCCGAGGTCAGCCGTCGTCGTGAGTAGCGGCGCAGGTGGCAGCAGGTCGCGAGCGTGAGACGTACGTCTCTCTTGAGCGATAGCCCACAGCTGTTTGTACGAGCAGCTGGGTCAGCGCGTGCATCTCAGCCAGTCCGGCCTTCACGAGCCGAACGTACAAGGAACATGGCGTAGACACCGCCGCCGCAGCAGCAGAGGCTGGAGAGAGCGGGCAAGGCAGAGGGGGTCAGACTTCAGCCCCGGCGGCGCGTGGGGATGAGCGGGAGAGTGCTAGGACGGACGGGAGGATCGACATGGTTGGTTCTCTTGGCCAGCAAAAGATGTCGCAGAAGGAGAGAGGGCGTCGGCCAGCGATGGAACGAGCGAAGGACAGGGCAGGGCGATGGGTCGGGGATTGCAGGCTAGGCGGATGGGAGGCGGCCAGCTCACCGGGTGAGAGCGGCGACCCATGCCAGGCTGAGGCAGAGCTACGCGCCAGGCCCAGATGCGACCCCGTAGACTTGCACTCGACCTGTCGAGAGAGCACAGGCGAGCCTCCGACTACGACGTGAGCATCGTCCGTCGCAAGAGGGGTCGCAGCCACGACAGTAAGACATGCGTCGCAAGGGCGGAAGCATGCTAGCCCGGGCCTTTCTCGCCGTGCTTGCAGCATGCCTAGGGTCGGCGGCAGTCGGAGCTGTATGGGCCGTCCACGGGCGCCGACGACGCCTGCTCCCCGACCGACAAGGCCGCCTCGTAGGAAGGCTGACCGGCGCTGATGAGAGGCCCGTCCTTCGCCGAGGAGATCCAGGACTCGGGGCTCGGCTTCGTGCTGGCAAAGCCGACGTTCCCGCCAGCAGAACCATAGCGGCCGCACCAATGCCGGCCGGCCGACGTTGAGTCGGTTCCTTTGCAGGTGTCTAATTCGGGCCAGGCGAGCTCTTGTAATACTCCACGAGCTCGAACAGTCGACCGCAACGACGCTGATCCTCGCGCTCTCCCTTTCGGTCTAGCACCGGGTCTGCTTTGAACTGGATCCCATTCTCTCGCCGCCGGCAAGCCCATGCAAGGACTTTCGGGCCGTGCCCGATGCCCTTGAATCGCTCAAAAGGGCCCAGCTCGCCCGCGGCCCAACTCGTTTCCAGATCATCCTCCCCCAACCCTCTTTCCCTCACCCTCACACCCACCTCGGTCAAGCTAGGTCGAGATGACGTTCAAGAGCTACATGCGCGAGCTGCTTCCGCACAAGCAGGAGTATGCCGACGAGGAGGACAGGCCGATCCTCAACCCGATCACCATCTGCCGGCTCATGACCCCGATGGGCTGGGCCATGTACTTTAGCGGGTGCTTCGCTTGGCTCATGGTGGGTGCCCAATGTTGCCGGTAGAACTAAGGGTGACGCGCTGATACTTGCTCTAATGCCGTAAGGACGCTGTGGACTTCTTTTCCGTCTCGCTCTCGGTCGCGGCTCTCAGCAAAGAGCTGGGCAAGGACACCAAGAGCATCACCCTCTCCATCACGCTCACACTCCTCTTTCGTTCGGTCGGCGCCGTCATCATCGGCCTCCTCTCCGACCGCTACGGCCGCAAGTGGCCGCTCGTCATCAACCTCATTGTCATCGCCGTCCTCTCACTCGCAACGTCCTTCGTCACTACCTTCCAATCGTTCTTAGCGTGAGTCCACACAGCAGGCGTGTCTGGCGTGACCGGCGTAGCTCCCTCGCTGACTCCCCCGACGACTTCAACAGGGTCCGCTCCCTCTTTGGCGTCGCCATGGGCGGGGTATGGGGGCTATCAGTGGCTACCGCACTTGAGCACGCACCCGTGCGCACCCGAGGTCTTCTTAGCGGTTGCCTACAGCAGATGTACGCGTGCGGTGGGGCCTTGAGATCTCGCTCCTACAGATTGGGCAAGCAATGGCTGACGCCGGATGATGTACTTCTACCTTTCTATGCCTCTCGTTCCAGGATACGTACGCCCCAGTCGACTCTCGCTTGCCTCTCGCCACAGAGGATCTCAGCTGATCAGTAGTCTCTCCCTGCAGCTGCTCGCCGCCGTTGTCAACCTCACGCTCGTCCCCAACTACACTAAGGCTCACGGCCGTGGCTGGCGGACGCTCTTCTGGATCGGCGCTGGCCTCAGTCTACTTGCTGCTCTCGTCCGTGCCGTCCTGCCCGAGTCGGCTTCCTTCATCCGGGCCAAGGTCGAGCTCCGGGCGGCTGCGGCTCGCGGCGAGAAGGTCAACGCCGACAAGCAGTTCCTGCGCGAGCTCGGCCAGATGCTCAAGACCAACTGGCTCATGCTCATCCACGCCGTCCTGCTCATGGCGGGCATGAACTTTGCTTCGCATTCAAGCCAGGTCAGTGCTCGACGCTCTAGTTGTCGACAACTCTCGTTGCTAACACTCGGCAACCCCCCCCCCAAAGGACATCTATCCGACGTATCTGCAGAAGTCCAAGGGCTTCTCTGCCCATCAGTCGACGCTGGCCACCATCGTCGGCAATTGCGGCGCCATCTTTGGCGGCACGCTTGCCGGCTACGCCTCGCAGCTGCTCGGCCGACGATTCGTCATGCTCCTGTGCCTGCTCCTCATCGGCGCCTTCATTCCCATCTGGACGCTGCCTCACTCCTTTGGCGCGCTCTCGGCCGGGTGCGTCTCGTACACCCGACGGTTCCCAGCTCTACACTCAAAGCTGACCCCGCCGTCCGTCGCCAGTGCCTTCCTCATGCAGATGGCCGTCCAAGGGGCATGGGGCGTGGTGCCAATTCTACTGTCGGAGATGTCTCCGGTCGCATTCCGCGGCACCGTCCCCGGTGTTGCCTACCAGCTCGGCAACGCCATCTCCTCGTCGGCCGCGCAGATCGAGGCGACCGCCGGCGAGCGCTGGAAGACGACCTTGAACGGCGTCGTCATCGACGACTACGCCAAGATTATGCAGGTGCTCCTAGGGGTCGTCGCCGTCTGGACCTTCATCGTGTGTCTTCATCGGCTCGCGGAGCATGCTCGCGTCCTTGGGTGCAGCTGACGCTAATCCCGACACCCTCGTGCCTTGCAGATGGTACTGCTCATCAAAGAGAATCGCGGCGCCAGCTTCGAGTCTGCCAAGCCAGCCTTTGTCCCCGGCACTGGTACGGCCGAGACCGACTCGGTTCACAGCGCCGGCGACGTCGAGAAGGGCGAGAAGGTCGACATCGAGCACCGCGAAAAGGCCTGACCCCCGACGTTTGCCATTTCTTCCTGCTGCGCCTACGCGAGCGCGCTTCTTTCCGCCTCACTTATTGTATCTCAAGCAGCTGTTCCTGCATCATGCACTGTCCCACGTCTTGTGCAACAGAGCAAAGGGAATGAAATAAACGGAAGAGAGGCATGTACGGCTACAGGGGGACAGGCAGAGCAAAAGAGCGAGAGGAGGTCGCAAGCAGAAGCGAAGCTAGAGCGAGGCGAGACGAGCCTGCCCGATGACTGCCGCCTCACCACCTGACCCAACCGGCGGCGTAGCTGACGCTGCTGTCGCTGACGCGAACGATGCGCTCGCTCTGCTCGTACTTGACCCAGCCGCACGCGGGCTTGTAGTCGGGGCGGGGATCCGATCCTGCCACCTCCTCGAGCTGCGCGAGCGCGACGAGCAGGAGCGAGAGCGAATTGCGGCCGCAGATGGTGTTCTCAGTGCCTGGCGAGACGAAGGGGATCGGTCAGCGCCGCAAGCAGCGCCAATCGGACGGGGGGGACAGATGGTCGGCCGCACGCTGCAGGTAGGCGTTGAAGTCGGCGTGCACCTTGGCCGCGCGGGTCGGCTGGCCGTTCCCCTCTTGGTGATCGCCAAAGGACTCGAGGATGTCCATCGCCTCGCGGTCGAGGTCGCGGATTGAGTGCCAGATCGGCCGGGCCGAGTCGAGGTCGCTCGCCGATCCGACGGCCTCTTTGGCCGGTCCCTTCCCCGGCGAGGGCGCGTAGTACGTATAGTCGAAGCGGTCGCCCCAGTGGCAAAAGTCGGTCGAGATGGCGACGAGCGTCGTTGGGTCGTCGAAGTCTAGCCGGCGGGGAAGGAAGCCGATCAGGAGCGACCTTACACGAAGCGCTGCAGTCACCTCACTCACAGGGCGCTAGGATGTCGGCGAAAATCTCCTCCTTACTATCCTTCAAGCTGCCGACGACGATCGGAACGAGCTTGACGTCGGGTGCGAACAGCCGACGGATGAAAGGCAGGTGGAGCTCGACGCAGTGCTCGGCCTCGTCCTGCTTCAGCGTCAGGTCGCGGAACTTGCCGGTCGCTCTGAGCGCGTTGACGACTAATCAAAAGGTGCAGAAGCGGCAAGAGGTCAACTCTCGTTACTTAGGGGAGCGGCGCTAGAGATGCAAGGGGCGACGGACCATCGACGTCGATTGGAATGTCGCCGAGTGGAGTCGCGTACGTCGAGCACTTGGTGAGCGCGCAGTCGGGCAGGTAGAAGCGATGCGACGGGCCGAGGACGAAGATGCGCTTGCTGGTCACGTCCGAGACGGAAGAAAGGGAGGACAGGACCCTAGGTCAGCTTGATGGAGCGATGACTGACAGCGCTCGGTAACGAACATGGGGGCCGGGTCAACCTGCGCATACGCCCAGGCGGCGGTCTCGCCGCTGTAGGCGAAGCCGGCATGTCTGCCGGTTGACAAGAGGCGGCCCGGTTCAGGGACCCTGTCAGCTACACTCCGGCTCTTTGAGAGACATCTCGTTGTCATTGGACTAGAAGAGTCGACCCGGAGCAGGCACGCACGGGCCGATGACGGCGCGGACGCCGGCTCGCTTCGACTCGTCGGCCGGCACAGAGCCGAGCCACTCGTCGAGCTCCTCGGTGAGTTTGGCGGCTGGCGAAAGGATCATCAGAGGAGCAGAAGTCAGTGGAGGACGTTAGGAGCTGGCCTCATACTCGAGAGAGCGGACGAGAAGCTGAGACGAAGCGGCCTGAGCCGTCTGCTGCGATGGCCAGCAGGGCCTCTCGTTCTACTCGAGCCCGCGGGCCAGACGAGGCGCCGCGCGAGAAGCGGCAAGTCTTTGACAGAAGCATAACGACGCACAGTTGGCTGAGTACCACGAGCCGGCGTGCGAGGCTTTACGGGTCGTCATCTGCGGGCGGCGCTGAGGGGGTCCGCGGGGAGTGCGGAGGGGCGAGATGGTCGTTGGTGGCCAGGCAGCACGGTGCGAGCAGCGTGGCTGCCCGTCTCGCTCCGCCTGCGAGAGGTCGAAGCCGGCTGGCTCGTCTGACCATGAGCATAGCAGTCAGTCTCGATCAGCCTGATCAGCATACCTGCATGCACATGCTGTCTTTACGACGTCGGCATGCCCTCGACTAGACTCTCTCCCCTCTGACTGCTGAACGACCCTCGAGCTGGTCCTCCCTCCCACCCCCAGCCCGACTGCGCACACCGCCCCTTGCCTCGCACCCTGCCGAGAGACTCTGCCGCCGGCCGGCCCTCTCGATCCCTTCCCCTCGCACGACCCGGACGACCACTCTCTGCATCCCAGGACGCCGTCTCCTTCCCTCTCTTACTCCTCCCCAGCCGACGACGCGCTAGAGTCTCACAGCCCTCGCCGCCACCTTCCGGCTCGCTCGTCAGCATCAGCGCGCGTCGCACTGCTTGCCTTTGGGCCGCGTCTCACACGGCTCGTCACCTCCGCCGGCCGGAGCGCACGTCCCGCCAGGCTGCCCCCAGCGCGCTGCCTCTCGCCGCCCCCAACCTCTCAGCTCGAGACCACCAATCCCGCTCAGAGCCGACAAGCATGCTTCTCTCGCCGCCGACCTCACCCGCGCCGCCGTCGACAGCTCAGGCAGGCTCGCTCCGTCGCCCTCGATCAGCGCGCCAGCGCACGCTCGGCACCGACTCGCCCGTGAGCTCGGACGTCGAGCGGCCGCCCTCGCGTTCGAGAAGCAACCCAGACGACGACGAGGAGGACGACGAGGCCGGCCCGATGCGACGGACGCGGAGCAAGACGGGCGGTAATGCATCGCAGGGCGAGAGCGCACGGTCGAGCAGGCACGAGACGAGGTGCGCGCTCGGTATCACCCTCGACATGTCCCCTGCGAGCTGGAGCTGCCGAGCCCGCCGAAGAACTCGTGGCTGACGCACCCCATTCCCACCGCCTCATGCTCGCTCTCTTTCAGGCCCAGCGAAACGCCTCGCCGGGCCAAGTCGACAGCCTCGACGATGAGTGCGGCTGCGAAAGCCAGCGGCGGCTTGTCAACACCACGCTCGCCCGGGACCCCTCGGCTCGCATCCGCAGCGAGGCCGTCGTCCTCGCCGTCCTCGCACAAGCCTCGTCACCAGGCGGAGACCGGTCGGTCAAGCCCTCGTCCGAAGCAGCTGTACTCACCTCGAGCCGAGCGACCGCTCATCGGCTGGTCTGGCGCGGCCGCAGCATCCGGTCTCGAGCGTGCGGTCTCGACGGGCGTCTCGAGGGATTTCGGCCCCAAAGTGCCGAGCTCGCCCCCCTCGCCGTTCCTCCCTGACGCGTTCGCTCAGCAACATGCGCTCGCACTGCCGTCTCGGCCAAGGTCATCGGCCTCGTTCCATACGAGAGCGCTTGCCGGCCAGCGCTCCTGCACGGCCTCACCCCAGCCGAGCCCTCGGGAGGCGGTTACCGGTGCTGCTGCGCGGCCCAAGCGACGGATCTCACTGCACCTGCCAGCCGAGGGCCAGCAACAACGAACGCCATTATCGCAGCTAGGCTGGTCGACTTTGGACTCGTCAGACCATGCGATGTCGACCTCAAACGGAGAGCCGAGCAGCTCGGCTCAGGTCGGTGCCGAACGCTCCCTGCGCGATGTGCTCGGCCGACTTGAGGAGCGGCCAGCATCAAGCAGCAGTGGGGTCGGATCGGCGACCCTCGGACACGTGCGCAAGACGTTCCTCCGCGGCAAGAGTGCGACGCTGCTCAGGCCGCCCGGCCGGTTCGAGTCGGAGGCAGCGACGGCGCTCGAGCGCGAGCGAGCCGCGCAGGAGTCAGAGCGCGAGGTCGCCCGCTGGGCCGACGGTGGCGAGGAGGTGCCGCAGGCGGTGCTTTTTGCCGAGCAGGAGCGTCTCTCTCCCCTCGGAGAGGTCCATGCAGCCTACGGCGAGGGCCTGATGGTCGACGATGCCTGGAATGGCGCCGCGTCGTCCGCAGCGCTGCCCGCAGCGCTGCGCAAGCGGCCGAGTCAGGGACGCATGGTGTCCTCTCCGGCAACCTTTGGCTCGCGGACGCCAACTGGTCAACCCGCGGCGCCCCCGCTCTCGCCCTCGGCCGGCCTACGCGCGATGCCGCTCCCGACATCCTACATTGCGCAGCCCTTTACGGCGGCCAAACCGGTTGGCGACGATTGGTCAAGCAAGAAGCGCACGCACTCGTCCGCTTCCTCGATTGCGTCATCGATCTACCGACCTGCCGGCGGGTCGATCGCGACGATGGCCTCCATACGGTCCGAGATGCCGCCGTCGTCGTCGTCGACGGCCTGGGCGCGTAGCCAGCAGCAGCAACAACAGCAGCTCGGTTCGACGCTTCGGGCCCTGACGACGCCGGCCGCGCCGTCGCTCGCTCATTCTCTCGCCGCACCAAGCTCCCCCGTTTTTGCCCGACCGACCCTGCCGGCCCCGCGGGCGACCGAGCGAGGGCCAGCCCCTTCGAGGAGCGTCTCTCAGCCGCCCCTGCTCCTACGGCGCACGACCGCTCCGCCCTCACCCGGCCAGCCGATGACTACTGCTCTCGCCGGCGTCGACGACTCCGTTTCGACTTCGGCCACACGCGAGCCGTCGTTCGACATCGACCGCTGCGTCGCTCGCGTCAACGAACTCGGCGACAACTACGTCTCCTTCGCATCGGTCGGCGTCGGCCAGCCCGAAGAAGAGCACGTCGCCAGCCCGGCTGATGACGGACCGAAGCGCGGTTGGTGGAGCTGGCTAGGCGGCGCTTCGATGACTACCGAGCCTCGAGCGTCGACTGCCGGCGCCGCCTGAGAGCACGCCGCGCAAAGGTCCCGACGATCAACCTCTCATCTTTCTTCCCTTCACCCGATGAGCCAGCCCTCACTGCACATCTTCTCTCCTAAATGCTGCTTGGCTTTCCAGCCACGGCTACCCTCGCCCGGTCCCTCTCGACATTGGCTCAGGCCGGACTTTTGCCTCGTCCTCCATGCTTCCTTCTCGCTACCTTGCTCAAATACCGCCCCACCCCGCCCGACACCCCCTCCCATACTTGCGCTGCCTTGCTTCCCCCGTGCGATCGTACACTCTGTCCTGCCCTCCTCCGCCACCCTAGGTGTAACCTCCTTTCGTCTCCTCCGCCCCACGCCCGCTCTCGGGGTCGATCGATGTTGTGCCACCCTTCGAAGCCGCAAAACGAGGCGTTGATGCCAGCGAGGCATGCGATACGTGGAAGACGGACCCCTCTGCCGCCCTCGACCTCTACCTCGGCGCGTCAGTCTCAAAGCGCTGGAGACCGACAGGAATGACCTGGATTGCGCACGCGGGGCAAGAGTGGAACAGAGCATCAGCAGGCGAGAGAAGCGACCTCAAAGGAATGTCGAGAGCAAGCAGCCGCACCTGGTTCTTGCCCGGCAGGAGCGTCGTCTGCCGGAGCTGATCGGCGAGGACGGACTTCTTGCGCGCCTTGCGCACCGCCTTCTTCTCGGCCTTGCTCGGCCCCCACTTCTCGCGCTGTCGTTCCTCGAACGCGATCCTCGCCTCGGCCCGGCGGGCGGTAACGAGCTCGGCCCATCGCCGGCGGGCAGTCAGGATGACCTCGTCAATCGACATCTTGCGACCGACCCGGGGCTCGATCCCCTGTTGTACGCGAGCCTCACGGACGAGGTGGGCGCCAACCGTGTCGGCGACAAAGTCGGCCTGCTCGTCGGCCATCTTGCGGGCGCGCGCGATCCGGGCCTTCTCGAGCTTGTCCTTGCCGTAAGGGTTGGCGAGCTCCTTGTGGAGGAGACGCTCGACCGGGAGGCTGTCGCTCAGGGCCGGGTCAGGGGAGTCAGAGAAGTCCTCCCGCGCCTTGCGGCTGTCGAGATACCGATCGGGCATCTCTGGGAAGACGTTCGACAACGAAGACCCCCCGGCCACGGCGTCGCACAGCTCCTCGACGGGCGGCGGATACCAAGAGACGGCGGCGACAGTCTCGGCCGAGGTGCCCAGTTTCCAGTCTGACTCTGATGAAGCCGCGAGAAGCGTTCAGCCTCCGAATCGGGCTCGCAGGCGAGGCAGCGCCGATGGCGTTGAGAGAAAAGAATCCTCACTTTGAGATTCCAACCACTTTGCGCCTGGCTCGGTGGCTAGGAGCGTGATCTTGGGCTTCTGCTCGACCTCCTCGTACCGGATCTCGTCGGCAGTCTCGCCGACGCGGACGCGACGGACGATTGTCGGGACGTTCATGGGCGGGTACGTCGCGAGAACGACGCGGTCCCACGAGTACATCTTGGGCTGGTACGTCGTCGCCTTGGGGACGGGGACCGAGCCGAGGATGGTCTTGGTCGATTTGTCGATCGTCTGATCGACCTGGATGGACTCGTACTCCTCGCGTGCATCGACGACGACAGGTTCAAACGAGTCGCTTCCAAGCCGGCGGACGACGACGCGCTTCTCCACTTCCTCTCGGACGACCTCGACCCCCTGCTCGGACGCATCGAGTTCGGCAAGAAGACGCTCTGCGCGCTGGACGCGGCCCTCGGACCGGCGCTGGCCGACTAGCGACGTGGACGATTCCTGGCGCGACCTGATCTCTTTGGACTCCCATCGGAAGCGCTTGGCCCGCTTGTCCGGCGCACGTACGTGCCGCGTCTCCATTCGGACGGCAAATATGCTGGAAGGGTCGCTCGAACCATCGGTCAGCTCGGGACGGCACTCGACCTTGACGGTTCCCTCGGTGCAACACGACCCTCGGTGCAACATGAGTTCGAAAAGGATCAGTAGGGCTGGGACGCACTCCTTTGGAAGCTTGTCTTCCGAGATCTTGACACCGGCGGCACGAAGCTCGTCCCTGAGCGCTTCGATCGCGGAATCGGGGATTCGCAGCTGGAGCTTGCTATAATGGATAGGGATATGGACGCGCCGGATCTGGTTCGGTTGACGCTCGTCAGGCACATCGGGCAGCTCGTCATACTACATGAGTGTGCGTGTCAGACAGGCGGTGGGCGGTCAGCGTCGACGTCTGACGGGAGGCAGCTGACGCTCGGAGACGATCCAGAAAGGGCAATGCCGAGGACGAACGTGCAGACCATCGAGGTAGACCTGAGCCTTGGCCTTGTCGATCCGTCTGATTTTAAAGATCCTCGGGTAAAGCTTGTTCTCAGGGCCGCTGGCCACCATCGCCTCAGCTGCCCTAAGCTTCCGCTGAGCGGTCTTCTTCACCTCGGTCAATTCGCGCTCCCAAGCCTCCTCATTCTCTTGGGTGACGACGCGGCCGTCCTTCTCGATCCGCTTGCGTGCCATCTCGATCTTGTCGCGAGTGTCCTCGACCCGTATTTTGGCGTCCGCCTTGGCTGCCTCGATGACCTCCTTCTTCGAGGCCCACATAATCTTCTCATGGCCAGCGGTCACGCGGACGCTGTCGCCTGCCCGTAGGTTGAAGAAGGGGATCCGGTCGGCGATGGGAACCCACTTCTTGGGCGTCGAGCCCGGTTGCTGCGGGAGAGAGCGAAGAAGGGGACGCATTGCCTGATCAGTCTGAAAGCCTCGTCGGACACAGCAGGTCAGTCGAGACTCAAAGAAGGGAGAGCGCACGAGCTTCTCCTGACGGCCGCGGACAAAGGTCCGACTCCGAAGGTGAGGAAAATGGTCCTGGATGACGCGGCGCTCGCGCTGGATCATGCGCTTGAGGCGGAGCGTCCGCTCCTTGCCGTCGGCCGCGTGCGGGAAGAGCTTGCCCAGCCGAGGAACCGATGTCAGCTGGAGGCGCTCGCCAGCCTTACGGCGGATGATCGGCAACCGGTGCAGGATGATGGCCGAGGCGCGGGGGTCGCGCGGCAGCAGGAGCTTGTACGCATTCGGCGTATGGGGCCGGCTGGCACGGGCGATGGCGGCGAGGGCCATGGCGGTGGCGAAGGGCGAGCGTGCACTGATCTGGTCGGGAGGGAAGGCGGGATGGGCTGCCCGAGGTGAGCTTGAGAGGGGGAGGGGAGCGAGGGCGGCGGCGGGCGGCGGGCGGCGGGCGGCGGAAAATGCTTGTGCAGATGCGAGTCGGACGAGGTCGCCAGGCACGGGCGGCTGGCTCGGGCCGTCGGCCGGCAAAGGCGCCTTGCCTCACCAGTCTGCACAGAGGCGACAAGCGAGGGCTCTGCCAGGAACGAGAGCATCTCCTCATACCGGTTGTGTTTCGTCTGGCATGCTCTCGCTCCAAAGCCTGAGCTCGGAGGAGGAGAGGCCGCACTGGCATGGTCGGCTGCGCGCGAACCAACGCTGTTGGCGGCAGGCTGCAGCCCCTTGACCGAGCGGGCTACCAGCAAACGTGATGACAGGCCCCCTGGTCGTCTGGCTTGGACTGTCATGGCTCGCTCGGTGACCTGCGCTCGACGACTCTCCGGGTTGGCATGGCGAGGCGTTCACTCTGCAGCCCCGCCGAGCCTGCTGGGACGACCTCTGACGCGTTGTGCGCCGGCGGCAGCAGGTCGACTCTCACAATAGCCCGGCCCTCGGCTCTCCCGCTGACGACTACCCCGCCCGCCCCCGAGGGCAAGAGCATGGCCCGTTCCGCACCCGACCACCCACCCAACCCGACGATCCGTCATCCTCATCGGGATGCAGTCCTCAGCGGATGAGGAGCTGCCGGCGTCGCGGATCGTACGAATTGCGAGGACTGTACCGTTGGGCGCGGCCATTGTAGCGCCGCTCGTACGTCTGTCTGCCTGCCGCGCTCGAGCTGTTGGCCTCTCTACCTTGTACTGACCTGGCATTGCGCTGCTCACAGATCACGTTACTCGACATCCCGGCCCTGACGCAGCGATGGTATCGTGCGACCCATCCTACGACCGCCGTGGGCCTATGCGCCTTCGCTGAGCTCGGCCCTGAAAGCTGAACTGCGCCCTCCCGCCCCTGCGTGCGTACCCTCCAGTCTTTGACGACAAGCCGACGCCCGACCCGGCTGCCTCGATCGCCATGTCGGCTGTCAGTCTGGTGACTTGCGTCCTCGGTAACGCGTTGCTCGTCGTCCGCTTCTCCTCCAACGCGGCTTCGGTCAAGGCGCTCGTCGTCGAGGCCCCGCTCGTCGCCTTCTGGATTAAGACGATCGTCGAGGTCGTCAACCTTGCCATCTACGGCCACCGCGGTGGCGTCGGCTCGCTGTACTACTACTCGCAAGGCTTCTGGAGCGCCGTCTTCAGCTGCGGACTCTCGGGCCTCGTTGCCCTCCTCCTCTCTTTCCACTGGCTCGTCCAGCGCAACAAAGAATGGAAGGACTCGATCAAGGTCCGGATCGACGGCCGGCATTTCATGCTCTCGGTCACCACCTTCGTCCTCGTCATCGCCTTGATGGCGCTCGTCTTCTCGAAGATCGAGGGCTGGTCGTACGTGACGGGCATCTTCTTCTCGATCGTCTCGACTTTGACCGTTGGCTTCGGTGCGTCCCGACGCCTTAAGATAGACGCGCCCGCATCAAAACGCTGAAGCTGGAGATTGAGGCGATCCCCTCCTCTGCAGGCCAGGAGGCGCCGACCAAGACGTCTACGCGCATCCTGCTCTTTCCGTTCCTCATCTGCGCTATCGCGCTCCTGGCAAACCAGGTCTCGATGATCCTTGGCTGTAGGTGGCAAGGGCATCCAGCGGGCTACCGGTCGAACCCAAGCTGACCGAGCGGTGCACCAACAGACTTTGGCCGCCAGTCGGAGCTGCGGCGAAAGAAGTACCGCGCGCAACGTCTGCTTCTCGCCCGCCAGAGTCGATCGGCCGACGAGGCAACCCAGTGGGGTCTGGCCGAGGAGATGGACTTCCTGACGCAGATGCAGGATCGCGAGCACAAGGCCTCGCAGCTATTCGACTTGGTGCGCTTCGACAGACCGTGCCTTGGAGTTAGCCGTTTGTCTGACATACTTCGCCTGGGACGCAGGTCGTCTCTATCGCGGCCTTTCTCGTCTTCTGGCTCGCAGGCGCGGCAGTCTTCCAGCGGTCGGAGCCGAATTGGACGGTGAGTTCTTGCTGTCGGCCACCTAAGCCTTAGGCTCGAGCCTGACTGACGGCCGCCCGATATGGAAAAAAAAAAAACAGTACGGCGAGGCTCTCTACTTTGTCGGCGTCATGAGCCTTACCGTAAGTGCCGAAGTGCATGTGCTCCCGTCCTGAGCCGAGTTCCTGACACGTGTGACACCTCCCAAACAACCGTCTTCCCATCGAAGGTTGGCTACGGCGACCTCTACCCGTCGACGCCCTTTTCAGAGGTTTTCTTCATCTTGTGAGCGCGCACCACCCGCTGCCTCGAGTTCTCTGTCGGCTGACCCCTTTTGAATGCTTTCAGCTACGCCATCGTCGCCGGTCCGCCCGCTTTTCTACTGTCCTGCCACCTTTAGCGACTGATCCTCCCTCTCTTGACCCTGCCCAGTCCCCGTCGTCGCCTCGGCCGCCGTCTCGACCATCACCACCATCGTCGAGCGAGCATCGGAGGCTCAACTGACGGCCGCCCGCGAGAAGCGACAGGACCACATCGAGAACGGCCGCGACCGACCTGACGTAGGCGAGGATGGCTTCCACTCGCACGACCGCTTTGTCTTTGAGAACTGGAACCAGCTTAGCCGCGAGGCCGAAGCTCAAGCGCAGCGCTCAGCCGAGAAGCGGCGAGAGGACCAGACGGCGCTCGCTGACGAGGCAGTCGATCTGTGGGTGCTCTTCTCGCTTGCGAGACCGCCGAGCGAGACGATCACTGACAAAGCGCTGAATCTGACCTCTCCACGATCCAACAGTGCTTGTCAATTGGAGTCGCTTTCGCGTAGCGTAATGATCGGGACGCTTGAGAAGGGCTCGAAAGCTCAGATCCTCCTGCAGAGCGATCGGAACGTCCAGAGAAGGTGCGTCTGGCCCTCGGCCATTCGTCTGCTGTACAACTAACCTCCGCTCGATGCATTCGCGCGACAGAGATGTCAAGGCATCCGGTGTCCACGGCGACGAGCTCGAGAAGCTCTGGGAGAAGGAAGACGCGTGCGTGCTCATCGTGGTGCGATGACGTCCGGGTTTTGGACAGTGCTGATACTCGCTTTCTTCTCGCTCCGCAGTATCGTCGGCCAGAGCGAGGAAGATCTGCTGCTCTCTATTCGTCGCTACCGCGAGACGTTCGCGAGGTTCCTGACGGTCAGCGCGAAGCTGAAGCGGCTCGAGGGTGCGTGCGACCCGGCCCGGGTCAGCTGGTCGATCTTCTGACCTTGGCGGCTGCTCGTCCTCCCTCATGGCCAGGGGCCAATCGACTGGCCTTCCTCCGTATCCGCGAGGAAGAGTGCGCAGACGACGACGACTCGAGCGTGACGCGGGCGGAGCGTGAGGTTCAGATGATGAACGAGACCGTGCGTGTCCTGGCTGTCGGTCAGGTACTTGCACTCGGCCTGGGCTAACTCGGCCGCCGTCATCCCCCCTCCCCTCTTTCTCTGCAGGACGGCGCGGTCGAGGTTCGGACGGGCGATGGCGAGCTGCTCGAGGTTGATGTCAAGGGCAAAGGATGATCTATGCGATCAGACGCACGCCTGCTCCTGTAACAACTCTCGGAGTCGACGAATGCAGTGGGAACGGCATGAAGAGAGGCCGAGCGACCGGAAGGGGCGGGATACAAGCGACCAGAAGAAAGGGCTCTATGCCAAGGGTACGAGAAGCGAGCGGGATACAAGACAGGTTGCGAGCGGCGAGCGCGAGCGGGTGTTGTGAATGCAGTGAGGGGAGGGGGAGGCCAGGCTGGGGGTGGACCCATACAACGTCCCGGTGCCCCTGTGTTATTCGTGTGAGCAGGACAGCCGTCGAATTTATCGCTGGCTTTTAGTGCTTGATCTCGACGACAACTAGAGGGAGAAAAGCAGGCCGGCACGGGTTAGCAATTTGGTCGTGCGAGCTAGGACGAGACGGCAGACACGCACGGTCACCCTGGCCGATCGAGTCCGAGGGGTTGACGACGACGCGGGCGACGTGACCAGAGACGGGCGACGAAACGACGCTCTCCATCTTCATGGCGCTCAGGACGAGGAGCGGGTCGCCGGCCTTGATCTCCTGGCCCTCTTTGACGCGAACCTCGATGACGACGCCGGCCATGGGCGCACCGACGGATCCGGGCTCGCTCGAGGCCCGCTCGCGCGAGACCTTTTCAATCGCGGCGTCCCGGTCCTCGATCAGGACGGCGCGAACCTCACCGTTGAGCTCGAAGACTGCGGAGAGGAGGGAAAGGGAGGTCTTGTCGGTGAGAAGATCACGTCCGGGTGGGCACAGGCGGGACCGGAAGACGCACAGCACTCGCGCGTGCCCTTGGCGAGGTCAATTGGGCCGACGGCAAGGAGCTTGATGATGAGCATCTTTCCCTGCTCGATCGAGATCTGCATCTCCTCGCCGATCTCGGGCTTGGCGAGGAAGAAGCGGGTCGGGACGACCGAGAGGTCACCGTACTTCTCGACGAAGCCCATGAAGTCCTCAAAGACCTTAGGGCTGAGGCAGAGCAAAACTGGTCAGCGCTGAAGCCTCCGAAGCGCGATCGCGGGAGAAGGACGCACTACATGGCGTACGAGGCGACGTCAGTGTCAGTGACCGACTTGCCGTACTTCTCGCGGAGCTCGGCCTTGATCTTCTTGAAGTTCATCGGCGCCATCGTCAGGCCGGGCCGCTTGTCGATCCGCTGGCGGTCACGGATGATGGCCGTCCGGAGCGGCTCGGGGAAGCCGCCGTAGGGCTGGCCGAGGTAGCCCTGGAAGAACTCGACGACCGACTCGGGGAAGTCGAGCTTCTCGGCCCGGTCGAGGACGTCCTGCTTCGAGAGCTGGTTCGAGACCATGAACTGGGCAAAGTCTCCGACGACTTTGGACGACGGCGTCACCTTGATGATGTCGCCGCACAGCTGGTTGGCCTCGATGTACTTCTTCTTGATCTCGGTCCACTGCGTGCCGAGGCCGAGCTGCGACGCCTGAAATTGGAGGTTCGTGTACTGGCCGCCGGGCATCTCGTGGTCAAAGACGCCCGAGTCGGACGCCCGGACGTTGGCCTCGAAGCACTGGTACAGCTGACGGATCTGCGTCCAGTACTGGTTGAGGCCCTGGATGTTCTTGTGCGAGATGCCGGTGCCAAGGTTGGTCTGCTCGAGCGCGGCGACGACGGCGCCCATGGCTGGCTGCGAGGTCAGGCCCGAGAGGACGTCAATCGCGACGTCGACGACGTCGGCGCCGGCGGCCGCGCAGGCAATCATGCTCGCGGCGGCGATGCCGGCCGTGTCGTGCGAGTGGACGTGGATCGGCAGGTCCGGGTGAGCCTTGCGGATGGCCGAGATGAGCGTCGTCGCCGCCTGAGGCTTGAGCAGGCCGGCCATGTCCTTGATGGCGAGGATGTGAATGCCCTCCTTGACGAGCTGGTCGACGAGATCGAGGTAGTAGGCGAGCGTGTACTTGGTCTTCTTGGGGTCTGCGAGGTCGCCCGAGTAGCAGATGGCAGCCTCGACGACACCGCCCGCCTTCTTGGCCGCGTCGATGCCGAGCTTCATGTTGTCGACGAAGTTGAGCGAGTCGAAGACGCGGAAGATGTCGAGACCGGCCTCAACGGCCTGCTTCGAGAACTCGTAGATGGCGTTGTCCGGGTACGACGTGTAGCCAACCGCGTTGGCGCCGCGAACGAGCGCCTGGAAGGGGATGTTGGGCACGAGCTTGCGGAGCGTGCGCTGTAAAGGATGAGGCAGGAAGAGCGTCAGCAGGTGCGCAGGAAGATGGGCAGTCGGCCGGCAGAGAAAAGACGTACGAGCCGGTCCCAAGGGTCCTCGTAGAGGAAGCGCATGGCGACGTCAAAGGTCGCGCCTCCCCAGCACTCGAGCGCGTAGGCGTTCTGAAGCGCGTGGCTTGTCTCCTTGGCGATGTTGGCCATGTCAATAGTCCGGAGCCGGGTCGCGAGCAGCGACTGGTGGGCATCGCGCCAGGTCGTGTCCATGATGAGGCAGCCCGGGTACGCCCGGACGGCCTTGGCGAAGGCCTCGGGGCCCTCATTAACGATGATGTTGCGCCAGCCAGTCAGGCAAGGCTCATTGGTGTTGATCTCCTTCTCCTCGTCGTCCGGGGCGACGATCTTGGGCCGGAGAGCCTCCTCCTTAAGGCCGGGCGGACCGCTCTGGCCGAGGATTGAGCTGCCGTTGACGGCGACGTCGCCGAGGTAAGCGAGCAGCTTCTGCGCCCGGTTCTGCGACGTCACGAGCTTGAAAAGATCGGGCGTGTCGTCGATAAAGGTCGTCCAGGTGTCGCCCGAGACGAAGGTGTCGTGCGTGAGCAGCCGGAAGAGGAAGGGAATGTTGGTCTATTCGGGCGCGCAAAGGAGTGACCGTCAACGCCAACTCAAGGTGCCTGAGAAGGCACAGGCGACGCACCTTGACACCACGGATGCGGAACTCGACGAGCGCGCGGAGCATCTTACGCCGGGCGACCTCGTACGTCGCACCACTGCACGAGACCTTGACGAGCAGCGAGTCGTAGTGAGGCTGGAGAGGGAGGGGGCAGATGGTCAGCTGACGCGCGCAAGAGCAAATGCTCCACCTGCGGCAGGGGCTCACCGTGATCTGGGCGCCAGCAAAGCCTGAGCTCGTGTCGAGCCGGACACCGTTGCCGCCGGACGAGCGGTAGACCTCAATCTTGCCGGTGTCGGGCTGGAAGCCGTTGGCGGCGTCCTCGGTCGTCACGCGGCACTGGATCGCAAAGCCGCGCTTCGAGATGGCGTCCTGCGTCAGGCCGAGCGAGGGGAGCGAGGCGCCGGCGGCGATCTGGATCTGGGCGGCGACAATGTCGATGCCGGTGATCTCCTCGGTGATCGTGTGCTCGACCTGGATGCGCGGGTTGACCTCAATGAAGTACCAGCGGCCGAGCTTGTCGACAAGGAACTCAACCGTGCCCGCGTTTGAGTAGCCAATCTTCTTGCTGATGGTCGTCGCGTCGCGGAAAAGGCCGTTGAGCGTCTCGTCGGTGATGTGCGGCGCCGGCGCGATCTCGACAACCTTCTGGTGCCGCCGCTGGACCGAGCAGTCGCGCTCAAACAGGTGGACGATGTTGCCCTGGTTGTCGCCGATAATCTGGACCTCGATGTGCTTGGGCTGGTCGAGGAAGCCTGCGAGCGGAGCACGCACGCGAGAGAGGGGGTCAGCGTGGGCCCCGCGAGGCAGCCAAAGAGCCATGAGGACGCACGCTCGATGAAGACGGTGCCGTCGCCAAAGGCGCTCTTGGCCTCGCTCGTCGCGCGCTCAAAGGCGTCCTGCATCTCAGACTGCTCGCGGACGACACGCATGCCGCGTCCTCCGCCGCCGAACGCGGCCTTGATGATGACCGGGAAGCCGTGCTCCTTGGTGAAGGCCTCGGCGTCCTCCCAGGCGCCGACCGCGCCAGGCGTGCCGGGAACGACCGAGACGTCGTTCTCGATAGCTGGAGGGTCGTCGTAGGGTGGCGGTCAGGGCCCTGCGCGCGCGACAGAGAGGAAGAGCGGCAGAAACGCACCAAGCGCGCGGGCCGTCGTCTTGTCGCCGAGGCCGGCGATGACGGCCGGGTCGGGACCGATGAAGATGATACCAGCGTCCTTGCACTTCTGGGCAAACTCCGAGTTCTCGGAGAGGAAGCCGTAGCTGATTCAGAGCGGGCAGACAGCTGGTCAGATGGGAGGGACGAGCTTGGAAGGCGGGGCGCTCGACGCGGACGGACCCGGGGTGGATCATGTCGACATTGTGCTCGAGCGCGATGCGGATGATATCGTCCTGGGCGAGGTAGGCCGCGACGGGTGAGAGACCTTTGCCGACCTGGTACGCCTCGTCGGCCTGCACGTGAGGGAAGGAAGGAAGACAGGGACCGGCGGTCAGGTCGCCGGCTAGCATTGAAAGAGGGCGGCCGGCTCGGGCCAACCTTGTGCCGGTGCGCGCCGAGCCGATCCTCGTACGAGTAGATGGCAACGGTCGTCATAGCGAGCTCGTGGGCCGTCCGGAAGATGCGGATGGCGATCTCCTGCAGAAGCGTCGGCCGGGGAGCTCACGTGTCAGCAGCAGCAGCAGGTCGGAAGGGCCGGGAGGTTTGCCCGCCCTTGGCGGAGAGGCCGACGCACACCGCGGTTGGCGACCATCAGCTTCTTGAGCGGGCCGCTGTGGCCGGCCGCCTTCTTCCGGATGTTCTGAATGCTACATGAACGATACGAGAGGACCAGATGTCAGCGAAGAGGTGAACCGGGCGAAGACGACGAGCGGACAAGAGACGGACGTATGGCTGGGCGTGCCCGGCGTCGCTGCGGGGAGAGGGGGTGAGATTGGCAATGGGGGGGCTGTCAGCCCGCGGGCAAACTGGCTAGCGCGCGAGAGGGGGATGGGACCGTACAGGGCAGGCTG
>Ga0308160_10002402_pt1 | contig 22757 bp, 22 predicted proteins | sample PhyFR1_FD_201036 | JGI IMG/M metagenome (GOLD analysis project Ga0308160, IMG submission 201036) | Phyllosphere microbial communities from UC Gill Tract Community Farm, Albany, California, United States - DLSLF.R1 | ecosystem: Host-associated > Plants > Phyllosphere > Unclassified | place: USA...
TGGCCCGCGCCCCGCACGCCCCCCCCCCCCCACGCCCCCGCGCCGCACGCCCGGCCCCGAACGCACACACCCGAACACGCGCGTGCGGTCGGCCCGGGCCGTGGTGTACGGTTCCGGCAAGCGCTTTCCACCACGGTGGCGAGCGGGCCACAGCGAGCAAGGGAGCACGCGTTGACCACGCGCACCATCGGCATCATCATGAACGGCGTCACCGGACGCATGGGCTACCGCCAGCACCTCGTGCGGTCGATCCTGGCCATCCGCGACGACGGCGGGCTCCCGCTCCCGGACGGCACGAGGCTGCAGGTCGAACCGATCCTCGTCGGCCGGAACGCCGCGAAGCTCGAGGAGATCGCCACCCGGCACGGCCTCGAGCACTGGACGACCGACCTCGACGCCGCCCTCGCCGATCCCCGCTGGGACGTCTTCGCCGACTTCGCCGTGACGAGCGCCCGCGCCGACGCCCTGCGGAAGGCGATCGCCGCCGGCAAGGCCGTCTACACCGAGAAGCCCACGGCGGAGACCTCCGAGGAGGCGCTTGAGCTCGCCCGCCTCGCCGCCGACGCCGGCGTGCCGAACGGCGTCGTGCACGACAAGCTCTACCTGCCCGGCCTCCGGAAGCTCCGCCGGCTCATCGACTCCGGGTTCTTCGGCCGGATCCTCTCCGTCCGCGGCGAGTTCGGCTACTGGGTGTTCGAGGGGGACTGGCAGACCGCGCAGCGGCCGAGCTGGAACTACCGCCGCGAGGACGGCGGCGGCATCGTCGTCGACATGTTCCCGCACTGGAACTACGTCCTCGAGCAGCTGTTCGGCCGCGTGGAGTCGGTGTACGCCCGCGCGGTCACGCACATCGACGAGCGAACCGACGAGCAGGGGACCGGGTACGCGGCGACCGCGGACGACGCGGCCTACGGCGTGTTCGACCTCGCCGGCGGCATCACGGCGCAGATCAACTCGAGTTGGGCGGTCCGGGTCGACCGTGACGAGCTCGTCGAGTTCCAGGTCGACGGCACCGACGGCAGCGCCGTCGCGGGACTGTTCGGCTGCCGTATCCAGCCGCGGACTGCGACGCCGAAGCCGGTGTGGAACCCCGATCTGCGGGACGACCGCGACTACAGGGCGCAGTGGCTCGAGGTCCCCGACAACGAGGTGTTCGGCAACGGCTTCCGTGCGCAGTGGGAGGACTTCCTGCGTGACCTCGTGGCCGGCCGCCCGCACCCCTACGACCTGCTGTCCGGTGCCCGCGGCGTGGCGCTCGCGGAGGCCGGTCTGCGCTCGAGCGCCGAAGGACGACGCATCGACCTGCCGGAGCTGACCCTGCCCACCGGGGCCGAGCCGCGCCTCCAGGGCGACAGCGCCGACAACGTCGACCGCGCCGAACGCGCCGACAACGCCGAACGCACCGAACGCGCCGACAGCGCCGAACGCGCCGACAGCGCCGACCGCGCCGACCGCGCCGACCGCGCCGACGACGCCGAGACCGTCGGAGCACGCGCATGACCACCCTGACCCTGCTCGCGCCCGACGGCACGACCAGCCGGGTCGACCTGCGCGAGCCGGCCGTGGCGGCCACCGCGAAGCCGACCGCCCCGCTCACCGAGCGCGTCGTCTACGCCGCCGCCCACGTCGTCCCGCGCACCGCCGCCGACAACACGCCGGGTGCACCGGCGGACCTCGACTGGGACGCCACCCTCGCCTTCCGGCACCACCTCTGGTCGTGGGGCCTCGGCGTCGCGGACGCGATGGACACCGCGCAGCGGAACATGGGGCTCGACCCGGCCGCCACGCGCGAGCTCATCACGCGCAGCGCTCGCGAGGCGCAGTCCGTCGGCGGCCGCATCGTCGTCGGCGTGAACACCGACGACCTCCCGGACCAGGTCGCCACCGAGCAGCAGGTCGTCAACGCCTACGTCGCCCAGCTCCACCACGCCGAGGACGCCGGCGCGGGGGTCGTGCTCATGGCGAGCCGGCACCTGGCGCGCCTGGCGGGCAGCGATCCCGCGGTCTACCGCCGCGTCTACCGAAGGGTCATCGAGCGCGCGAGCGCCCCCGTCGTCCTGCACTGGCTGGGGGAGGCGTTCGACCCCGCCCTCGCCGGCTACTTCGGCGGTCAGCACGGCCCCGACACCGTGCTCGACATCATGGGCGACGCCGGGTCGAAGGTCGCCGGCATCAAGATGAGCCTGCTCGACGCCCGGGCCGAGGTCGCCCTCCGCTCCCAACTGCCCGCCGGCGTCCGGATGTTCACCGGCGACGACTTCCACTACGTCGACCTCGTCGCCGGGACCGATCGGACGCACTCCGACGCCCTGCTCGGCGCGTTCGCCGCCGTGGCGCCGATCGCCTCCGCCGCCGTCCGGGCCCTCCCCGACGAGACCGCCTTCCGCGCGCTGCTCGGCCCCACCGAGGCCCTGTCCCGCCACGTCTTCAGCGCCCCGACCTGGCACTACAAGACCGGCATCGCCTTCCTCGCCTGGCTGAACGGCCACCAGGGTGCCTTCGCGATGGTCGGCGGTCAGCACGCCGGCCGCTCCCTGCCGCACCTGTCCGAGACCGTCCGGCTCGCGAACGCCTGCGGCGCGCTCGAGGACCCGTCGCTCGCGGCGTCGCGGTGGCACGACCTGCTCACCGTGTCCGGTGTGCCCGTGACGGCCAGGAGGCGCGGCTCGACCCCCGCCGACCGCCCGCTCTCCGGGGTGGTCGCGTGAGCCCTTCGGTGCAGGCCTCGCGGACCGGTGCGGCCGCTGGCTCTGCACACCCGCATCCACGGCTCTCGATCAACCAGGCGACGATCAAGTACGCCTCGCTCCGGGACGCCCTCGACACCGTCCGCGCCGCCGGCGTCCAGGCGATCGGCACGTGGCGGGAGCCCGTCGCCGAGGTCGGGCTGTCCGAGGCCGTGCGGATGGTCGCCGACTCCGGCCTCCGGGTGTCCTCGCACTGCCGCGGCGGCTTCTTCACCCTCCCGGCCGGCACCGAACGGCAGCGGGCACTCGACGACAACCGCCGGGCGATCGACGAGACCGCGGCGTTGGCCGAGGCCGGCGCGCCCGGGTCCGCGCCGGTGCTCGTGCTCGTCGCCGGAGGACTGCCCGAGGGGTCCCGCGACCTGATCGACGCCCGGGACCGCGTGGCCGACGCCCTCGCCGACCTCGTCCCGCACGCCCTCGACGCCGGCGTCCAGCTCGCCGTCGAGCCCCTGCACCCGATGTACGCCGCCGATCGGGCCGTCGTGTCGACCCTCGCGCAGGCCCTCGACCTCGCGGCGCCCTTCCCGGCCGCTGCCGTCGGCGTGGTCGTGGACACGTTCCACGTCTGGTGGGACCCGGCACTCGCGGCCTCGGTGGCCCGCGCCGGTGCCGCCGGGCGGATCGCGAGCTACCAGGTGTGCGACTGGCTCACCCCGATCGCCGCCGACCCGCTGCTCTCCCGGGGTGTGATGGGGGACGGGCACATCGACTTCGGGCCGGTCACCGCTGCCGTGAGCGCCGCCGGGTACTCCGGGGACGTCGAGGTGGAGATCTTCAACCAGGCCGTGTGGGACGCCCCGGCGACGGACGTCGTCGACCGGGTGGTCCGGGCATTCACGGCCTCGGTGCCGCTGCCGCTGCCCCTGCCTCGCTGAGGGGGCGGCGGCGGACCAGCACCACGCTGTCGAGCACCTCGTGCGGCGCTCCCTCGGGCGTCACGGCGGTGCGCGGTCGGAGCTCGGCGGCCACGACCTCCCACCCGTCGTCGAGCCCCAGCGCCGCGAGGTCCTCCGCCGGCGTCGGGAAGCGGTACGCCCGCATCTCCTCGGGCAGGTCCCCGTGCGGTGGCGCGGCGTGCGCCGTCACGAGCAGGTGCCCGCCGGACACCACGAACCCGGCCGCCCGCCGCAGGATCGCCCCACGCGGGATCTCGACCGGCCACGACTGCAGGAACGACGCCGTGACGAGGTCGAACCGCGCCGCGGTGTCCCACGAGCCGAGATCGGCCGCGACGAACGCCGTCCGCTCCTCGACCCCGGCGGTGACGGCAGCCCGGGACCCGCGGGTGACCGCCGTCACCGACAGGTCCACCCCGGTGGTCGCCCACCCCTGCCGGGCGAGCCAGACGACGTCGCCGCCCTCGCCACAGCCCAGGTCGAGCGCGCGTCCCGCGGGCAGCGACGACGCGACGTCCGCGAGCACGGCGTTCACCCGCCCCGACCAGATCCCGTCGTGCTCGGCGTAGCGGGCCTCCCACCAGCTGCGTGCGGAACCGGACTCGCTGGCGGTGCTGTCGTCGTGCGTGTGCATGCGCACACTCCACCGCACGGACCGGCCGGACCCCAAGCGGTGTTGCCACCCCGGCAACGTCGCACCGTGCGTGGCGGGGCCGCGCCGCGCCTCCTGGCCGCCCGATCGTGAGCAGAAGATGTCGGGACGCTGTCCCCGACCCGACCATTTCTGCTCACGAAGCGCCCGCGCGCCCGCGCGCCCCCGCGCCCCGCCCGTCAGTCGGCGGGGCCGGCGTGCTCGATGCGGGCGCTCGCCGTGGCCATGTGGTCGTCCATCGCCCGCTGCACCGCGAGCACGTCCCCGGCCCGGAGCGCCTCGAGGATCGCACGGTGCTCCTCGTACGCGGCTTCGGTGGCCTGGCGGGTCCGGACACGACGGCCGACCCACACGCTGAGCATCGAGCGGAGGCTCTGCAGCAGGTCGGCGAGCACGTCGTTCCCGGCGGAGCGGGCGAGCAGCACGTGGAACCGGACGTCGGCGTCGATGAAGGCGTCCGGGTCGTCGAGCGCCTGGTGCTGTCGGTCGATGTAGGTCTGGAGCTCGTCGAGCTGCGCCGGCGTCGCACGCTGTGCGGCGAGGATCGCCGCGGTGCGTTCGAGCGACGACCGGACCTCGAGCAGCTCCCGCGTCCGGTTCGACGCGAGCATGAGCCCCCACGACAGGGTCGTCGGCAGCAGGTCCGAGGTCCCGCCCTGCAGGTACGTGCCGGAACCCGGGCGGATCTGCACGATGCCGAGGATCTCGAGCGCCGCGAGGGCCTCTCGCACGGCGGACCGACCGACCCCGAGCCGTTCGGCCAGCACCCGTTCCGAGGGCAACCGCGAACCGGGTGCCAGGTCGCCGGCGGTCAGCAGGGACACGAGCTGTCGGGCGACCTCGGAGGCGGGGGAGCCCGTCGGCACCGACTCGAGTTCGAGGCGGATGTTGAGCGGGTCGTCCGGGCTGAACGCGGGCATGCAGTGAGCGTACCGGTCGGTCAACCGGTTGCGGTGGGACTCCTCGCCGAGCCGCGGCGGCACGGAATGGTCAACCGGTTGACAAGTTTGGAGTGACCGCGCACACTGGTCCGTGCGCACCGATGCGTCACCTCCGTCCCCGGCGCAGCAGCCGACCGGAGCACCACCCCACCCGAGCAGGAGTCATCGTGGACATCCCCGCCACGCGAGGCATCCCCACCTCGGTCGTCGAGAAGACGGCCATCCGCAAGATCGCGATCCGCATCGTGCCCTTCGTGGCGCTGATGTTCTTCATCAACTTCCTCGACCGCACCGCGATCTCCTTCGCGGCCCCGAACGGCATGGAGGCCGACCTCGGCCTGACCGCCGCACAGTTCGGGTTCGCCTCGGGCGTGTTCTTCATCGGCTACCTCGTGCTCGAGGTGCCGTCCAACCTGGCGCTGCACAAGTTCGGCGCCCGCGTCTGGCTCGCCCGCATCATGATCACGTGGGGCATCGTCTCGCTGCTCTTCACGTGGGTGCAGAACTACCCGCAGCTCGTCGGCCTGCGCTTCCTGCTCGGCATCGCCGAGGCCGGGTTCTTCCCCGGCGCGATCCTGTTCCTGTCGACCTGGGTCCCCGCCCGGCACCGCGGCAAGATGCTCGCGCTCTTCTACCTGGCGCAACCGCTCACCAGCGTGATCGGTTCGCCGCTCGCCGGCTGGCTGATGACCCACGAGGGACTGCTCGGCGGCCTCGCGGGCTGGCGCTTCATGTTCCTCTGCGTGTCGATCCCCGCGATCATCGTCGGCATCCTGTGCCTCTTCGTGCTGAAGGACAAGCCGTCGCAGGCGAAGTGGCTCGACGAGGACGAGAAACTCTGGCTCGAGGGCGCCCTCGCGAAGGAGAACAGCCAGAAGGAGGGGAACGCGCACGGCAAGGGCGGCCTCCGAGCGGCGTTCGGCTCCGGTCGCGTCTGGATGCTCGCCGCCGTGTACTTCGGCTTCATCTACGGCCTGTACGCCCTGAGCTTCTTCCTGCCGACCATCATCGACGGCTTCCAGGAGCAGTTCGGCACCACGTTCGACCTGTTCCAGAAGGGGCTCATCACGGCGATCCCGTACGTGCCCGCCGCCGTCGTCCTCTACTTCTGGTCGCGTGACGCGTTCCGGCGCGGCGTCCGGGTGTGGCACATCGCGGTCCCCGCCCTCGTCGGCGGCCTGAGCATCCCGGTGGCCCTCTACATGAACAGCCCGGCCGCCACGGTCGCCGTCATCGCGATCACCGCGTGCTCGATCTTCGCCGCGCTGCCGAACTTCTGGACCGTCCCGACGCAGTTCCTCACCGGTGCCGCAGCGGCCGCGGGCGTCGCGCTCATCAACACCGTCGGCAACCTCGGCGGGTTCGCCGCGCCGTACATCACCGGCGCCGTCAGCGAGTGGACCGGCGGGTACCAGGTGCCGATGTTCATCGTCGGGTTCTTCATGGTCCTGTCGAGCGTCCTGATGTTCGTCCTCGGCCGGACCACGAAGCGGAACGAGCGACGAGACGCCGACGCTGCCGCGCAGGCCGCGACGACCACGACCCAGGAGTCCCACGCATGACCCGCCTGTTCAACGACCCCGCGGACTTCGCGGACGAGATGGTGGACGGCTTCGTCGCCGCGAACCGCTCCCGGGTGCGGAAGGTCCACGGCGGCGTCGCCCGCTCGACCACCAGCCCCGAGGGCACCGTGGCGCTCGTCGTCGGCGGCGGATCCGGGCACTACCCGGCGTTCGGCGGACTCGTCGGGCACGGCCTCGCCGCCGGTGCGGCGATGGGGAACCTGTTCGCCAGCCCGAGCGCCCAGCAGGTCACGGCGGTCGCGACGGCCTCCGAGCACGGCGGCGGGGTGCTCCTGAGCTACGGCAACTACGCCGGCGACGTCCTCAACTTCGACGCAGCTGCACGGGCACTCACCGCGGCCGGCATCGACGTCCGCACGGTCCGCGTGACCGACGACGTCGCGAGTGCCCCGAGTGCCGAGGCCCACAAGCGCCGCGGGATCGCGGGCGACCTCTGCGTGTTCAAGGTCGCCGGAGCCGCCGCCGAGCGTGGCGACGACCTCGACACCGTCACGGCGATCGCCGAGCGGGCGAACGACCGCACCCGCAGCTTCGGCGTCGCGTTCTCCGGCTGCTCGCTGCCCGGCGCGGACGAACCCCTGTTCACCGTCCCCGAGGGCCGCATGGCGATCGGCATGGGCATCCACGGCGAACGCGGCATCGACGAAGCCGACGTCCCCACCGCGTCCGGACTGGCGGACCTGCTCGCCGACAAGCTGCTCACCGAGCTGCCGTCCGGTGTCGCAGTCGACGGGGCACGCGTCGTCCCGATCCTCAACGGCCTCGGTTCCGTCAAGTACGAGGAACTCTTCGTCGTGTTCGACGCCGTGCAGCGCCGACTGACCGCGGCCGGCGCAGTCGTCGTCGAGCCCGAGGTCGGCGAACTCGTCACGAGCTTCGACATGGCCGGTGTCTCGCTGACGCTGTTCTGGCTCGACGACGAGCTCGAGGAACTCTGGGCCGCCCCGGCCGACAGTCCCGCCTACCGCAAGGGCGGTGCCGTCCCGCAGGAGCCCGTGTCGTCCGACGTCCTCGAGGCCGGCGTGGTGGTCCCCGTGACCGTCGGCACCGACGAGTCCCGGGTGGCCGCGATCCGCATCGCGACGGCGATCACGGCGGTGCGCGCGACGATCGACGCCCACGCCGACGAACTCGGCCGCATCGACGCCGTGGCCGGCGACGGCGACCACGGGATCGGCATGCAGCGCGGCTCCACCGCGGCGGACGCGGCGGCGCAGGACGCCGCAGCACGCGGCGCCGGTGCCGGCTCGGTCCTCGCGATCGCCGGTGACGCCTGGTCCGACAAGGCCGGCGGCACGTCCGGTGCGATCTGGGGTGCGGCCCTGGAGGCACTGGGTCGCGTCCTCGGGGACACCTCGCGCCCGTCGGCCACCACCGTCGCCGACGCCGTGCACGCGGCCGCCGAGGCCGTCCTCGCGTTCGGGGCTGTCCCGGGCGACAAGACCATGGTCGACGCGCTCGTCCCGTTCGACGAGGTCCTCACCGCCCGCACCGCGGCCGGCGACGACCTGGTCACCGCCTGGTCCGCCGCGTCCGCCGCCGCCACGACCGCGGCCGACGCCACCGCCGACCTGCTGCCGCGGATGGGCCGCGCCCGGACCCACGGCGAGGACGCGGTCGGCACCCCCGACGCCGGTGCGATCTCGTTCGCCCTCATCACCGCCGCGGTCCTCGCGACGCTCTCCGAGAAGTAAGGAAGACCCCATGACCGAGCAGCAGTTCCGCATCGTCGTCGGCTCCGATGACGCCGGGTTCGACTACAAGGAGATCATCAAGGCCGACCTCGCCACGGACCCGCGCGTGGTCAGCGTCACCGACGTGGGGGTCGACGCGGACGGGCACACCGCCTACCCGCACGTCGCCGTGGACGCCGCACGCATGGTGGCGAACGGCGAGGCGGACCGGGCGATCCTGATCTGCGGCACCGGACTCGGCGTCGCGATCGCCGCGAACAAGGTCCCCGGCATCCGGGCCGTCACGGCGCACGACTCGTTCAGCGTCGAGCGCTCGATCCTGTCCAACGACGCCCAGGTCCTCTGCATGGGCCAGCGCGTCGTCGGCGTCGAGGTCGCCCGGCGCATGGCGCGCGAGTGGCTCGGCTACACCTTCGACACGTCGTCCGCGAGCGCGGAGAAGGTGCAGGCTATTTGCCAGTACGACGGGTCGGCCCCGGTCGGGACCGACGCCTGATGCCCGCGTCCACGGCAGCCGCCCCGCTCACGATCGGGGTGTCGCTGAAGATGTACTTCTCCCACGCCCGGACGCTCGAGTGGGCAGCCGCCGTGGCCGACATCGCCCGGACCCACCCCACGGTGCAGTCCGGCGCCGTCGAGCTCTTCGTCATCCCGACGTTCCCCGCGCTCGTCCCGGTGCGCGAGGTGATCGGGGACGCCCCCGTGACGCTCGGCGCGCAGGACCTGGCTTGGGCGGACACCGGCGCCTTCACCGGCGAGGTGTCCGGTGCGGAGCTGCGCGAGATCGGCGTCGCGCTCGTCGAGATCGCGCACGCGGAGCGGCGCTCCCTGTTCCACGAGACGGACGAGGAGATCGCCGGGAAGGTGCACGCCGCCTTCCGCAACCGCCTGCGGCCCCTGATCTGCGTCGGGGAGACCACCCGCGCCTCCAGTGAGACCGCCGTGGCGGACGTGACCGCGCAGCTCGACCGGTTCCTGGCGACCGCGACCGCGGACGGCCTCGCCGGGCCGGTCATCGCGGCGTACGAACCCGTGTGGGCGATCGGCGCCCCGGCGCCCGCGCCCGACGAGCACATCGTCGCGGTCCTCGCCGGGATCGAGGAGCACCTCGCCTCCCGACCGGAGCTCGCCGGCTCCGTCGCGATCTACGGCGGCAGCGCCGGACCCGGCCTGCTCACCCGTGGGCAGGGGCGCATCGGCGGGCTGTTCCTCGGACGGTTCGCCCACGACCCCGCCGCGATCCGGACCATCCTCGACGAAGCCGCGCAGCTGGGGGCGACCGCATGACCTCCCTGCTCGGCCTCTCCACCTACGCCTACTTCTGGCGGATGTCCGACCGCGTGCCGGACCCGATGTCGCTCGATGACGCGATGCGGGACGCGGCGGCGCACGACGGCGTCGACCTCTTCCAGATCTGCGACCACCTGCCGCTCGACACCGCCTCGGACGACCGACTGGCCGCGATCCGGGCACTGGCCGACGAGCTCGGCCTCGCGCTCGAGGTCGGCACCCGTGGGACCCACCCGGAGCACCTCGCGCGGTACCTGCACGTCGCGCAGGCGCTCGGCGCGACCCTCGTGCGGAGCATGTGGACGAGCGGCGACGACCAGCCCGACGCCCTCGAGACCGAACGTCGACTGCGCCGGGCGCTCCCCGCGTACGAGGCAGCCGGGGTGACGCTCGCGCTCGAGACCTACGAGGTCGTCGCCACCGAGGACCTCGTCGCCGTCGTCCGGGCCGTCGGCTCCGACCACCTCGGGATCTGCCTCGACCCGGCGAACACCGTCGCGCGGCTGGAGCACCCCGCCGACGTGGTCGCCGCAGCCGCCCCGTACACCCGCAACTGGCACGTCAAGGACTCCGGGTTCACCCGCTCACCGGGCTGGGTCGGGTTCCAGTACACCGGCGTCCGCACCGGCACCGGTCTCCTCGACTACGACGCCGTCCGCGCCGCGATCCACCCCGACGCACGGGGCATCAACCGTGTGATCGAGTTCTGGCTGCCCTGGCAGGACGAGGCCCTCGGCACCACGGGCGACCCGGCACAGACCACCACCCGCATCGAGGCGGCGTGGACCGAACACACCATCGAGTACATCAGGAGCAAGGAATCATGACCGACACCGTCACCACCCCCCACACCGTCGCTGCCGGATCCGGTACGGCCGACGTCACCGTCGCCGTGATCGGTGCCGGCGGCAAGATGGGCACCCGCGTCTCGAACAACTTCGCCAAGAGCGAGTACACGACGCTCTACAGCGAGGCCTCGCCCGCCGGGCAGGAGCGCATCGAGGCCCTCGGCCGGTCGCTCACCGACAGCGTCGAGGCCGCCAAGGTCGCCGACGTCGTGATCCTCGCCGTGCCGGACGTCCTGCTCGGCAGCATCTCCGAGCAGCTCGTCCCCGTCATGAAGTCGGGTGCCAGCATCCTGACCCTCGACCCGGCCGCCGCCTACGCCGGGCTGCTCGCGAAGCGCGAGGACATCCACTACGCCGTCGCGCACCCGTGCCACCCGTCGGTGTTCCTCGAGCGCACCACCAAGGAGGAGTGGGACGACACCTTCGGTGGCATCGCCGCCCCGCAGGAGGTCATCGCCGCCTTCGACGCGTCGGAGTCGCTCGGCGACGAGGGTGACGCCGCCAAGGCCGTCGCCGAGGCCGTCATCACGACCATGTACGCGCCCGTCATCCAGGTGCACTGGGTCACGGTGAAGCAGCTCGCCGTCCTCGAGCCGACGCTCGTCGAGACCATCGCCTGCATGATCGGCGACTTCCTCAACGACGCCCTCGAGGAGACCGTCACCGGTGTCGGCGTGCCCCGCGAGGCCGCCCGCGCCATGCTCTACGGCCACACCTGGATCGCCCTGACGAACGGTCTGCGCGGCTCAAACCCGTTCTCGGACGCCTGCCACATCGCGATGGGCTACGGCCGCGAGAAGCTCATCAAGGAGGACTGGAAGCAGGTCTTCGACGACAGCGAGCTCGACAGCGTCATCGCCAAGATGCTCAAGATCGACGCCGTCAAGCGCTGATCGATCCCCGAGACCGGAACGCCCCGCCGACCCCCTTCCGGCGGGGCGTTCCCCTCGGTCCCCACACCTCGGCGAGTGTGATCGAGGCGACTCCCGGCACCGTGAGCGCCTGCACGGCCGCGGCGAACCACGCGGCGGCGGCCGCGGAGTGCTGCTGCGGATCCGTCGCGTCCGGCACGGACTGCGGCCCGTGGCCGGCCTCGACCGACGCGTCGGTCACGGCCCGACGCGGCGACGTCGCCACCGCGTTGAACCGCGGACGCAGCGTCACCGGCCCGACGTGGAGCGGCCTGCCGTCGGCCAGCCTGGAGGCGCTCATCGCCACCCAGCGCTGCATCCGGATCGACTCGGTCACCTGGGCACGACTGCGGTCGTGCATCTGCGGCGTCACGCTGAACGTGAGCGGACCGTCCCAGTCGCCGAACAGGTCGATCGTGCGGTTCAGCTCGGTGAAGTGCGCGCGTGTCCCCGCCACGAGGTCGAGTCCCTCGTGTGCGGCCGCCGCCTCCCGGAGCGCCCGCTGCAGCGCCGTCGTCGTCACGTGCGACGACGGGTCGAACGCGCCGATGCGCACCACCGGCCCGGATTCCAGGACCTCGTCGACCGCGGCGCGGAGCAGGGCCGGGTCGTCGGTGACGAACCGCACGTCGAGCGGTGCGCCTCGGGCGTCCCGCCGGGCGGAGGCGAGCACCGCGGCGACGTCGGGGTCGCCGAGGACGGGCTCGACCAGGATCGGCACGCCGCCGGGGAGCGCCGCATCGTCCGGGCGCGCAGCGGCCGGGGCGGAGGCGGCCAGCAGCTGGAGAGTCGGGGGCGGGGTGACCACGGAGGTCGGGGCCGGCCCGTCGAGCGCGGCGAGGTCCGGGGCGGGGGAGGGCGCGCCTCCCGGTCGTCGCACCGCGCGCAGTGTGAGTGCCTGGTGGACGACGGCACCGGCGTCGAGCGCGACGGGGAAGGGCTCGGCCAGCGGCGTCGAGTAGGTCTTGAACGAGGCGTCGGTCCAGTTGCGCTGGTCCTCCATCTCGAACACGTCGCCGGTGAGGTCGAGCGTGCAGTCCGTACCGCCGGTCGTCCAGGCGTACCCGGCGACGTCGGTCGCGGGTTGGTGCGGGGCGATCCACAGCGGGAACGTGTGCGCCGTGGCGGGTGCTGCCGGGTGGCGGACCGTGAACGGGGTGCCGGCGAGGGTCGGCGGGTGCAGGACGACCAGGCCGATGCGGTTGCGGCGGAACGGCGCCGTCGTGGTGGCGGTCGCATCGACGTGCAGGGTGTCGTCGTCGATCGTGAGGTCGAGGGTGGTGTGGAGGACCTCGGCGTCGTCGAAGGCGCTCGTCACCTCGATGCGGGCCCGGGCCCGGGCCCGCGCGTGCCCGTGTTCGTCGGTCGCGTCGGCTTCGGCCTCGGCGGCGGCGTCGGTCGTTCGGCGGGTGACGGTGTCGTCCGCGGTGCGCCAGTCCTGGTCGCGGGTGACGAACCGGATGCCGCGCAGCACCGGTACCCCGTCGTGGCGGACGTCGGCGAGCTCGGCGCCACGGAAGGTCACACGCCACGGTCCGACAACGAGCACGTCCTCGGTGGTCGAGTCCGCCCACGCACCGTCGTCGGTCATGTCCCTTTGCTACCAGTCGGTCAACCGGTTGCGCAATGATGTGTCCAGGAGCGACGTCGCTCCGAGGACGGGGCACTGCCGCCCCGAGGACGGAGCACACGCATGGCCGGACGACTGACCGGGAAGACCGCCCTGGTGACCGGGGCCGGATCGGGGATCGGGCGGGCGATCGCAGACCGGTTCGTGGCCGAGGGGGCGCGGGTCGTGTACGCGGACCGCGACGCCGCGGCTGCGCCTGCTGCTGCGAGTGCGGCGGCTGCCGCGGCTGCCACTGCCGACTCGGCGATCGCGCTCACCGTGGACATCGCGGACGAGTCGAGCGTCGCGGCTGGCTTCGAGGCCCTGGTCGCCCGTGGCGCCGTGCCGGACGTCGTCGTCGCCAACGCCGGCGTGCAGCTCTTCGGCCACGACGCCAGGGTCGCCGACGTCTCGCTCGAGACCTGGAACCGCACGCTCGCGGTGAACCTGACAGGCACCTTCCTCACCGTGAAGCACGCCGTCCGGGCGATGCTCGCGGCCGGTGGCGGCGGGTCCGTCGTCGTGACGGGGTCGCCGACCGGCCTGAACGGCGAGGGCGCCGACTTCGCCGCCTACTCGTCCACGAAGGGCGGCGTCCACGCGCTCGTCCGGGCGACCGCGATGGCCTACGCCCGTGACGGCATCCGCGCCAACACCGTCGTGCCGGGCTACACCGAGACGGCGCTCGTCCAGACGATCTCGGGCGACCCCGAGTCCCGCGCGGCGATCGTGTCCCGGACGCCGCTCGGCCGGGCGGGGACCCCGGACGACGTCACCGGCATCATGGTGTACCTCGCGAGCGACGAGTCGTCGTACGCCACCGGCGCGCTCTTCCGCGTCGACGGCGGCATGACGAGCCTGTAGCGCCGCGCCGCGCCGCGCGCCCGGGCCCGGGTGCCCGCGCCCCGCCGCGCTGCTCGATGGTGAGCAGAAATGGTCGGGTCCGCTCGACCGACCCGACCATTCCTGCTCACGAAGTGCGCACGTGCCCCGGGGGTCAGGCGTGCCCGCGTGCCGCGAGCAGCGCGCCGAGCGCCGCCGCACCGCGCTCGGCATCGGCGACCGTGACCACCCGCGCTCCGCCGCCCCGGAGCCGGACGACGAGCCCCGGCCCCGAACGGACCACGTACGCCACACCCCGGCCGGAGATCCGGTAGCCCCACCCACCCCACTGCCCGGGCGACACCTGCTCCCACCCGCACGACTCGATGCGGTCGAGCGGGACCCGCACGAGGGGGATCCGCGTCCACGTCGAGGTCAGCCGGAGGCCGCGTCGATCGACCGTGCACTCGACCCGCGCGAGCACCGCCACCGCGATCCCGGCGAGGACGAGCAGCCCGCCCGACACCGCGGCCGCGCCGATGTCGGCGGACGCGGACGCCGACGTGGTGGCCCAGGCCGCGACGACGCCGCCGACGACGAGGACCACGCCGAGCCCCGCGAACCAGGGGCTGCCGACCCGTGCACGCCAGGCGACCCGGGCGTCCGTCGGGACGTCCAACGGAGGGACGTCGTGCGCGGGGACCGGCGCTGCCGTCCGGACGAGCGCGATCGTCGGCGGCACCGCCACGGCGACACCGACCGCGAGCGTGACGACGGCCCACCACACCGGGAACGTCGGGTCGTCGACGCGGTTCACGATCGCCTCGGCGATCCACGCGGTCGCGACGGACCCGCTCAGGAGGTTCGCCACCAGCAGCAGGGTCGCCCACGTCCGTCGGTCGCTGCGTCCGAGCGCCACCACCGCGAGTCCGGCGGCGACCAGGGCCACCACGAGGGACCCCCAGAAGAACGGCCACGGCGACCCCCAGGCGTCGGCGACACCGTCCGCGCCGAAGTGCGTCGCCACCCGTGCCGGCAGCGCGGGTCCGAGCGTGAGTGCCGTGACGACCAGCGCGACGGCCACCGCCGCGCTCGGTCCCACCACGGCCAGTCGTGCGCCGGTCCCCATCGTCCGAGTCGTCATCGTGCCCCCTTGATCATCGCGTACAGGTCGTCGAGCGGGACCCCGAGGGTCTCCGCCTGCTCACGGAGCTCCACCACCAGCGACCGCAGCCGGTCGAACGACGCGTTGCCCGATCGCAGCACCGTGGCACCGCGGCCCCGGCGCAGCTCGATGAGCCCGTCGTCCTGCAGCTGGGCGTAGGCCCGCAGCACCGTGTGCATGTTGACGTCGACGGCGGCCGCGAGTTCGCGCGCAGACGGCAGCCGCTCGCCGTTGCGGAACTCGCCGCGGGCGATCGCGTGCCGGATCTGGGCGGCCACCTGGTCCGCGAGCGATGCCCGCGCTCCGGGGTCGACGGTGATCAACATGTTTGCATTGTATGCGAACAATCGAGTCCGTGCCGACAGCGGTCCGTCCGGATAGCGCGGGCTGGGTGTCCGGTCCACGTGGGCTGTCCGGCACGCGCGTACCGTCGCTGGAGAAGACGGCATCGATCCGCGTCCTCCCGACGCTCCGATGGCACCTCCTTGACCCTGAGGCCGTTCTGGACGTCGGCATCCACGAGGCCGAGGCGGAGCCGGGCTCGCGAGCAGGGAGCACGCCATGAGCAGCCAGGAACTGAGCAGCTACGAGTCGAACGCCGACGTCCAGCCGGTGCGGGTGACCACGTACCGACACCTCCGACGGGCCACACGCCGCGGTTGGGCGGTCCCCGTCGAGTCCGAGCCGTCGCTCGCCGACCTCGTCGGGGAACGATCGCCTGGTGGTCCGGAGCGACGGTGATCCCCGCGGCGGACCGGCCGCCGGCGGAGTCCTCGACCGCGGAGGTCCGTCGGACCTCCGTCCGGGAAGTCCTCCAGAGCGGCACCGACCCCGACGAAGCACTCGAGTTCTACCGCGGCGTGTACGACGGCCACGACATGGCCTTCGCCCCCTCCTCGTCGTCGTTCGGCTTCCGCTACCGAGCCACCGGGGACGGCCGCCTGAGCCTCCGGACGTCGTCGGTGTCCGCCGCTCGGTCCGGATTCCTCGCACCCGAACGGCAGTACCTGCTGGCGTGGTCGGTCGAGGGCGGCATCGTGGTGGACGACGACGTGCTCCTCCGCGCCGGCGTGCCCGTGATGTACCCGGCCGGACGCCCCTTCCACGTCTCGGCACCGGCAGGGACGAAGCACCTCGTGCACTTCGACGCGGACTTCCTCGAGGCCGTCGCGGTCGTGGGCACCGACGCCGCCCCCGTGCCCCTCGCCTTCCCCGTGACCGTGTCCGCCGAACGCCTCGCGCCGCTGCAGGCCGTGCTGCGCGAGGTCGCCCGTCCGCTGCTCGACGTCGCCGTGGTCGACGCCGACCGGGCCGCGCTCGACCTGCGGCTCGCCGAGGCCGTGCTCGGCGCCTTCCGCTCCGATGCCGACCGCCGGGGGACCGCCGCGCCCGCCGGGACGGTCGAACGTGCGAAGGCGTTCATGTACGCGCACTTCGACCGGACCATCGCCGCAACCGACATCGCCGCCGCGGCCGAGGTCAGCGTCCGGACCCTGCAGGAGGGGTTCCAACGGCGCGAGGGCAGCACGCCGATGGCGTACCTCCGCGACCTGCGCCTCGAGAAGGCCCGCCTCGGCCTGCAGCTCGCGGACCCCCGCGAGACCTCCGTGGCCACCGTCGCGCACTCCTGCGGCTTCCGGCACATGGGGCGCTTCTCGGGGTCGTACTTCTCGATGTACGGCGAGTACCCGGGGGACACCCTCCGCGGTCGGAGACGACTCATCGCCGCCGCGGATATCGTCGGGTGATGCCACCAGAGACGCGTCCCGTCGTCACCGACGACACCGAGTTCGCCGTCCGCGGCGCGGGCGCTCCCGTCCTCGTCGTGCACGGCACCCCCGGCGGGATCGACGTCGCCGAGATCATGGCGCGGTTCCTGCCGTCCGCCGACTTCCGTGTCGTCACGCTCTCACGTCCCGGGTACCTCGGCACCCGGGTCCGACCCGGCCACGACTCGCTCGACGACGAGGCCGATCGGTACGCCGAGGTCCTCGACGCGCTCGGCATCGACCGCGTGGCGGTGCTCGCCTGGTCGGGCGGAGCCCCTGCCGCCTACCGGTTCGCCGTCCGCCACCCCGAGCGGGTCCGCTCCCTCGTCGTGGCGGCCGGACTGACCGGTCCCTGGACGCCCCCGGAGGTCTCCGCACCGGAGCGCCTGGTCGGCGGCACCCTCCTCGGCGCCGCGCTCGCCCGGGCCGCCGCGCGACTGGTGCCCGGCGTCGTCGTGCGCCTCGCGGTCTCGGGCGTGAGCTCCCTGCGCGGTCGACGGCTCCGCGACCACGTCCGCGGGATCCTGCGCGACCCGGAGCGTCGCACGTTCCTGCTCGACCTCGCCCGCACCGGCAACACCGCGGGCCCCCACCGTGCCGGGTGGGAAGCCGACGTCCGGAACCTCGGCGCGGTGACCGACCTCGACCTCGGAGCCGTCCGGGCCCCGACACTGCTGCTGCACGGTGACGCGGACGTCGACGTCCCGCCGTCCAACAGCGTCCGGGCGGCGGACGAGGTGCCGGGAGCGGAGCTCCTCGTCCTGCCCGGCGGCACCCACTTCGCGCTCTGGGACCACCCGGACGCCAGCGCCGTGCAGGACCGGGTGCGGAGCCACCTGCGGGTCAGTCGCCCCTGACCCGCAGGACCTCGAGCAGGACGTCGAGTGCGCGATCGAGCTGCGGCAGCGTCAGCGCGCCGTAGCCCAGGACGATCCCCGCCGGTGCGCTCCCCGGCGACACCTCGTACTCCTCCACCGCGCTCACCAGCACACCGGACCGCGCCATCCGGGCGACCACGTCGCGCCCCGCCGCCCGACCCGACCACGTCAGGACCGCGTGCAGCCCGCCGTCCAGGGCACGCGCCTCCAGGCCCGCGACCGCTGCGACGCGCGTCGCGACCCGCTCGCGCCGATGCGTGTAGTCCCGGCGCACGCGGCCGAGGTGACGGCGGAGGGCGCCCGTGCGGAGGAGGTGCGCGAGCGCGATCTGCACGGGTTCCGCCACCACGGGTCCGCGAGCGAGGCGCGAGGCGGCGACGGCCTCGTGCACCGGCCCCGGTGGCAGGACCACGTAGCTGCAGCGCAGCCGTGGATCGAGGGTCTTCGAGAACCCGCCGACGTGCACCACGACGCCCGTCGCGTCGAGTGCCGCCAGCGCCGGGACAGGGGAGCCGCGGTGCCGGAACTCCGAGTCGTAGTCGTCCTCGACCACGACCGCCCCGGTGCGCTTCGCCCAGTCGAGCAGGCGGAGCCGTCGTGCCACCGGCATCACCGAGCCGAGCGGGTACTGGTGCGTCGGCGTGACGACGACCGCGTCCACCGGGCCGATGCGGCCGAGGACGTCCACGTCGATCCCGTCGCCGTCCACCGGGACACCCACGAGGGTGGCCCCGGCGCTCGTCATCGCCCGACGTCCGGAGCGGTAGCCGGGATCCTCGACGGCGACGACCGGCGCCCGACCCAGGCGGTTCCGGAGTCCCTCGGTGACGAGCGAGAGCGCCTCGGCCGTGCCGGCGGTGACCACGACCCGGCCGATCTCCGGGGCGAACCCGCGAGCGAGGCCGAGCTGGGCAGCGATCTGCGCGCGGAGCTCCGGGAGGCCGGCCGGGTCGGACAGTGCGTTGCGGAGCGGGGCGTCCGCAGCGGCGCGCCAGGCGGCCCGCCAGTCGCGGGCGGCGATCGCCGTCACCGCGGGGATCCCGGGGCGGGCGTCGAGGAGGTCCGCGCCGGTACCCGCCGCGCTGTCGGCGTGCCCGTCCGTGCGCCCCGACGCGTCGCGCGCAGCGTGCTCGGTGGGCCAGTGGCCCGCACCGACCCCCGCCGCCACCCGCGCCACCGCACCCTGCCGCGTCCGGATCCACCCCTCGCCGTCGAGTTGCTCGTACGCCGCGACCACCGTCCCCCGCGCCACCCCCAGCTCCGCCGCGAGGACGCGGGTCGACGGCACTGCGTCCCCGGACACCAGCGTCCCGTCCTGCACCATCGCCCGGACGCGCGCGACGACCCCGGCGGTCTTCCCGAACTGGTCCACCTGAGCACTCCCGATCTGGTCCACGAACCGGACCGGTCCTGACCCTAGCGTTGCCCGCATGCGCACCACGAGCCTCCCGTCCGACCCCGCCGACTCCGCCGTCCCGTCGCTCGCCGTCCGCCGCCTCCGCGACCGCCAGTCCCACGACCCCGCCGACCTCGACGCGATCCTCGCCGAGGCGATCGTCGCGCACGTCGGCTTCGTCCGCGACGGTCACCCGCTCGTCCTGCCGTTCCTCTGCGGCGTCGGCGACCTCGGCGCCGGCCCCGTCCTGCTCCTGCACGGCTCGACCGGCGGCGGTCTCTTCCTCGACGGCGCCGCGGGTGTCCCCGTCAGCGCCACGGTGACCCACGTCGACGGCCTGGTGTTCGCACGCTCGACCTTCGACAGCTCCGCGAACTACCGCAGCGCCGTGGTCGTCGGCAACGCCACCGTGGTGCCGGACGACCTGCGGACCGAAGCGCTCTGGCAGGTCGCCGACCACCTCATGCCCGGACGCCGCGACGAGGTCCGCGAGATGACCGCCAAGGAGGTTCGTGCCACCCAGGTCCTCCAGCTGCCCCTCGAGCACGCGAGCGTGAAGATCCGCGCCGCCGGCGTCGGCGAGGCTGTCGACGACGCCGAGGACCACGCGGTCTGGGCGGGCGTCCTCCCGCTCGCGGTCACCGCCGGGGCGCCGCTCCCGGGGGACATCTCGGGGGACGCGCCGGTCGACGAGTCGGTGCGCGCCCTGGCGGCCCGCCTCGACGACCTGGCACGGGCTCGGGAGGCGCGGATCGCCGCCGTCATGCGGCCCACCCCCGCCTGAGCCGCGTCCGGAGCGGTGCGGGCCGGTTCTGAACGGGCTGCGAGGGACGCCCGAGCCTGTGACGAACTGCAGGAACCCGCGGCGAGTGCCCAGCGGGGCCCAGGTTCGTGACCAATACGTTATCTACCCGAGTCGCCTCGTCATCTGCTCGGGTCGGCTCGTCCGACCCGGAAGGAACCATGGGACGCCACGCACTGCCCGCAGCCCCCGACGGCGCGGCCACCACCGAAGCCGTCGAACTGCGCCGTCCCCGCGGACGTCGTTCCGCGTTCGGCCCCGCCGTGGCCCGCTCGACCTTCGTGGAGCACGAGAAGCCGGCGCGCAGCGTGTCCCTGTCGAACACCCGCCCGGTCGCCTCGACGGCCGTCGCCGGAGCGGCCGTGCTGTCCCGGTCCGCAGCGCTCCGAGCCGAACGGGCGGTCGACCCGCGGCACGTCCGCCGGGCTGCCAACGCGAAGCGCGCAGCGGTGCTCCTCGCGCCCGCACTGGCCATCACCTCGAGCCTGACGCTCGCGGTCCCGGCGAACGCCGCGACCCCGTCGACCGACGCGCACCACGGGACGACCACCTCGCAGCACACCCAGACCTACACCGTCGCCCGGGACGTCGAGGTCCCCGTGGTGTCGACCGACGGCATGACGACGACCACGACCGTGGTGTCCTACCCGACGATCGTGACGAAGTTCGGCGTCAGCACCCAGCAGGCGGAGGACGCGATCTCGAAGATCCTCTCCGCCGGTGGCGACCGGGCGACCGTGGTCTCCACCGCCCTGCAGTACATGGGCGACCCGTACGTCGAGGGCGGCGCGAGTCACGAGGGCATCGACTGCTCCGGCCTCACGATGGTCGCGTACGCGGCCGTCGGGATCCCGCTCGTGCACTACGTCCCGACGCAGGACGCCGCCGCGACGACGATCCCGGAGTCCGAGGCGCAGCCCGGCGACCTCGTCGTGTACGACAACGAGGACCACGTCGGCATCTTCCTCGGCGACGGACTGGTGCTCCAGGCGCCGCACCCCGGCGCGGTCGTCGACATCGTGCCGATGTACTCGGCGGCGCACCACTTCGCCCGGGTGCTCCCCGCCGGCAGCTGACCGGCACCCGCGGGGTGTCGTCGTCCCGTAAACTGGAGTGATGGCCTCCGAGACCCGCACCCCCTTCGAAGAGCAGCGCTCTGCTCGTCCGCAGGTGCGTCCGCGCACCGAGGGCTGGACGCAGGCCACCGGCACCGACGGCCGGCCACTGCTGCAGTTCGCGTCCCCGAAGCGTGGCAAGCCGCCCGTGCACCTCGCCGACATGACGGTCGCCGAGCGCGAGGCGAAGGTCGTCGAGCTGGGGCTGCCGAAGTTCCGCGCCAAGCAGCTCTCGACCCACTACTTCACGCACTACACGTCCGACCCCGCGCAGATGACCGACCTGCCGGCCGCCCAGCGCGAGGAACTCGTCGCGGGCATGCTCCCGCCCCTCCTCACCGAGACCCGTCGTCTGGCGACCGACAAGGGCGACACGATCAAGTTCCTCTGGAAGCTCCACGACGGGGCGCTGGTCGAGTCGGTGCTCATGCGGTACCCGGGGCGCATCACGCTCTGCGTCTCGTCCCAGGCGGGGTGCGGGATGAACTGCCCGTTCTGCGCGACCGGGCAGGCCGGGCTCACCCGGAACATGTCCACGGCCGAGATCATCGAGCAGATCGTCCGTGCCAACGCCGCCATCGCCGCGGGGGAGCTCGGCGGTGATCCCCGCAAGGGCGGGAAGGACCGCGTCGACGCCGAACGCGTGACGAACATCGTGTTCATGGGCATGGGGGAGCCGCTCGCGAACTACAAGCGCGTGATGGACGCCGTCCGGATCATGGTCGCGCCGCAACCGAACGGCCTCGGCATGAGCGCCCGCGGCATCACCGTGTCGACCGTGGGGCTCGTCCCCGCGATCAACAAGCTCGCCGACGAGGACATCCCCGTCACCTTCGCGCTCTCCCTGCACGCGCCCGACGACGAACTCCGCGACGAGCTCATCCCGGTGAACTCGAAGTGGAAGGCGGACGAGGCGATCGACGCCGCCCACAACTACTTCGTCAAGACAGGCCGACGTGTCTCGATCGAGTACGCGCTCATCAAGGACATGAACGACCACGCGTGGCGTGCCGACCTGCTCGCCGAGAAGCTCAACAAGCGCGGCAAGGGGTGGGTGCACGTGAACCCGATCCCGCTCAACCCGACGCCCGGCTCGGTCTGGACCTCCTCCGAGGTGCACGTGCAGGACGAGTTCGTCCGCCGACTCAACGCCGCCGGCATCCCGACGACCCTCCGCGACACCCGCGGCAAGGAGATCGACGGTGCGTGCGGGCAGTTGGCTGCGGCCGAGTAGGTCGGTCCGGTTCGGTCCGGTTCGTTCGGGAGGCACGGTGCGGGTTCGCACCGTGCCTTCCGTCGTTCCCGGCGCAGGTCGGCACTCCCCGCACCGCGCGATCCGCGTGTTTCCGGGCCTCGCAGAGCCGACACGCCCGGGATGTGGCCCGGGTTGGTGCTGCCGTTCACCTCTGCGTAAAGTAATCACTCGTTGCCGCTGAGGCGGAGAACGGAACGGCCGAGACGGTCACCTGGTCACAGACCCGGAGATCTTGTCCACCACGGTTCTTCCCCGGGCAACGAAAGCCAAAAGCCTCTCTGGCGGAACCTCTTTCGGGGTCGAGTGGGGAGTGCGTCTGGTCCTTGAGAACTCAACAGCGTGCACATTGTCAATGCCAATTTATTGACCCCGTGACTCATC
>Ga0308160_10002404_pt1 | contig 22746 bp, 37 predicted proteins | sample PhyFR1_FD_201036 | JGI IMG/M metagenome (GOLD analysis project Ga0308160, IMG submission 201036) | Phyllosphere microbial communities from UC Gill Tract Community Farm, Albany, California, United States - DLSLF.R1 | ecosystem: Host-associated > Plants > Phyllosphere > Unclassified | place: USA...
GTAGATCTTCTCGTGCGGATGCGCTCGATCATATTGTTTCATGTTGAACTTGCCATGATGAACCAGGCACTCGTCAGAGCGGGTGGTCGGGAATGAGAGGGAGGAGCAGCGAGCGGTCAGTCGTCAGGTCAACGTGCTAGTGCATCCTAGCTGGCTCAGTAGCGCGGCGGATGAAAGCAGTTCCATCCGCGCCGCTGCAATTTTCGACGGGACGGGCCCGGGAGGAGCAATAAGCCAGCTCCGGACAAGACGGGAGGGAGCCTTCGCTGCAGCGCAAGAGGAAGAGAGGACGGAGGGTTAGCGCGGTCGTTCGTTGGCTGTCAGCAAGCCGAAGTCTCCCATTGACCCCCTCAGAATCGCCTTGGCGTCCCCTCGACCAACAGAGCTCCCCTATGAGCCCCTCTCCAGGCAGCGACCGCTACGCCAGCACCTCTGACCCGGTCCTGAGCCGCTCGCGCAGCTCAGGTCCAGGCTGGAAAGGGCGCCGACCGACGGACGAGGGAGAGGGAGGGGAGGCTGGTCTCGTGCGGATTACAATGTCTATCGATCATTGGGGGTTCTGGTCTGGGCGACTGGTTCGGCATGATGCGAGGAAGGACGGACCTGCTTTAGGTGTCGCTTCGACTAGTCGAGCGAGAGGAAACTGCCCTTGAGTGCCTGCCTCGCGGAGGAACGGGCGAGGCTGCCAGTGAGTCGGCAGACCTGCCATGGCCGGTGTTTTCGATGAGTCTGTCGGCGGTCAGGTACGTCGGGGGCGGCCATCGTCGAGCAGGCCGGTCAGCGAGCAGCGTTCTGCTCCTTGTCGAACATCGTGACGAGATCGTCGTCCGTCGAGTCGGGCGGACTTTTGCTTGTGGCCGTTCGGAGGGAGCTGGAGCTCGGCTTCGCGGCGGCCCGCCTCATGTGGCCTCGCCCAGTCAGCGTTGACGATCTCTTGCCTGACCACTCCCTCCCCTTACAATCTCGACTAGCAGTCATCCGAACGAGAACGACAGACCGCTCGCCATGACCAACTCCAAGACCAGGTTTGACATCGACGAGGTACGGCCACTTTCGAGCCGGCGGCCTGGGCTCTTGCTCCCGGCTACTCCCCGTCCCGAGCCCCGTCGCCGTCGAGCTGAGCCTTCCTCGGCCGGGTGGTGGACCCTGACTGACGCCCTCTCTCTGCCGGTGCTCTCTAATCTTTGCAGATCCACGCCTCTCTCACTGCAGCCCACGAGTCGCACGTGCTTCTGCCTATCGAGCAGCGCATCGCTCAGCTGCAGGCGCTTGCCTACGCCGTCGTCGGTCTGTACCTCACCAGCATCTCGGCCTCCCTCCCGCTCAAAGACCCTTGACTAACACCATCTGCTTCAACCTGCTCGTCGACAGAGCAGAAAGATGAGCTCGCTGCCGCCTTGAGAGCGGACCTAGGCCAGCACGAAATGGAGGTAAGCTCCTTCTCCTGCTTGACCGACCGACCGACCGACCGAACGACTGCGCGCAGCCGCTCGGGCCGCCCGACAGTCCCTACCAGTGCTAACGCCGTTTCCATGCCTTTCCAACTACTAGGCCGAGTACACGCAGATCAACCCGGTCATCTGGGCGGCGACGGACTATGTTGGTGCGCTCGTTCGACGGAGGGAAGGCCACGGGCTGCGCGGGGGCTGACCCCTGAGCGACGCCCGGCCCGCAGACAACGTCAGGAAGTGGGCGGCGCCCTACTCGCTGACGGCCAAGCACCCGGCCTTTCTCCTCTACTCGACCAAAGTGGAGCACGTCCCTCGCGGACCTTCCCTTATCATCGGTCCGTACAACTACAGCCTCAAGCTCGCGTTTGAGCCGCTCTGTGCCGCCATCGCCGCCGGCTGCCCGAGCCTGCTGCTCCTCAGTGAGGGCAGCCGCAAAGCGGGCGAGGTCATGAAGCGCATCGTCGAGTCGACACTTGACAGCCGGATCGTCCGAATCGAGATGGGCGGCAAGAACGAGGGCGTCGCCGCAACGTCCAAGCCGTGGGGCCGAGGTACGTTAGGTCTCTGTGTTGGCTCAAGACCGCGGCAGGCTGATGCCCTCCTCGGTCTTGCAGTTGTCTTCACCGGATCGACCAAGGTCGGACGCGAGGTAGCGATCGCGTGCGCGAAGACGCTCAGCCCGGTGACGCTCGAGGTCGGTCCAGGCTGACCGAGGAGTGTGATTGAGCTGAGTTGGCTGACCGACTGGCGTTACCTTTGCAGCTCGGAGGTCAGAACCCATCCATCGTCGACGAGACGGCCAACCTCTACCTCGCCGCCAAGCGGACGCTCGTGTACAAAGTGCTGAACTGCTCGCAGGTACGCTGCCGTCTTACTCCTCTTCATTGCTTCGCTGTTGTGCTGACGCATGCTCTCATGTAAACAGACCTGCACGACCTCGAACCACACCCTCATCCCGACCGCGCTCCAGGGGCCGTACGTCAAGCACTGCCAGGACATTCTTGCATCCTGGTTCCCCGAGGGCGAGCTCGCATCCGACTCGTACGGTATCCTTTCGCGTGGTCGGATCGAGCACCTCTCGGACCTGCTCGACAAAACGCGCGGCACCATCGTCCGTCGGGGTGCTGTCGACCTCGAGCGGGGCAAGATGGGCATCAGCATCGTCACCGACGTCCCTGACGACGACGTCCTCATGTCCGAGGAGATCTTTGGCCCGATCGTCGTGATTCTCACCAAGGAGGTAATGGCGGCGCCGTCGACGTCGTAGACACGCTTGCGCCAAGGTCTGACGCTGCGTCATTCGTCGATCGCAGTCGGTCGAGGAAGCCGTCAAGCACATCAACAAGGGCGCCAACCCACTCGGCATCTGGATCTTCTCGAGCAGCAAGAAGACGATTGCCTACGGTCAGCTCATCGCCTCCGGTCCCGCATGAGCGCGCCCGGCCCTGAGACTCACCTCGCTTTCCTTTGTCCCGCCCCTCCAGTCCACAAGCACACGCTCTCCGGCGGCATCATCACCAACGACTGCGCCCAGACGGCCTTGGTCGACTCGATTCCCTTTGGCGGTGTGGGCGCTTCAGGCCGTGCGTCCTTCTTCGCCGACGTCGCACCTCCAGTCTTCGCACTGACGACTTCTGCTCGCTCACACAGACGGCTCGTACCGCGGCAAGTGGGGCTTTGACCTCTTCTCGCACGAGCGCGGCTCGATTGACGTTCCGACGTGGGCTGAGCCGCTGCTCGCCTCTCGCTACCCGCCCTACGACGTACGTCGACAAAGCCGCTTCCACCATGCGCCGCAGGCTTCTGCTGACCGTGATCCGTCGCTCGCCCGAACAGAAGCTTAAGCGCTTCCTCTTTCAGGCCTTCCTTCTTCCCCTCCCGCTGCCGTTCCCCAAGCCCGGATCAACGGCCGCTGAGCGCGCCAGGTGGTGGGTACTCAACTGGTGGCGCAAGAAGGCCGGTTGGAAGGCCCTCGGTCTCGCTCTCACCGTCCTTGCGGTCGTCCGTGCGCTCCGATCCGGCGAGATCAGCATCGTCGTCGGCGGACGGCAGCTCGTCGGCCGTCCATGAGCGAGAGTATTTCTACGCCCTTCTCTTTGTATGACTCGTCTGCGGATGTATGCTATCGACCGGACCGGTTTTGGGCAGGGCAACGGATTGTCCGGGAGACGACAGGTCGAGGGCTGGGCTGCTGCGCGTCGTCTGCCGGAGCAACAGCTGTGATCGACCTCGATGCCTGCATACCCTTCGACGCCCTCCTGCCGTTTGCCAGGTCGCCAGCACTGCAGACGCTCGTGCGAAGCGTCGCTCGACGAGCTGAGCAAGAGTTGCAGGTCTTAACCGCTGGCCCAGGGCTCGTGTCTCGCCTCTCGTCTGCTGACCCTACTCGGGTCGCCAAGCACGGCGCCAGGCCGGGCCCGGTGGATCGGGTCGGCTCTCGCCCTCGGACTCCATCTCCTGCCAACCCCCAACTCACACCTCGCACGATGGCCGACAGCAGCTCCCTCTATTCTACCGCCACCTCACAACGCCCCTTGCTCGGCGACGACGACGACAGCGCCTCGCTGAGGACCGAGCGCCCGGCCTCGGTCTACACCGCCGCCGACACGGTCGTCGGCTTCGGAGCCGAGGTCGACGACGCCGCTGAGCTGAAGGCCTTTGACCCGCCCCTCGGCATCTTTACCCACCGGCGCTACATACGGGATGAGATCACCGTACTCGAGTACGCCGAGGCCAAGAGCTCGATCAGCGGGTGCGTTTTTGGGCGGAGCGCCAGGCAGCCGCGACGGCGGCTCCCCCCGTCTCCGGCGCTGACCGCCTCTCGCTCGCAACTCTGCCGGTGGCCTCGAGGCAGGAAGGACACCGTGGTTCACGACGTTGGTCGAAACCAGCCGGTCTTCATCCGCCATGCCCCAGCCATTGTCAAGGCCCTCATGTCGAATAAGATGTATCGGGACGCCTCGACCGAGGAGCTGGTCCTCAGCCTCAAGATGACCTGGGAGGCGACACTCGGCCGCACGGTCATGTCTGGCAAGGACGAAGCTGGCGAAGAGCTCCTCCGCTGCAAGTCCAAGACGATGATGACCAAGGCCAAGCTCGAGACGACCTTTGTCAACCGGCTTTCGGGCTCGGGCGAGGAGGTCGTCCTCAAGATCGCCGGCGACTTCCGGGGCAAGAAGGACGCCCGGATCGAGCTTGGTGACACCGGCCGCGCCGTCGCCATCATTCGCCGGGCGTCCAAGTGGACCGCGGGCGAGTGGCTGCTGATTAACGGACAGGTGGGTCTCGCCCAGAAGTGTTTTGCAGTTTGAGGTCCGAAGGCTAACAAGCAGTGGGCCGGACTGCCGCGCACCGTAGTTCCAAGTATCGGTCGCGCCCAACGTCGACCTCGCCCTCATCATCGCCTGCTGCAACGCCTTTGACGAGACGCGATGCTGGGGATGAGCCCCTGCTATCTTTGCCCGTGCCCTTTCGCAGAAGCAGTGTGGGATCTGGCCATAGCGCTCGTGCCGGGCACCGCGACACTGCGCTGCGCTGGTCATCGGCCTTCGCCGCTCCGTCGGCCGACCTGTCTTTCCTCCCCCTCTTGGCTGCCCTACTGTATTGCACCGGACCCATCTGTTTCAATGCTCTCACCATGCACCCGTGTCGTCTGTTTGCTGCCCCGGCCGAGGTTCTCTGCCGCGTCAAGAGCCGGCCATGGGTTGCTCCCGTGGCGGGCTGAGTGACGCGTTGGTCCGTCCAGCAGCGATCGCGGCCGCGGCCGACGCCGACGGAGGCCGGCCCTGCTGGCTCATCGTCGCCCCCCTCGCTTCCCTTCGTCTCCCATCCACCAACCACCCGTCCTTCCTCTCTCAAGCAAGTATGGAGTACGAGACCGAGTCCTACCTCGGTGCCACCTACGCTACCGGTCAGGTACGGCTTTGTCTCGCTGCAGTCGATGTCCATGGAGGCAAAGGCGCGCGCGCGCGTGGTAGGCTGCAGCTGACCCTCGTGGTTCCCTGCTCATCTGCTCGCCTCCCTTGCAGGGCGTGCTCGCCGCCACCCTGGTCATCCTTGTCGGCTACGTCCTCTCTGGGACGTCGCTCTTCGGACCCGAGACCGCTGTCGTCAGTCTCAAACCTCGTCGTTCTTCATGTCTCGCCTGGCTCCGAGAGCTGAACGGGCGCCGTCTGTTTGCGCTGCTTGCCTCCAGGGCCTCCGACGATTGTCGAGGTCCATCCTCCTACCCGCGCTTGTCATCGCCATCCTCGGCTCGACGCTCGCCGTCCGCACTCTCCATCTCTGTCAGTCTATTCTCGCTCCTGTTGCGCTCTCTTGGATGCGGCGGAGCTGACCGCATGCGTCGCCCTGCAGACTGGCCGATCCTCCTGATCGCTGTCGTATCGCACTTGACGAGCATCCTTGTTTCCTACGTCGTCTTCCACCGACTCTTCTCCTTGCCCGGATGGATTGTCAACGCCATGTCGTTCAACTCGTTCGTCTCCCTATTGCTCTGGTCGCAGATGCTCATGCTACCGCGGCTGACAACTCACTCGTCTGCAACCGCATCAGCGTCACGTCGTTCCCCCTCTTGGTCTTTGCCGCGCTCGGGCTCGTGCCCCAGGTGCTCGAGCATCTCGCGATGAGCGAGGTCGACTTGCCCGAGGCCATCGTCCAGCGAGGCACGACCTACATTCTCGTCTTTGCCTTCGTCTCGGACGTCTTCCGGTGCGTCACTCGAGCCTAGAGGGAGGGTCAGACTGCGGATCAGCAGCGAGCACGACTGACATTGTATTTGCCTCGAACGCCAGCGCCGTCCTCCGCCCTCTGGTCAAGCGATCGGTCAAGGCTCCGGCGGCGATCAAGCTCGACGGCGAGGAGGGTGTCTCGGCCCACGTTGCCGAGGACGACTCGGCCTCGGACAACGTCGCCGCTGCCTCGACGTCGGCCGACGAGCGAACGCCGCTGCTCGTACCGGCTGCGCACAACGCCCCCGTCGCTCACATCCGTCACCCGCACTGGACCGACAAGCTCAACCCGCTCATCATTGCAGGCCTCGTCGCGATCGCCATCGCCGTCATTCCTGGCGTTCAGAACTTCCTCTTCGGCCCGCTCACCGGCGGCCAGCGCAACGCGGGCTGGGTCGGCGCGACGCTTGGCACCGTTCTCGCCTGGCTCGGCGGCTCGTACGCCATCATCGAGCTCCTCGGCGCCGGTGGCGAGCTTCGCTTCCGCGACAAGAATGCCCAGCAGGAGAAGACGCTTGGCGCCGTCCTCAGCATCACCCTCTGGCGCTTCGCGGCCATCCCTGCCATCGGCATCACCGCCGTCTGGGGCCTGCAGCACCTTTCGCCGGCCTTCTACCCGAAGGATCCCGTTCTTGTACGTGATTGCCGCCTTGCTCTCTCGACCGCTTCCTGCTACCCGCGCCTGACTGTCCTGCTCACCGATCGCAGAACTTTGTCCTCGTCCTCGTCTTGACGACGCCGCCAGTCCTGAGCATCATCACGACGACGACGACCTACGAGACGGTCACCCATCTGAGCGTCTACCTCCTGACCCCGCTGGCTGTGCCGTTTGTGCTGGCCTCTGCGCTCACCGTCTTCGGCCACGGCGTCGTGTTCCACAACACGGTCGACATGAAGAAGGCGCTCAAAAGCGCCGCCGGCGGCGGCATCGCGGGCGCGCTCGCCATGGTCATCCAGGTCCTCGCGCTCATGCCCCTGCGGACCATCATGAATTACCGTAGGTCTCGCCTCTGGCCCAAACTAGGTCAGCCGATCTCGGGACTCACGAGCTCATTGCTGCAATCCCCTTCCCGCAGAGTACCGGTTCGGCGGCAGCCTTCGTAACGCCAGCTCGACCCTTTGGGCCGACGGCAAGCTTCCCCGCCTCTACGCTGGCCTCCTCGCCGCCCTCTTCCAGGGCCCGCTCTCCCGCTTCGGTGACACGGCCGCCAACGCGGGCATCATCGCTCTCCTTGAGAGCATCGACCTCCCCGTTCTTGTCAAGACGGTCTTTGCCAGCGCGGCCAGTGCCGCCTTCCGCATGACGCTCACGCCAATCGATGCGCTCAAGGTACGTCCAGTCGAGCCCACAGAGACGTCCGACCAAGAACTGACGCCTCCAACGTTTCCGCCCCTCGCGAGTAGACGACGCAGCAAACCCAGGGCGGTGTCAAGGGTCTCCGGCTCCTCAAGGAGAGAATCCGTGAGCAGGGTATCGCGTCGCTCTGGTCCGTCTCCAAGCTCCTCTTGCCTGCTCGCACATCGACTCGAGTCGCCGTCAGCTGACCGCCCTGCTTGCCGCCTTAGGTATGGAGCCATCGCCACCGCCGCCGCCACTTTTGTCGGCCACTACCCTTGGGTGAGTCTTTTCATCTCGATGACAATCGAGGGTCAGGTCACTAATGTCGAGCGTCTCTGCAGTTCGCCACCTACAACGTGCTCAAGCAGTACCTGCCGCCGGCGCACTCGCTCATCACCAGCCTGCTCGTATGTCCGCTCCGTTCTCAACACTGCGGGATCCCTCATGCTAACCGACGGCCTAATTGCGACGGCCTCCTTCCACAGCGGCAAGCGTTCATTGGCTTTGCCGCCTCGGTCGTCTCCGACACGTGCTCCAACTCGCTCCGCGTCCTCAAGACTTACCGCCAGGTCCACGAGGGCGACGTCGGCTACGGTGCGGCCCTTCCCCTCGATCACGCTTGTTAGGCATCCTGCTGATCTGCCGCCTGCCGCTCTCCAGTTGCCGCCGCCAAGGAGATTATTGCTACCGACGGCATCCTCGGCCTCTTCGGCCGCGGCCTGCGGACGCGCATCCTGTGCGTCGATCTTGCAAAGCCTCGCTCTTGCGGTTCACTTCGCGCTGACACCTTCTTGTTGATCGCCTCGCAGAACGAACGGTCTCCAGGGTCTCCTGTTCAGCGTCCTCTGGAAGCTGTTTGCCGACCTCATCGCCGGTAAGAAGGATGGCCACGGCGTCTGAGCCTCTTCGTTCACCGTCATCCATCCTCTACCTTCTCGTGCCCCGTGCCAGGCCGTCATGTAGACCTCCCCTGGATTCTTACCCTTACCTTTCCTTATCTTACGATCCTTCCCCGTTCCATCTCGCTCAACCGAAATCATCTCCGCTCTCGTCCCGCCCTCGGTCCGCAGACATTTCCTTGTATCCATGCTGGCTCCAATCTCCTTTTCTCTCGCGTGCGCTCGTATGCTGCAAAGGAGAGCAGGTCATAGAGAGAGCCGTACAACGCCTGCCGCCCTGCGCGTCTTATGTACGCCGCCCTCGCGTCTTCCGACCATCTTACACGTGCGCGAGGACCCCCCCTCTCCAGCAAACCAAGCGAGCAGGACGACGTCGTCTAGGCCTTGGCCCAGATCTGCTTGAGGGCCATCCAGCTCGTGACGACGCCGATGGCACCGACCTTGCGGTCGTCGAGCGTGACGAGGCCGAGGTTATTGGCCGGGATGAAGAGGTCGAGCCCATCGAGGAGCATCTGCGAGCCGAGCTGGGCGCGCTGGCTGCAGGCGGCGACCGCGAGAGGGCAGGACAAAGCTTGGCAGATGGTCAGCAGACGAAGTGGATGGTAGGGAAACGCGACGAGGGGTCCTTTGGAAAGACGCACGCGATGAGTCCCTTTGTCTCGGCGTCCTTCTCGCCCCGGACGAGACCCGACCGCCGGGCCTCGCGCCGGACGCGAATCATGCCAGCGCCAGACGAGGCGAGGGAGAAGACGATGCCGGCCAGCCAGAGCCGGTTCGAGAGCGTGCTGATATCGACGACCTTCTTGGGTGTCAGGCGGAGGAAGCGGGCGTATTGCAGCCAGAGTACCGAGTCGGTGGCGAGGTAGCCGCTGCAGAGGCAGGCACAACACGGCAAGAGGCAGACGTCAGAGACGTTAGTTGCACGAAAGTAGTAAAGATAGGTGGCGCACAAGTAAGCGAGCTGGCGCATGATCTGGGTGACGCGCTCGACCTCGACCGACCGGCCGAGAGCCGACGACAGGTCGTGCCTGGGAGGTGCGACCGGGGTAGGCAGACGTGTCGGTCAGCGATGAGGCAGCGGTGAGCGGCATCCGGCAGCACGGCAGGCAGAACCATCTCGACTGACGAGGGCACCTGAGCCGAGAGCTTGATCGCGGCCTGGGCGTGCTCGAGGGGCTTGCCGATCCGCATGACTTGATTCGCCGGTCGTTGGTCCGCAGCACGCTCGGGCCCGTCAGCCGGCTGCCCAGCGAGGCGCGCACGAGATGACACGATCTCTCGAAGAGTTGAAAGATGGACAAGACTCACGCTTCCGGCCCATGACAAGCGCGGCCTTAAGCGCCGTCCAGCGGGCGGCGTCGTCGAGCCGGCCAGCCCGGAGCATGTAGCTCGCGATCAGGCGGCTCGCATACTGCACGAGGCGGTAGAGCTGGAAGGGCGCAGTGGACGCAGCGGGATCGCATCGGTCAGTGCGCTACCACAGCCAGTCAGGCGATCAGTGCGGCGCTCGGACTTTGTCCCGGCCGACGGTCTTGCCGAGGACGGCGAGCGAGCGCGAGACGGCCGGGTGAAGGAGCAGGTGGGCTGGGTAGAGGGCGAGCGAGCTAGCCGGAGGTAAAGCGCGCCATTTCGTCAGATCAGCACCCCAAGATGAGGTGCTCGTGCGGCTGTAGGAGGCCCACGTACGACATGACTTGAGCGGGGTGCGTTGGATCGGCTGATGGTGGTTGGAGAGACGGACGAGGAGGGCAGGGCGAGGCCAAGAGCGCCGGCACGGGAGGCGGCGAGTAAGCGGGCCGACGACGGCAGCAAGCAAAGAGGCGCAGCTTGGCAAGCCAGGCCGCCTCTTAACACCTTCCTCTGCTGGTTCGAGGGCAGGAAGCACAAAAGCAGCCCATCTAGATCTTGCTCAAGTTGTCGTCTACCTGACCCGGCCTGCTCGCCAGTCTGGCACGGAAGGAAGGGATGTAGGCCAGACGAGGTCGGCTCAGGTACCGCCCGGCCTGCGCCGCCGCGGCGCCCTGGCGCGTGACCGCCGCGAGCGTCATCACTGGCTGCCCCTTCTCGAGAGGACCTCTCGACCCATCCGTTGATCAGCAGCCGGCTTGAGATGGCTGGGTGGACCTTCAACATCTCGTGAGCCGACCCGTCGACCCTGCGCTCTCGGACCTTCTCTCACTGGCGCCGTGTCGGTGACGTCCCCTCAGACGCTCGACCTACCCCGCCGGGCCGTGAGCCCGACTCCCGACGATGCGCAAGGAAAGCATTGACACAACAAGACGACGGCCGAACCCGTCCTCTACCGCTCGTTTCACTCTTTGGGTACGACAGGAGAACGCTCGCCTCTCACAGCCGACCGGCAGTTGCGGGAGGTCCGCCCGGCGCGGCTTCCCAGAAGCCGCTATGGCTTGCAACCTCGGAGACGGCGCGGAGCGAGAAGCGGCCGACGTCGAGCATCGACTCGGCGAAAGTCGCCTGCGAGTAGGCGTTGCCGAGCTTGTGCGTCGCCGGTCTGATATCAGACGATCGCGTACGATGTCAGCGCCGCGGAGGGGTCGAGACATGGTCGGACGAGCAGGCGCAAGGGACGGACCGCAGGCCCGTTTGCGACTCGATGCCGGCCGAGACGATCGAGGCGGCGAAGGCGAGCTTGAGCGGCTGCCAGACGAGGTTGAAGATGCCCATCGCTGCGCAAGAGCTGACAGAGTAAAGTAAGAGTGGCGAGGTGGGAGCGCTTGATGTAGAAGGCGAGAAAGAGAGCGAGTGCGGTGTAGGTCAGGAGCTAGGCGAGCTTGCTCCCGTCGTCGGCTCTCCTGCCCGTCGTCTGTCCGTCCGTCGTCGTCCCGGGCGCGGAGTCTCAACGGCCCCCTTGCTGACCCTCAGCCACGAACGATCTCTCCGAGCTTGCTTCTCCTCCTTCCGTCACCTAGACTGCTGTTTCTCCTAGATTGCTCGCAGCTGAACCTCTTTCAACAGCACCAAACGGCCTCCGATCCAAGCTGAATTGAGCAACCGCCCTGTCACCTCCCGTCGGCGTCCTCCGGCACCTCTCGAGTACGGGATCGTCATCACCTCCCTCCCCCCGGCAACTCGGATGGAGCTTGAGCGAAGAGCCGGTCACTCTCCTAGAGGCTCAGCTCGGCTGGACTAGAAGACTACTGTACGTCCTGCAGCCTTCTAGCCACCCAGATATCTAGAGGCTGACTACCGTCACTCTTCTCAGATCCTGAGCAGCTCAGCCTGCACCGCTCGCCCGTCTCGGCCCGTCAGCCGACGAACGCCGCAGTACCTCACCCCCCTCCCGCAACCCCTCTTCCTCAGCCCCAATCTAGCTCGCCATGTCCGCACTTACTCCCGTAGGCGTTCACGTCCCGCAAGAGGTCATCGACGCCATCGTCCGCGAGTCGGCCGACGACCCGCCGACACTCGCAGCCTGGTGCCGCGTCAGCAGCCGCTTGTGCAAGTCGGCTGGCCCGGTCCTGTACGCCGAGATCCGGCTAACCAAGCAGAACTGGGAGAGCTGCCTCTCTGAGTCTCCTGTAGAGGTGCGTGCGGTTCAGGGAGATGTCGTCAATACGTTGGGCTGACGAACCATCTCCCACCCGTTGGCCTGGCGGCGCGCAGCAGTTTTCGGCAGGACCTCCGATCGCCTGCCCTCGTCTGGCATACGCCCTCTCCTTCGCTGCTCTCCGCCATCTCTCCATCCCTGCCTCTATCCTCCCACGGCTCGACTACTCCAAGCTCGGCAAGCTCGCCGGCGCTGGACCACTCCGTAGCGTGACGCTCACCGTCCTCGACCCGACCGGCTCGGCGCTCGAGACCTTCTGCACCCACGCCGGCCCGCTCCTGGCGGTGCTGAACCCAGCCAGAGTCGTCTTCAACCTCGAACCAATCCCGCTTGACGTCGCTGAGCCACCGTTGGGGCTCTTGGACGTCCTCGAGGGCGAGGTGTTGCGTGACTTCAAGACAGCGCTAGTCGCCGAGTCGGCGGTCGAAATGTCAACAGGGTCTCACAGGCTCGAGCGACAATTTTATCTCCCCATTGTCACGGCCGAGGAGCACTCGGAAGACGACTCTGCGTTCTCGGCCAGCTCCGTACTCCTTCAGCTCGCTTGCGCGGCCGACGCCCGCCGACTCGCCGCAGAAGAGCGCCTCATCCGGCAGATCAAGACGTGCCTTCGCGTCCTCACCCACGCACCAGCCTTCGCGACCGATGTTCGGCTCATCCGCGCCTTCTTCGCCGACGTCGAGCCCTGCGAGGGAGCGTTCGAACGACGCTTCGTTGACGTTCCGTTCGATCGCACCGGCTGGCTTCGGGTCGCTCGACCGCAGACCCTGGACCGCACTGCCGGTGCGTGCTCGCGCTTCCCTTTCGGATACACAGGGAGATGCTGACGCCCTTTCTCGACGCTCGCGGGCAGACTGTCGCAAGACGATGGATTGGTGGATGACGCGCCTCGGCCAGCCCTCGCTCCTCGACCTGTAGCCCCTCATCTCCCTCCGACGTCTCGCCTCTCGCATCTTTTGTCACATCTACTGTCTCCGCATCTTTCCCTCTCGACGTTGTACTTGCTAGGTAAAATGTGCGATCATGATCGACATCCGGCTGACGGCCCGCTCCTGCCCATCACAGGCGCTCACTGCGCCATGAGCGCCGCCCGGTACTTGTCCCGCGCGCCGTCCTCGACCTTGCGCCGACCAAAGTCACCCGGCAGCCAGTAGAGTAGATGCGCCCAGCGGTACGGCCGCGCGGGCAGCCAGATCTGCCTTAGTCTCAGGGGCTCCTCGCTTATTCCAGCGCTCGCCGGCGCGCAGTCAACCGCCTCGATCACGCTCGCGGCAACTGCGGCCGGCTCGAGGCTGTACTTGCTCGGCGGCTCGGCGTTGACGCCCTTGGCGGTTGAGGCGTCAACCGCTCGGGTCCGGAGCGACGTGTTGACCGAGCCGGCAAGAATCTCGATAAACTCGACGCCGAGGCCGAGGAGGTCGCTTTCGAGCGCGAGCGAGGCGAGAAGGGCGTGCGAGGCGCCTTTCGAGGCACTGTAGAGAGTCCGTGTCGGCGTTGGCAGGACGGCAGCGACAGTCGAAAGGAGGATGACCGTAGGCTGGACCGAGTGGGCCGAGAGGAGGGGGAGGAAGGTCGCATACGAGAGCAGTGGACCGAGGTAATTTGTCGCAATTGATCGCCTGTGAGCCGGGCGGGCGAGGGAAGGGAGGGCGATCAGCAGCATACGGGAGAGAGATCGCTCGCGAGCGTAGCAAAGTCCTTCGACGCACCTGGCTAGATCCAGGACGCTTTCGATGCCGGCCTTTTCTGCCGGGGCAAAGCCCGCGCGAGCTCGGTCGTTCAGCCGGCCGGCGGCGTCGGCCGGGTTGGTCGATAGAGGCGTCGGCGGCGAGCCGGTCAGGGCGGCAAACGTCCTGGTCGAGAGGACGCCAGCGACAATGTGTACGCTGTCCAGGCCGCCCCAAGCGTCCTCGACCGCTTGGCGCACGCCTAGCATACTCTCGACATCGGTGAAGTCCACCGCAAGGGAGAGGACCTTGGCGGGTCCAGCCGTCAGCGCTGCGTTGACGGATCGGTCGACCTTGCCACTCTGGCCGGCGCTGCTGAGAGCTGCTGCTTGAGCGAGCTGATTGCACTCGGCAGCGACGGCCTCGAGCTTGGACTGCGTCCGTGCGACGAGGCAGCTGGGCCGACGCGACAGGCGAGCTCGGTCAGGGTTTGGACGGACGGTCGCGCGAGCTCGCGGTCTCGTCCGCGGCTGGAGCGGCTTCGGACCTTGCAAGACTCACATTGATGCGCCTCGACGGGCGTACGCCAGTGCCAGCTCCTTGCCGATGCCATCTGCCAGCACGGGACGCGACTTGTCAGCTGCTCGTCTGCGTCTTGGGTAGGCGCCTTCGCGGCGACCTCTCGCCCGGACGCGTCGCGAATACCCGGTTCGACCGGGCTCGAGTCGTTCATCGGCAAAAAAGAAGCTCGCACCTGACGCGCCGAGGATGAGGACCCGCTCTTCGCTCGGCCTGATCGTGTCGACGCGTGACGGCCGTTTCCGCCGGCCAGTCAGGACGGTCAGGCCGAGGAGGATGGCCGCTGGCGGGACGAGCAGGACGCCGAGGAGCAGGCCTGAACCGAGGCTGGGCAGCATCTGTTCGAGCAGGCCCATCGGGTGCGGTCGAAGACGGCTCTCTGCAGTCCAAGCTTACTAGTCGCCGGCGGGCTGGCTAGTGTGCAGACGGATGAGAGTGTGAGCAGCTGATGATGTCGGACGGCCGCCAGAGGCAGGCGAGGGGCGAAGCGGCTGTCAGGCGCCAGACGCTCGTCGTCCGCGCAGCGCAGCCGGGCAGCCGACGAAAGCTCGGCTCGAGAGCAACCGACGTCGGGCTCCCTTGGTTGTCAGGCTGGCGAGAGTCCATCCGAGCAGCTCTCCGCATGCAGCCCTCGCTGGCTGGCCGGGCTCGAGCCGGGCGTCGGATGCAGCAGGCAGTCGTGCTCGACGCGGCCCGCCGCTGCCGGCCGCACCGACGCTCCTCTTGCTTGGTTCGCCGCCGCCAACTGAGACAGCGCAGGGGTCCGGTCCATGATGAGCTGCTTGCCGCGAGGCCTCGTTGGGCTCCCTTCGGTCGGCCGTCGGCCTCGTCCTCGCCTCTGCAGCACGTTCGACCGTTGACCGCCATCATCTCTCGCGCAACCCTGCGCTACTGCCTCCCTCCTTGTCACTCCCGTCCTTCCCCATCTCGACGAACGGGACGCCCCCACTCCCCCCTTTCGCCCTTCGGACCCGCCGGTCGATCGCCACTCGCCCCCGCCCACGTCCGCAAGCGGCCTCTGCAAGCTCGTCGACCGGCCACCTCTCTACTACCTCCCACCCTTTGCTTCCTGACCCAGGACGCTGTCATCGCAATTATCACAGCCTTGCGAGCCCATTGGACGGCAGCCAGTCGTACTTCCAGCTCAAGCAGGAGAGATCTATCACGCCCCTCGCCGGCCTCCCCGCTTCCGGACCCGGCTCGACGGACCCAACCTCCCTGGGCCTCCGATCTTAAGCCCAAGAAGCCTACCAAGCACGGCTCAGCCGCCCCGCCTCGCATCCTCCGTAGCTCGCAGCTAGCGCTCGCACCCGGCCTATGTCTTCGACGGGCCGCTCGTCTCAGAACGGCGCCGGCGGCACCTTCCGGCCGTCGTACCGCGAGGCGACGCGCAACGCTCTCCCGCCAGCCTCGGTCGTCGGTGCCCACACCCAGCACTTTACCTCACCCGCCCAGGTGAGCGGGCCGATCCCGCGCAAGGCTTCGGTGGCGTCTTCGTATCGGTCGACTTCGACGACAGGCTCTGCCATTTCGCCGCTTGCCGCCGCCTCGCATCCGCCGGGCGGATCGGGCTCCGCCGGCTGGCAGGCTGGCGTTCGCCGGATGAGCGCCGACGCGGGCTACGTCTCGTCCCGGAGCGCCGACGCCCTCCTCTCGGACGTCAAGCCGCTGTCGGTTGACCTCGTCGCACTCGGCCTCCTCAACGAAGTGCTCGACGAGCTCCTCCTCTCGCTCGTCTACCGCGCCGGTGGGCTGGCCCCGACCAAGCTCAAGAACGCCCTGCCGGCCGTCCTGCCGAACCCGCTTTCGCGGGCGGCTGTCGAGGAGGCCGAGCTCGAGCTCCTTAGCTGGTTCGACTCGCCCGAGGGTAGCCAGTGGCGGTCCGTCGGCGAGCTGCCGCTCGGAAGAGGCCGAGACTGGAGCGATGCCCACGGGCGCGAAGGTGCGGGCCGGGACGCAGGCAGGCTGATGCGCGTCATGACGCAGACCTACTCGGTACGCCCCCAGCCATACCGGCCGTTCGCACTCGTCCCTGTTTCTGACTCTCTTCTCTCACGCAGACGCTCGGCGACCGTGCGCCGAACGACGAAACCGAGCTCGCCTTTGTGGCGGCCTTCCGCGCCAAGGGCGGCGACATCCGGCAGGGCATCCTCGATTCGTCGGCCCTCTACCTGACGGCCATCATCGAGTACGTTGCGCCGAGTTTCATGGCCGTTCGCATCGTCGCTGACACGCATGGCAAACCTCCTCCTCTCAGGTACACCGCCGAGTACATCCTCGCCGCGCTCGGTCGCGTCATGGGCCATGCCGGCCAGCGATTGAGCGCCGCTGGCGTTCAACAGCTCTGGGATGCGCTGTCCGAGGACGAGGCGCTCTACGAGATGCTGCAGAGAATGAAGAGTGCGTCGGTGCTCGTCCTTCAGGTCTGCTCGCGCCCGGCCTCTTTCACTCCTGACTGTCCTCTCGTCCGTCTTGTCCAGTGCGTGAGACGATTCAAGGCACACTCGAACGCCAGCAGTCGCGAAACGCTCGTCGGCAAGCCAAGGCACTCTCGCAGACCTCGAACGCCACCGTGGCCTCGCCTACGGCCAGCGGAAGTGCGGCAACAACGCTCGGCCGCGCCAACTCGGTTGCCTCGTCGCCCGCACCCAGCCAAGCATCGACCTCGTCAGGTGTGCGGCACAAGCACTCGGTGTCAGCCGCGCCCGGTCTGGGCGCCTCGAGCTTGGCCGATCTTGCGGCCGGTCCACCGCCTCCAGCTCCTTCAGCTGGAGCGAATGGCTTGGGGATCATCAGCCCCCGAGGATCAGTCGGCGAGCCGCTGGCGGCAGTCATCGGCGGCGCACGGAATGGTAGCCTTTCGTCGAGCCGCGGCAGTCTTGACGGCCATGGGCCCCCGGGCGGTTCGATCGCAGGCCGGGGCTCGCTCGGCGCCATCTCTGAGCAGCGGGTCGGCGCAAGCAGTCGCTCGCCCTCGCTCAGCGGTCCGCCGACAGCACATGCTCGCATTCCTGCAGCGAGCAGCGGCAGTGCAAGTCAGCGCCTGTCCTCCGAGAGCGCAGGCTCGCATTCCCTCTTCGCCGGCAGAGACGGTCGCAAGTCGACTTCGTCCGGCCGGCCGTCCAAGTCAGGCCTCGAGAGCATGCTCGGCCTCGATCCTGCCGGGGGATCCGGCGACGTCAAGGCCCGGCAGTTTGAGCCGGAGGAGGGGCCGGACGAGTTTGAGGCCCTGCTGAAGACCGGTGGGACGAAGAAGATGAGCCTGACGCCCGTCGTCATGAAGCGGACCGAGGTGCGTGCCAACTGGCGTTTGAGAGGCCGCCACATGGTCAAGCCACTGGAACGCATGCTGACGCCCCGAACTTGCCCCTGTTTCACTTCCCCTCCCCGCCTTCACCCCTTTCATCACGGTCTTCCTTTTCATGACGCCACCAACGCGCCCTTCGCCCCGACCCTCCACTTTGGTCCCCACGCGCTCGGCTCTCCTTTCGCCCGGCTACTCCGTTCGCCCTCCGGCTCCCCCTTCGCCTTTTTCTTGGCGTCTTTCCTTCTCCTCCTCCGACATTGACCTCCCTTACTCCGAATTGCTCCTCGCTCATCATGTCCTCCTCGGCCCGCAAACGCGGCTCGGTCATCATGATCCCCTCGGCACCCCGCCTGTCGCGCTCGCTCGATCCGATCCGTCTTTCCGGCACCGACCTCCTGCCCGACGTCACGCTGTCGCCGACCTCGGCCTTTCGCCTCGACTTCCTGTCCTCCGACTCGCCCGCCTTCGCACCTAACTCTTCGTCGCACCGGCACCCTTTCTCGTCGTTCTCGACCATCCCCCGGTGCCCGGTGCCCTACCAGTCGTCCGGCAGCGAGAGCTCGAGCCCCCGGATACCACAGGGCCGCCAGAGCGTCCAGCTGCAGAGCTCAGACATGTCGAGGACGGCCTCGTCGGCATCCTCGGACAAATCAGCCCGCGCACGGTCGACCGGCCCGGCCAAGCGCTTCGCCTTTGCCTCGGCCGCCGATGCGTCGCCCGACAGCGTCCAGCCTCGCCAGCGGACCGTCTCGAACGGCAGCGCCGGCCCCAGCCTCAGCGTTAACGGCCGGCCGCTCGCGAAGGATGCCGGCCAGGCGATCGAGGAGGATCAGGAGGAGAGCGAGGTCGACGAGTTCACCCCTCGCAAGCCAAAAGCTCAGAAGAAGGAAAGCCTGGCCGAGCTCGTACGTCTCCTGTCTACCCAAGCTCGCCGCTTCATTCTTCCTACTGACTTGCTCTATCCGACCCCAGCTGAGCTCGCCGCCTCCGTGGCAAGCTCCGGCTGACGCGCCGGCCAAGGAAGCTGGCCATAATGCCACACCTCCCTCCCGAGTCAGCAGTGCCGGCCCGTCGCCGAAGAATACGCCGCCGATGCCATCCTCGACGGCCTTCACGGCCAACGCTGCAACGCCCAAGCCCGTTGCGCGGTCGCCCAAGATTGGCGCCGACGCGGACGACGAGGTCAATCTCGACAGCGACGACGAGAACCCGCCCGCCGGTAAGAAGCGCCGCGCTTCGCCCGCTGCCGAGCTCACGGCCTTCCTCAACGACACGCCGCCGCCGGTCAAGGACTCGGCTCAGTCCATCTCGCCTCGCAACAACTCGCCGACGCCCTACCTCCGCTCGAGCCCGTCGGTCGGCAGCAAGCTCTCGGTTGCCGAGCCCTCGACCGTCCGTTCGACTGCCGCCTCAACACCCACCGCTGCCGCTGCCAAGCCCAAGGAGCGCAAGGGCCTTAAGGGGCTCATGTCGAAAGTCCTCGGTAGCGGGCACAGCAGCCACCCAACCCCTCCGGCGCGCAGCCTCGACCGGAGCCTCATCTCACAGCCGACGGCGGCGGCACCTGGCGTGGCTGAGACGATGCGCGCGCGCACGGCCGCGCTCGAATCGCGCGCAAACGAGCTCGACCAGCCGACGAGGGATCTGCAGGACCGCTCGGCCAGCGTCGGCTTCCCCTCGAGCCTGAGCCCCGCTCCCTCGGCCAGCCTGCGGCCGCCGGCGGCCGACTCGGAGAGCCACCACATCCGCTCGCGTCCGACGAGCGCACTGTCCAGCAACAGTCACATGTCGTTCGACCGCGCCGTCGACCGGCCAGATCGGCCACGCGCGGTCTCGCAAATCTCGCAGACTTCGACCAGTGCCTCGTTCGTGTCGGGCCGGCCGCCGTCAGGCACCATCCCTTGGCTGGCCGGCAACGAGGGCGTTCCGCAGGATCGGCTCAAGGCCCCCGTTCGGAGCATGTCGATCTCGCGCAAGCCTGTTTCGCCTGAGCTGCGTGCCGCGGTCGACCTGCCGCCGATCTCGCCCATGTCGTCGCCCTCTGGCGGCGCCATGCCCTTGCCGATCATCGACTCGCCGCCCCAGCAGCACCCCGACTCGCCTGACCTTGCGGCCTCTTCGCGGAATGGCGCGGTCGACTCACCCGACGACGCTACGGCCCAGTCGCCTTCGCGTATTCAGAAGTCTATCGCGAGCGCTGCCGCGCACGCTGCGATAGCCCCTCCGCTCCGGGCATTCGACACCCCGGCTAGGTCTTCCGCCGCCAGCAATGACGACGAGCAGCCGTCTCCGGTCGACCCGACCCCGCTCTCTGTGGCTTCAGCTTCTGCGACGGAGGATGAGGAGCCGATCACGCCTCGGGCACCGCTCGAGTCGACGGCGACGCCCAAGATCCTCTCTGTGCCCTACACCCCAGCCGCGCCGGTCGCGCCGCACGCCAACGCTATCTCACCGGCCCCCACTAGCGTGCCCTCAGTGCCTTTGAGCGAGCTCATCCACCTGCGCTTGCTCCTGGCCAACGCCTCGACCGCCGACGAGTGCCGACTGCTCGTCAACGCGCTCCTCTCGCTCTGGAAGGTGCCATCAGCCCCGTCCTCACCCTTCGCGACCGACCTTGCGGCCGACACGAGCGCGCTGGAGGCCCAGGTCGCCCGCGTCTTTGCCTGGATGCTGTCCGAGGCTGGCATGCCTGCGGTCGGCTCGGGCGCCGCGTCGATCAAGCACGCCTCGCCTCTCGCACCGCCGGGAACGCCTTTTATCATCCCGCCGACCCCCGCCGAGCCGAAAGCTGAACGCTTTACTTCCGACGTGTCGATGCCGGCGACGATCGACGAGGCCGCGTCGATGCTCTCGTCGGCGGAGGAGCTCGAGGAGGCAGAGTACGAGGCGCGCGTGCTTGAGGGCCGCGCTGCTCTCGCACAGGCCGCCCAGCACGCCTAGCCGGGGGCGTTGATGCGGACCTGCTCTTGGGGGTGGTAGATGCAAGGAATGCGCCATTTCGCGATTGATGTCGCATCACTTACGCTTCTTAGCTCTGCGGCGACGGAAGCGAGAATTGGCTCGAGCGCAAGTGGACTTGCTGGGGACGAGTACGCATGGGGGGGGTGAGGCCGGCCGCGGCAGACCCAGCTTTCCGGCTGTCGCTCGCTCCCTCTCGACGTTCATCCCGCCACAGCGCCCCTCCCCTTCCTCGCCCGAAGTTGAGCCTCCTCTGGTACGCAGCTGGCACTATCCTACCGTCCCCAGATGCCTGCCTGCCGTGGACGCTGACCGCTCCATTGGCTCGTCTGCGTCTCTCGCCCACGTCGGCTGCAGCTCGATCTCCTACTCGACGCGCAGCAGCAGCCCAGCTCGTCCGAGCGGCTCCCTCGCCTCGCCTTCCCGAGCACCTCGCCAGACCCATCGGACGGTCAGGTACGTGTTTCCTCCTCGCGATGCGAGGTGACAAGGTCGGCCTGCACGGTGGCAGATAGGCTAGGTGGGAGGTAGACGGCGGGCGAACCCTCATGTCCGACCCCCTCGCGCACCGACCCCTGAGCCATTGGACGGGCTCTCAGTTCGCAGCCACTCAGCACCTCAAGGGTCGTTCACCAAACCCAAGCAAAGCAAAGAGAGCTGACCTATCGATCACCACATGCATATTTTGGCTCTCGGTCGACGCTTCAAAGCTCGGCATCAGTCCCTCGAACTCTTGTTGGGGGTCCGCGCGCTCGGGCTCATCACACCGCAGGGTTCTCAACCAAGATGACCGACGCCAGCCCTTTTTCGTCTCGCCCCATTACTCCAACGCCAGCTCCTGCAGCGACCGCCCAGCGTTCCGCCCAGCATCCTCTCTTCGAAGCGCCCGAGAACGACATTGTCCTGCTCTCGGCCGACGGCGTCCAGCTAGGCTACCGGCGCGTCTTCCTCGAGGCTGCCTCGGACGTCTTTGAGAGCATGGGCCTGATCGCTTCGGAGAGCGGTGTCAGCGGCGAGGCTGCCGAGGCGACGTCGATGGCCGTTGACGTCGACGATGACGAAGTGCCGGTTACCCGCTCGCCGAGGATGCGGCCGACCTTGCGACGTTTTTCCGCTTCCTGCACCCGGGCGAGCCCGACCCGGTGGTCGACACGTACGACGAGCTCGAGCGGTCAGCGCCCGCTCTCCTTTGCTGTTGACTGTCCGATCCTTGCGCTGACCTCCGGCGCCCTCTCTCCCGTCAGGCTCTGCTTCGTCGCCGACAAGTACGGCGTCGTCGCCGTTGCCCGGGCGGCACTCGAGCAGAACGGCATCTACTTTCTCAGGACCTTCTCGCCCGAGATCCTCGGCCTCGCGCTCTTCTTCCGCCTGCCGGCGCTCGTCGTGACGACGCTCCGGTCCAACGACTTTGGCTGCGAGGAGCTTGAGCCGCCGTGCGTCGTCGACGACATCCCGTGGCGGATCCTGCGGCTTCTGCCTCCGTCGACCTTCATCCGGCTCGCAGTCGAACACGCGAGGTACTCCGAAGAGTGGTCGTCGGTCTGCTTTGCGCTCCAGAACGTACGTTGACCTGCCGCTCGCCTCGAGCCCGCCGCGCGACTGACTGTGCCCATTCTGCGACAGACCCGGCGCTGGTTCGAACAGGGCGACGAGGGCATCCAGGCCATCTTCGAAGACCACCGCGAGTCCACGGTCCGCTTACAGAAGCACGAAGCGGAGCGCGAGAAGAAGTTGGTCTTTCCCGGTGCTCCTTCTGTTGATGTCTGTCGGGCGCTGACTTGCTTACTGCTTTGCAGAAGGAAGGCGAAGGCGTCCGAGGACGCAGTGGCCGCTTCAGCCTCGGTGACCGATACTGCCGTTTCGGACTCGCCCCCCTCATCGCCACCATCGTCGCCACCGCCGACGCCGCCGATTCCTCCGGCTTCATCACTCCAAACGGTTTTCTCGGACGGCGCGAGCGACATCTCAGTCCGGGCTGGCGACGCCGAATTCCGCGCCAGCCGTGCGCTGCTGGCCGTCCACTCGGACGACTTGCGCGAGCGACTCTCCCCGATCAACGGCAGTACGAGCGCTCTCCGCAAGCGCACGCGCAACGGTCGCCTGATCCTCGAGCTAGACGAGCCGGCGCCCGTCGTCCAGCGGCTTCTGGCCTTCATTCACCCGCAGGCGGCTAAGCCAACGATCGCTAGCTACGAGGAGCTCGAAGAGTGCGTTTTCATTCTATCTAGTCGGAGCGAGAGACCGATTT
>Ga0308160_10002405_pt1 | contig 22723 bp, 29 predicted proteins | sample PhyFR1_FD_201036 | JGI IMG/M metagenome (GOLD analysis project Ga0308160, IMG submission 201036) | Phyllosphere microbial communities from UC Gill Tract Community Farm, Albany, California, United States - DLSLF.R1 | ecosystem: Host-associated > Plants > Phyllosphere > Unclassified | place: USA...
AATATAGTCATGCGGACCTATACAGGGAGGCTAGTCGATTCGTTCTCGATCAGCGTAAGCTATTTGATACCAGGATGGAAAGAGCTGATGGGTAGCATCGTGGGATAGAGAGGAGATGGAGATTCTCAGTTCGGAGACTCAGTTGAAATTGTCACATCGGTCAGTCCGCTACTATGTTTGGTGACCATAGCTGATTAGATAGAAGGAACTGGTTTCTTGAACGACTTCTCAAGCTGGGATCTATAGATGTCAAGAAGGCGTATCAATGTGTATGTCCCCAACGATGTCGAGTTCCAGAGCTTACTCTCAGCGACCCGATTGCCCAGACCCCACCCGATGTCAGATCCTAATCCACGATAAATGGCATCAAGCAAACCTCGCTGTATGCCGCTACGGCCCACCCCAACCCTCAGTCGCTTTTAGGTGTATCAGGCAGCTCGAGACTTCACCTACTAATCCAAGTTTAGTGATGCCTCATCCACTTTGTCAAATCGCTGCCAAGTCTTGGGTCAAAAATTGTACGTTCCTCACCACAATTGAGCTGATGACAGTATATGATAGGATGTTTCAATTTAGATTGATCAATTCCCCTCTGAGCCCTGGGACTGAGAAGGTGAGTTGATCGTTGAGCTATCAGTGCTAATGACAGTATTGGCTGGCTATTACTCTCAATTGATGATCACGATATATGTACGCACGACCAGCATGAATCTCAGGAACGTTGTATATAACGCATTGTAAACATCATGACTCATGCTATGCTCGATGCATCTCTTCTCACGACTAGAGAGGCACAGAGATCGCAGATCTGCCGGCGGCAACTGCTTCCTTGGATCTCTTCTTGGCTAAAAATCAAACTAGAGGATCGCTTGTTCGGAACGGCAGTGATGCGGATCTCCGTCCCCGTTCCCATCCTCTATTGTGAACGACTTGAAATTTTGGGTGAGGCCTCACGGCCGAAGCGGTATTTTGGTGAGCCCTGGTCTATCAGATGGGCGGTTTATCCCTTTCGATTGCATCCTTCAGGTCCAGGCTAGTCTGACCTGCTAGGCTGAGAACGAGAGAGAAGCATGGCTTTTTAGCGATGAAGATCGCTACGATTGTGATTCCCACGAGTTCATTCAAAGGCTAAAGATAAGAGAAAAAGTGCAATTCCCGATTGGCTAGGCACGTTCGTGAGGGTCCAAAAGGGAGAAAGGGTAAACGCAGCGTTCTGTAAGCGGGTCGGACTCAATGCGGCTCAGTGGCTGTGGCTGTCAAGGGAGAGTTGTGATCGCGTCACCGGGTTGAATATGAGATAATCCAACAAACCAAGAGAAGAGATACCAAGTAGAGAGAGAGAGAGATCCCATACAACGGCCGATACGGATGCACAGGAACGGAGTTGTTCAGATACGCAATTTTGATCATCATTGCATACTGCGATCATCTGTTTAGTTTAGTATAGCATCATAATACATACATACCACGACTTTACTGTGCATTGCACGCATCGCATCGAATAATCAGAGTAGCCGAAAACAAGGCCGAAAACGGGGTTACACATTCGATCAACCTCCTTTCATCACCCCTCCTTTGAAACCACAATCAATCAACCTCGACTCCCTGTAGAACATTATGCCCCGCCCTTCCGCCCCCTGGGCCGCTTTTCATGCGGGCTCAACCTCGTCATCTCGCCCATCGTCTCGAGCCTCGTCACCAACGCGAGGTCTCTCGTCACGAAACGATGCAGCGGCTACACCCTCGTTTGAAAGGCTAGATGATTATTTCGCATCACAGTCTGTTGGGTCGTCCCAAGCTCAAACCCCCGCTACGCCCTATAACGATATGTGGGGGGCACAGACTCCTGGGATACATGGACCGGTGGATATTGTGTTGGACTCAGATCATTTGGTGTTGAGGGGATATGGATCTGAATTCAATTCGGCCTATCTCAGTGGACGGGTCGAGCTATTCCTGTCGGAATCAACCAATATCAAAGAGATCAATATGACTCTGGTAGGAAAGGCTAGGGTACAGTTTCACGATAGTACAGGGTCAGTCACTTGGCTCAGGGGAGAAGGTGGAGCTGATGATCAGAACGACATCTAGAGGTCACCATCATACCCACACCGTCATGACGCACGACTGGTCTTTCTTACAGGGGGACAAACGACACAATCATACCCTTAAAGCCGGCCATCACCAATTCCCATTCTCGCTCATGCTTGATGGAAACCTCCCATCGACCATCAACACCTACAATGGAGAAGCAAACATCAGCTACAAGCTCCGAGCAAACGTCGTCCGATCCGGTTTCTCGTCCAACTTCCATACCTCCCGAACATTCACCCTTCACAGGACATATATGAACGAAGCACTCGAATTCAACCAAACACTGGAAATCGAAAACACTTGGCCTGGAAAAGTCATGTACTCGCTTACTTTACCTTTCAAAGCTTATGCCGCTGGGGACGAGATTCCTGTCATGCTCAAATTCATGCCCCTCGCCAAAGGTGTACGGGTCATGACTGTTCAATCGGTTTTGAAAGAGTATACACTCGTACACACCAAACATTCACAGCACTCGGATCAACGAGTCGCGGCGAGTATCAAGCACGAGCTACGAAATGGAAGGGCATATGTAGTACCGGAGACTACTGCAAGGACACCCGGTCGACCCGCCATGGCTACCGCAGGCATGTCTAGCACCAACCCCAGTACGGTCGCTAGTACCAATCCTAGTACTGCCAATTCTCGAGCTCCAAGTCCTTCTCAGACACCTGTACCCGGACGTGGATCTTCGGAACGACCACACGACAGCTACTTCCCCTCTCAAAGTGAAGGCGCTGGACCATCTTCTGGCGCATCTGTAGCTGCCTCGGACGATGAGGATGTAAATATTGGAGATGATGAAGTCAATTGCGCCATTACGATCCCAATTCCGGCATACACCACCCCATCTCATACGATCCACCCCTTGTTTGTAACACACAAGATCAAGTGGTCTTGCTCAATCTCGAATGCCGATGGGCACGTTTCCGAGCTCCGATGTGCTCTACCCATCATCATTCTCAACCATTCGCAGCTTGAGGAAGCTAGGTCTGCCAGTGCCGCTACTCGAAACCTCTTGTTTGGTAATGGAAACGCCGACGAGACTCAGGCAGTCGATCTGCCAAGTTACAACAACCACGTCTACGATCGAGTCGCTGTTGCCGATTCAGGACAGACTTCCGGATTCCGATCAACCCACGCTACGCCTCTACATTCGCCTAGCTCACCTACACCCCCAGCATCGACTCATCATTCACGACCTAGCTCGCCTACTCGTCGACACTCGACCGCTGACGGTGGTCTCGCCGCACCTGGGAATGGAGAAGTTCCACCCCGTCGTCAGCTCACTTCATGGGATGATTCGGAACTACTAGCTTCCCTTGGAGAATTGAGGATCCCATCATCTCATAACTCTTCACCCCACGACACACCACCCGACTCGCGATCACCAAGTAGGCCCCTAAGTCGAAGGAACTCCAGATCAGGTCGATCGTCCAGGATCAACTCACATCATGGTTCTCGAGCTGGATCAAGGGCTTCATCGCCCGAACGACACGGGCACGACCGATCCGATATGGCTGATCGACGAGTATCGTCCTTCACCGGTCTACTCCATCTTGGCCAGACTCTCAAACAGAGAGCTCATTTACCCCATAAACCAATTTTGAGGACTGGCTCGCATTTCTCTCCGCACGACGAGATGGCTCGAACTGCATCAGCTTCCAATATTGGAGGTGGGAACCATGTCCGGATCGGTCCAACTACCCTCCACAATACAGGAGATGACGACCCTGACGAAGATGAGGCCGACCCAATCTCGAGAGTACCTTCGTACAATATCGCTTCAAGGGGTTGGCTGGGTGGAGGAATTACTCCTTTGGATGTCAATTTACCGACATATGATGCGTCGGAGACGAGAGCTAGGACTGATATAGAAAGGGCTAGGATGCCTGATGGGGGTCTGATTAGGCCAAAGAGTGATACCGCTCTGGTCGATCTTGGACGGGCAGATCGGGATGAGGAGATGTAGTGGTGGACAATCTTGGATTAGGATAGAAAGAAAATGTAGTATTACTATAAATCATATAAACACACGCATATACATATTTAGTTTCAGATGCAACTCTTCGATTTCCATTAGCAGATGTCACAGTCCTCCGAGTCACCAACATCAACGAGAAATTGGTAATACAGTATTTGCATCGTTCTATGTATACGATCAAGTGAGGTTATGCGGGTTGTGCAATGTGTTGATGATGATGTGGTATGAGATGAGGTGAGATCAAGATGGGATGATCAAATTTTGGGCTACACTATGATATAAGTACAGATTGTTCTGGCCGATGATCCTCGTACGCCTTGTTCGCTGGGACCATACTGAATTCTCCTAGGTCGGGCATGGATAATGGGCCGGGTTGATAACAGTTTGTCCTCATGACATCCAATTGACTTCGGCGAATCATGATCTGAAGGTGCGAAATCGAGTTCGATGTGATGTTACAGAAAAGTACAGGTTGATTATCGAGTTGGTGAAAGGGGAGAGTGCGGTCAAGTGATGGGAGTGGTACGATGTCGATAAATCGAGAGCGGTCCGTGAGCACGTAAAAACAGTGTAAAGAGGAAACCAAAAAGTACGTGTGCAAACGAGTAATATCGCCAGTATGACCAAGGGAATAGAGTACCCTTGACACCGGTCAATTCAAGTTTATCGGGTCGATCAATTGCCTCATAATCAGCGTGTGTCATAGACGGAGTGAAGAAGGCTCACCTCGTTCTTGATCTTTGTCAAGACCGAGACACGATCAGTCAAAACAGCCTTGACTCCCCAACTGATGGCAACCTTCATTTCGGCTTCATCATTGACTGTCCAAACGCAAATATCTTTCCCAGCCTCTTTACATTCTTCCAAGAATGCTTGACCCTCTGGTCCCATGAGTAATGGGAAACAGATTGAGAATCCATCACAGTGGTCCCAGAAGAACTTCCGGACGATGGAAGGGGAGAAACCGATATGGAATCGTTTGAGAAGGGGGAGATGTTTGTATGCTGATTTGAGGAAGAGTGGGTGCCAGAGACCGAGAATCAGTCGGGGAGCTAGTTCGGCTTCCCAGTTCTCGTGGAGGGCGATGATACGGGCCATCTCGGGCTGATTATTAGCCTTGAGCTGGGTCATAGTGACGAGGTCCTTACAAAGAGCTTCTCGGGATCGTTCTGCATCTTACAATCGATCTTCAAGTCAGCTGCTGGAATATACCCACTTGAAGTGACTTACATTGAGGGAGACATGCTTGTTCTCGTCCTCCATTAACAGAGCAATGAGCTCTTCGAAAAGCGGGATAGGCTGTACAGGTTCCTTCTTGGTCCTTACATTCCTGCATGTCAGCGAGATCCGGGATAAGTAAGATTGGCTTACTCTACCCCACCCTTCCAGGGTTGCGTCCTGATTGTTCCAGTCCCGGTCGTGGTCCTGTCGAGGGTTGGATCGTGGAACATGAGGACCACTCCATCTGACGTAGCGTGGACATCTGGCATTAGCTCTGGTACATGTCGTGAAAGGGTGACTCACCGCTTTCTATACCGTCGCAGCCCTCTTTGATTGCTGCTCTGAAGCTTGCCAAGCTGTCTATCAGCTCTGAGTCAAGGTATGGAGAAGGGGGACATACGTGTTCTCTGGCAAGTGGGCAGAAGCACCTCGATGACCCCAAACCTCGACGTCTTTGGGTGCTCTAGCGAATATTTGCTTGGTAGGCATGATTTATGATTTTGATTTTCGTTACTTAATTTTGATTTCGATGCTGATGATGATACAATAATGAGAAGAAATAGGAATGGGGGACTAGCTATATCATGTCTGAGACAATGAGGTGTTTTGGTGGATCGCCAGGTGACAATGGGTAAGATTTGTTGTGTCAAAGGTCTTGATCACCTCGGTAGATGAATGGAAGAAACGTGCTTGACGGGGTCACGTCATTCTGAGTTACCTTTCCGAGCTATTCCTGCCCGACGGGCCAAGCGCGAGCTGCGAGAATCAAGGCGGTGTGCTTCATGAAAGGGGGAAAGAAGCAAAGCAAGAAGAAGTATGCATATGTATGTATACTACTGTATTATCGTTCTACGATTATATATACCAAATTGTATTCCCTAAATACCCATGCCTGACCTAAGAGCGTCTACCAGTGGCCAATTGGAACCAGTCCAATCACCATCCATACTGAACATGTTGCATCCTCGCAAGCCGGATTGACGAGCGAATTGTGCTTTCATCGAGAGCGAGTCGGGGTCGTCATAAGTGACGACTTGGCCGGTGTAGGCTGATCGGATCCATGGCTAGCAGTCAGCGCCAAGGATAATCATTATAATGGTAGACTTACGGTACTAGAGCAAGCATCCCATTCTCGATAGAACCCACCAGCTCCGATGAATTTGCCATTTGAGTCTAGGGCCAAAGCACCCTGCTTGACGAGATCTGCAAACCCAATCTGACCATTGTTGTCACCACCACCTCCATTCCTGACGGTAACAAGACCGCTTTGTCTCTTATCAAGAGACGAAGTCATGTTGGCGACTTCATCGGCCGAAGGAGGGATGTAATCTCGTTGACGGAGTTGGGAAGCCCATGATTTCTGGAGGTAGCCGTAGGCGGGTACACCCAAGGTGATTTGGTTGGCGGGCATACCTGCTGCTGTCCACGAGGCCACGGACGCGTAAGCGTTGGCGAGAGGTTGTGTCGAGTTCTTGCATTCGTCGGAAAGAGGGGCATTGGGTCCTGGGTTATCACTCGCTATCATGTCAGCTATGCATCACGCTCATGTGTGTTCAACTTACATCCCCAGATATCGTAGTTCATGATAAGGATCCAGTCAATCACAGCGGCAAAGCCTCTGACATCACCGAGGGGTCGTCCGTTAGCTCCGGCAAATGGCCAGACCTGGGTAGCGAGCGTGATGAGGGCTTCACTGGGCAGAGCGGTTCTGAGTTCCTGTAGATAGAGCAAGAAGTTGGCAGAATCAGCCGAAGAGATAGCATTCCCACCAGCACCTTGGGCATTGGGGTACTCCCAATCGATATCAATACCATCTAGTTCATAAGCCCAGTAAGCCTGGACACAGTTGTTGATGAAGTTGGTTCGTTTGGCAGAATCGGCGACGAGGGTGGAAAAGTATTTAGATCCTGTCCAACCTCCAATCGATAATTTGACTCGTTTGCCGTTCTTGTGAGCACCTTTCACAAGTCGCTGTAGAAGGTCGGAGGAATCGTCCTGGGTAAATTCAAGTCGACCATCAGCGGTAGGGAGGGCGAATGCGAAATCAACGACGTCGAATTTGGACCAATCGACAGACTCGGGAGGGAGTGTCCAAGCCGACCAATCGGGGTAGTAGCCAGCCATGATTGTCCTAGGAACATTGGGAAGTCGGGTGCTGGCTGGAGCTGCGGAGGAAGAAGCTGAAGTAGAGGAAGGGAGTATTGAAGAAGATGACATAGCGGAAGATGAGGCAGAGACGGCAGTCTCGTTCCACATGCTCGAGGATGATGCCGACGGGGACGCGCTTGAGGTGACATTGGCAGAGGTCGACTGAGGAGCATCAGAGGCGCTGGTCCTGGTCCATCGAGCCGAAGTGGAATCAGATGCCGATTCGCTCGTGGTGGCATTGGCGCTAGCGCTGGCAGTGGACTGGGGAGCACCCGAGGAGCTAGTCCTGCTCCACCTGATTGAGGTGTCTCCAGAGGACCATGCGCTCGAGGAGGCATCCTCGGTCGACTGGGCCGAACCGGAGGCACTAGTCCTTGTCCATCGGACGGAGGTCTCTTCTGACGCTGATGCTGATGCGGAGGCGGATGCGCTGGGGATGCTGGAAGGAGGGGCAGAAGCTTCGGTGAGGGATTCGGAGTATGAGGATGAGGAAGCAGCATCGGAAGCGGATCCGGAGGCGGAGGCAGAGGCAGAGGCAGACGAGTAGCTCGAGTCGGTGAAGGATGCAGACCCGGTAGAAGAGGGTTCGGAGCTCGAGGCCGAATCGGAGGAGCTTGGCGAAGCGGTGGTACTGGCCATTTCGGACGAGTATGACTCGCTAGCCCAGGCAGATGTCGAGGAAGCGACACCACTGGCCCAATCGGAGTTGGAAGCGGATGCAGACATTTCCGGCGATTGGCTAGAGTAGCTCATGGACTGGGTCGGCGCGGCGGAGGAAACTTCCCAGTCGCTGACCGAAGCGGACTCTGAGGCACTAGCCGATCCAGATTCCCAGATAGAAGTGATATTTCCACTTTCACTCGCACTCTGAGTCGGCTCGAATGGGACCTGGCCAGTGGGAGTTGGAGCTACCCAAACGGTTTGCGTCCTGGTCATGTCGACGACGACAACCGTGGTGGCGGTGATAGGTAGGCCTCGCTCATCAAGAGCGACGTCCATACGACGAGCATGTTGGAAATGTAGCTGCTGCTGATCTTGCCGATGTCGTCTGAGGGGAAGGTGTCGAGCGTCGGCGATAGATGCGAGCAATGGCAGGAGAGCAGTGAGGGTCAACTGCATGATAAGGGGCGGACCGGTAGGCGTTGGTATATATGGGATCGGAGGGCAGATCAACTGCAGAAGGGGTTAAACGATTGGTATTCCCAGCGAGGGTAGTATGTATCGTCCAGCGATAAACGTCGATTCAGCGACTGATTTGTCCTTGAAAGGTTGATCCTGTTCCAGCTACCCAGTAGCTTTCCTTGAACCTATTCTAGACAATTGATTATACGATGATTGGAATCCAACAACAACAGCACTGCGAAAATACAAGGACCGGTATTCCGCATGAAGCCCTTGTCTAGTCCAGCTGGGCGAAGGGGGTTGAGGCTATTCGGAGGGATGATGATGATGGTGAACGCCAAACTTACCACTAGAGATCCACTAAACTGGGGTCAGAGGAAAGGCATGGGCTGCTGGCGCTAGGGAGTGTGTGCATCCCACGGAACTACCAAGCCTGTAGATTTCCGGAATGGTCTTTCAGACATGAGCATGAGACCTATGGATGTGTTATCTCATAAAATAAAGACGGACTCGGCATTCAGGGAAAAGGTACCCGGTTTGAGATATAAGAGGAGGATCAGGTATGATTACGTGATCTTCTTCACTGAATTGAGCCTACTGCATATCGTATTGTGATGTCTAGCATAAGAACACGCCGGCAATGGATCGATCGATGCGTATACTAAGGTGTCGGGCTACCAGCCTGGCGGATGCTGCGGCATGCCACTCGTGAATCGAGATGCGACAATCGTTTGGAATGTATCCCGCTTCTAACCGCCAGCTATTTCTTGTCGATACGAATTATTCTCATGTGCGCTCATGCTGGTCGCAGACAATTAAAGCTACGATAAAACAGAGGAAGGTCCGATGTATAAGAGGTCTGCCATGATCGCAGCAGCAAAGGACGGCTGAGCACAATGGAGGCTTCCTTTCATCACATTATACGGTGTGCAGTCATACAGTATCCTCACAGGAGGGAACGTTGGACTTCTTTCTCTTACAACTCTGATTTGTACGATGCTGGTTTGGCTTATCACTCTCACACCCCTCACTTTCTTGCTACACGCCTGGCTGGCGTCGTTGCTGCTCGGCTCCACCAGGTGGAATCCCCTCTATCACTATCCATTTTCGCGACACGACATCATCTCACCAACAACCATCGACTGGCTGAAGAGCATTCAATCCAAATACGACTTACCAGGAATATCAGTCGGTGCTATCGCCTCTCCCCTGTATACCGGTTCAGAATGGAAGAATCAGACGTTTCATTTGGGCCATCTCGAAAATGGTGAACTCATCGATGATGAGGTGAGCATATCACACCCGAATAGCCACACATGCTGATGTCAGTCCTTGTTTGCTATCGCTTCCAACTCGAAATTTCTGGTCGCGATATCCCTTGGGCTGTTGATCGACGATGGTACAAAGCTATCCGATGGCAGACCTCTCACCTATGGCACAAAGATCAAGGCGATCCTACCGGAGTGGAAGCTCATGGATGATTATGCGTCTTCTCACGTTTCTCTTCTGGATCTTCTATGTGGGTGACTCTCCTTTGTGTCAAAAAAGCTGTGCTGACCTCTTAGCTATGCAAAGTGGTTTGCCGAGGCATGATTTTGCATTCTCGTAAGTGCATCTTCATCTTTTGATGACTGCGACCTGATGACAGCAACAACAATGTCAACGAGGTTATTCACAGCATGAGGTATCTCAAACCCATGGCCGAGCTTCGCCAAACCAACCAGTATTGCAACTTCCATTACACCGTCCTATCTCACATCGTGACCGTCTTGTCGGGAATTCCCCACACCGATTTCATCCAACAACGTATCTTTGGCCCGCTCAACCTTACCGCTACATTCGATCATGTTGCTGCTGGAGATTCCGGCAAGCGAGTACCGATACACTTTCGACAGGGTGTAAATCCAGTCAAATGCCAGAAAACTTGGAATGAGACAAACACCATGGATGTGAGCTGTATAGGAGAACCGGTCGTAGTCTCGTGGTTCATGAAGGGAAGTGACGATTCGATAGCCGGAGTGACTGGTGCTTTCATGTCCATTAGTGATGGGGTATGTCCTGGTGATCTTACTGCCGCTGACGAGCAGGTAAAATGGATAAGGGAGCTTCTCGACCCCAAATTTATACCACGACAGATTATCGAAGAGACGCATAAACCCGTCAAACCCTCCACAATGTCACCGGAACTTGATCTCATGGGATCCAGCTTCTACGGTCAAGCTCAAGTCACTTATCACTATCGCGGATCCGAGGTCATATTGTGAGTCCACAGATTACAAGCATATGCTTACAGCTCAGACACGGTGGAGTCGTCCCTGGTATCACGACTCAAATCTTACGAGTGCCATCTCTCGGTGTAGGGGTCATGCTGGTCATCGAAGATACCGAGTTCAGTATAGCCCTGCTGCAAGTCCTTGTCAATCGAGTACTGGACGATATCATGCACCTCGAACCGACCGATTGGGAGGAGATCATGGTCACTAGACTCTTCAAGGAAGGACCAGAGAAGGGGCCAGCGGTATCTTCGCCTCGACCTGGTCCAGCAAGCGACATACTTGTTGGTCGATACAACAACCCAGCTTATGGCGCAATGGATATCCAACGAGTCCCCGCGATCTCACAAAGCCTTGGAGGCTCCCACTCGACCGTTCCCGACGAGCTAGCAGGTGTCATCCGCTCTGCGCTGAACTCGTCCCGATTCGAGCAGATCGATGCCACTCGAGAGATATACTATGCAGCCATGCCACGATTCTGGATCCAAGGGGTGATCTTCACCCACTTCGACGGCCCCTTGTTCAACGTCTCGGCTATAATGATTCAGGATAGGGTGGACACCGGGACTCCGATTAGCCGAATCTTGGGCACAGGGACCGCCGTTTTCGTTGAGGGCAAAGGAGTTGGTATGTTTGAAGGATTCTGGCAAGGCGATGAAGTGATCAGGGCGGTAGAGGAAGATGTCGCTAGTCATGCTGAGGTGTGGTTTGACCTTGTAGAATGAGGATGAGAGACGTTCTCGGAGTTCCGGAAGACATGTACCTGAATGCGATGATCGATGTATTTGTTCCTGAGTGTTCCTGATTGTGGACAATCAAATTCCCTGAATATTCAGGGTGAGACGCGGGAGGAAAGCGCCCGGTGAGGTCACTGTGTGTTTGAATCCCGACTGCTTCTGGCCAAGAGATGAATCCGTCAACGTCGTTCCAAATAATAATCAACGAGGCGTAGTCAATTTCGAAACATCTACCCTGCTTCCTTACTCTTTTATTCATCCACAACCATCTACCCATTCTAATCATACACAATGGCTTCCCACGCAAATGCCGAGAGAGGTGGTAACCAGAACTACACCATGATGCAGTTCTTCGAGTAAGTCAACTTGAGCTCGGGCAACTTCGGACAACGCTCATGGAAGGTGGTACGCCGAGGGAGGAGGTGTGCATTGGAAAAAGTACGAGACCGAGAGCAAGAGGCTCGGTGAGATGGGCATCACTGCTTGTTGGATCCCTCGTACGTACTCTGCACGGATTCCGTTCACACACTGACAAGCAGCACCAACCAAAGGTTCAAGCCCGTGCGTTCACTGATAATCTGATGTATCACCAGCTGACAAAGAAGTGAGGGCACTGGATATGACGTGTAAGTCAACATCAATGTCAGTGGCTGATATCAGCTACGATCTTTGGGATTTGGGAGAGTTTGAGCAAAAGGGAGCCAGGGGTACAAAATGGGGTACCAAGGAGGACCTCAAAAAGGCTATCGATACCGCCTCGGACAACGGTATCATCACCTATATTGATGCCGTCTTGAACCACAAGTAGGTCCCCATTGCTAAATAGTAGCTGATAAGCAGGGCTGGAGCAGACGACACCGACGAGTTTTTAGCTACTATGGTCGATGAGAACGACAGGACCAAGACCGTTGGTGAGATGCACAACATCAAGGGCTGGACCAAGTACGTTATCCACCGGGCTTGGCCCCTGCAATGGACTGACTTCTAGATTCACCTTCCCCGGCCGAGGTGAAAAGTACTCCAAGATGAAATGGGTATGCATCCGAGATCTGGCACGGCTAATGACAGAACTACAACCACTTCACTGGTGTTGATTACGATGCCAAGACCGAGACCAATGCTATCTACAAGGTATGTCAATTAGAGAAGATACACCTGACTTTAGATTCAAGGTGACGGAAAAGATTGGGCCGACGATGTCGACAATGAGAATGGTGCGTGTATACGTGCCAAGCGCAAAGTCGAGGCTAACCGTCAGGATCGTTCGATTACTTGATGTTTGTGAGTCTTTTTCGGCGTACTTGATTTTCTCAGCTGACGGTGTAGGCTGATAGTGTGTATTTTCTTGTGTGAGGTCGAGCCAGCTGACCAAATTAGTCGATCACGCTCACCCCGAAGTCGCCGAGGAGATCAAGTGAGTTCTGCATCTTCTTGACAGAGTAGGGTTGACCAGCAGGAACTGGGGAGACTGGATCCTAAAGGAGACCGGAGCTTACGGTTTCCGATTTGACGCTGTTAAGCACATCTCTGTAGGTCACGTCTCTCGCGCCAACTTCAAGCCAAGCTGATCCAGCAGCGAGAGTTCATTGGAGACTTCGTCAGGCACATTCGTGAGCACGAGGGATCGTCTCGACCCAAAGCTTTCTGTGTCGGAGAGTTCTGGAAGGGTACGTGAATCTCATCGACTCTTGCTGACGTATAGACTCCGTCGATACCCTTGTCGAATACATCGAAGGTCTGGGCACCCAATTCTCTTGCTTCGACTCTTGTCTGCAAGGTGAGTATCTCGTCGTCGCGCTGAGCTTTCTGACTTGGTAGCAAACTTTAAGGAGGCTGGTGAAGCCAAGGAAAACTACGACTTGCGAACCATCTTTGACAACACGTGAGTAGTCTGATTCATCGTGATGTTCGCGACTGATCGCTTAGCTTGGTACAGAGGCGACCCGTTGATGCTGTGTAAGTCTTTCTTATCCCGATCTCTGAGACTCTACTGATGAGCATAGTACCCTTGTCGACAACGTATGTCTTGAGTTCATACTCACCAATCATGGAGCTGACAATGTAGCACGACACCCAGGTCGGACAATCCCTTGAGCGATGGGTTTCTTCCGGCTTCAAGCCCCTTGCATACGCCTTGATCTTGCTCCGAGTCGACGGTTACCCGTGAGTCCCAATGTCAATCTCGGCTAATGGCCAGATGTGTCTTCTACGGTGACATGTACGGATGTGGTGGTGAGAACCCCCAGCAGCCGGTCAGCCAATTGGACGACCTCGTCAGGTGCAGAAAGCACTTTGCGTGAGTACCTCTATGGCGCTGTAGAATCGAGACTGATAAATCAGCTACGGAGAACACCGAGATTACTGGGACCACCGTGAGTGACTCGGCCATTGGCGTGTGGATATATGCTAATATGTAGCCAACTGTGTCGCCTGGGTCCGAGTCGGTGACGAGCACCATGACCCTTCCGTCACTGTCATCTGCAACGGCAAAGCGGACGGTGAAAAGCGATGTGAAGTCGGCAAGGAGCACGCTGGCGAGAAGTGGACTGATGCCATGGGCTGGCACCAGGGAGAGGTCACCATCGAGGAGGGTAAGTCACCTGCCTATATCGAGCGTAGATGCTGACATCTTAGATGGATGGGCCAACTTCTCTTGCTCCGCCGAGAGTGTGTCAGTCTGGACCAAGACTGATGCCAGGGGTCGAGACGAGTTCAAGAAGGACTAGACCTAGATGGCGGATGGAGACTTAGACGTATTTCATAAGGGTTTATAAGGGTTTCTGGTATTCTGTAGATGTTGATAGATTATACATGTCTGATGGATTTCATGGGTTCTTGAAACATGCCTCCTTGAAACGTTCCTGGAAATGCATTTAAGGACGGACACTTTGAGCGAAAGCGGCGAAATCCTTTGCTCAGACCTGCCATTGGGTCTGTCAGTGGCCTGGGGTGGTTGTTCTCGACTCCAGACCACTTCTTACTCTTATACCAAGGCCTTAATAAGGCCTAAGACAGTAGCCTAAAATCGTCGGTTGATTTCCGAGATCCTTCCGGAAATCCAAATCTCACTTGGTTTCACCTGTTCACATCTACTTGTCTACCTGTCAACTGTCTTCACCATAGCTGTATTGTTATAATATAATGGTCGGATGGCCCACTATCCGGCCAAGGGGCGCGTATACATATACGGCGCTGTTTCCTACCAATTCATCTAGATTTACCAGTCGACAGATAACATTTGGTAAGTCACTCATTTTAGGCACAGGTCACCTTCAATCAACTAATGCAAAGGGGTCGTGACATTTTGCATACTTGCCATCTTCTCTTTATCTGGGCATCGTTATTTGAACACTTCGGTTCCGGAGGGAGTCCCGAAGGGAGATCATCCATATGCTAATCCTGCTCCTGTAAGTCGCCATTCCTTGACATGATTGACGGGTAGGATGAAACACTCAAGAAATGTCGGCGTATATCTCCCCGCAAGAGCAAGGTGCTAGGCGGGATTCCTGGATTCTATACCATTGAGAATCTATGGTTCCATAATGGAAGCTACCGTACGTGTAGCCCAGTATTTCGGGGCAAAACTGACTGGAGATAGACATGTATGGAGACGGCTTTCCAGAAACTCAAATGATCATGTCGGGTCCCGGCATGGAGATCCACGATTCCCTGTCACCCTCTCAAAAACCAGACGTCTGTTTTACCGGTACCACCAGTACGTCCCCAGTGATGTCTACAAGACAAGGCTGACAGTAGTCCTAAATAATGAAGGTGCCGGAGGAGGCTGGAATGGATTATGGCATTATTACCATTTCACAGCTGAAGATACATTGGGGGGGATTGTGGGATACGCTGCTGTTGAACCCTCGATTCCGGAGCCAGAGAGATTGTTGGTCCCGTATGGGATGAACTGGAGGGATAGATGGGGATTGAACGAGATGATTGTTGAGGGGATGTTTCCTAAACGTGAGTCCGTGGTGTCAGCAAAGCTAATATGTAGCTATTGTGGAGCAGGATCAATGGAACAGAGTGACGGGCGACGGCGCTTGGACGTACTTCGAAAGAGGTAAGTAGTGGCCATGTAAAAACCAGGGGCAGGCTGATGAGTAGTGGTGCTGGTCGATCGATGGTGTTCACATCGAAACAACCCAAAAACAGATCAATGGAATAAGATGTCTTTGGAAATATTCGAAACGCCCCACCGACCAGGATTTTTCAAATCATACCGACAACGCTTGATGAAGCATTACGGTCTCCCGTCAACAACATTGAAATGTCCAAAAATAGTATACATCGACCGGCAAAGTTCAAGTAGGAGGTTCTCGGACGAGACTGAAGCTTCTCTCATTGGGTTGTTTGAGGATCTCGAGAAAAAGGGATATGGGCGATTTGAACATGTGGATTTGGAGAAATTGTCAGTTGTCGACCAGATTGGGGCTATCTCGGATGCTACAGTAAGTCGTCGCTTCGGCTAGGATAAGGGCTAATGATAGTTAATGATCGGAATTCATGGAAATGGGTTGACACATGAAATGTGGATGCCTGAAGATGCGACTTTGGTCGAGGTATGCTAAGCACAACTCCGAGTGGGATTAGCTGACTGTCAGATGTTCCCACCAGAAACGTTCCTCAGGGATTATCAATCAGTCGCACAAGTCTTGAATCATCAATACTTCGCTGTTGTAAGTCCAACCGTGCCACTTCTTGCGATGCATGTTCTGATGGCAGATAAATGATACTATACTACGGAAAGAGGATTGGGAAGCTCAACCCGGGGAGCGGTCTGCTGGACGTACGCATGATGGGACGGAAGTAGAGGTGAGTATGAAATTCGCTTGGAAGTGATTCCTGCTGATTGGTAGTTATCGATCCCACTTATAAGGGAGATTTTAGAGGGTGTATTGAAAGACAAGTCGGCCGGCTGTCGAAAGTAATGATGTACTCTTGCTTGAAGATTCTTCGGTCGGTCTGATAATCTGACATTCTGATCATTGACATGACACAAAGCGCTCGGCAACCGATGATGGTGGCCCAATATCACCCCACGGCAGCCGGCTGCCAGCTGTTGACGTGATCAAGATCAGCTCGGCCCGCGGCCTGATCTCGAACTTCTATAGGAGATTCGGCTATAAAAGGATGTCGTTGAGCCGCATTGACCCGCTGGCCGTCACGACTCTCAACGAAGACTCCACCTTCCGGGCCTACTACCGTGGCTTCTAGAGACTGACACTCTGTTTTGCCAAGATCGATCAAATAATTCCAGGCGTATGTCAGCTCGATTTGAAATGCGCCATAATCTCCAACAAAGAGCCAAAGTATGGGCAAGTGGAGGTTAGTGGAGGTTGTGGTGGAGGTGAACGCCACGGAAGGTCCATGAACCTTCTTCTGAGGGCTCCGCCAGAACAGCTTAGGATCATCATCGAAGGCATAATCCGGGCCGTCAATTGCCAAGTAGGAAAAAGTGCGTGTCAGGAAGAATCTATGAGAGTCGTTGTCGAACGGGCGTCCCGGGCCGCCTTTATGCCGGATGAGCCAAGACTCTTGGACTTCCGCCTGACTTGGCGAGTCCCGGGCCCATGGGCCTCCAAGTGCATAAAGAAGTCTCCGGGCTTCTGGATGCCCCTTCACTTCCTCAGAACAGTCTTGAACAATGAGTGCCCACCCTACACACGAACTTGAGAGTGCTCCTCCCCAGGTCACGGCATTGATAATCGACGACAAGGGCGAATTCGATCACGTTGAAGATGACGATATTGAAATCAAGAAACCAGCCGCATTTGTAGTCGACAACTATGGGGAACTATCGAAACAGCACGATCTATCTTTCAGGGCTACCCTTGTCCAATTTAAGAAAGCAATGGCGATCTGCTTTGGAGTTGGGATTTGCGCCATGGGTGATGGGTATCAGTACAAGATGCCCGGTAATATCGTTGCTCTGCCCGGATTCATCGGGCAGATGGGATATCAGAATGCAGAGGGAAAATGGATGCTTGACCCGCAGCATGTCGCTGCTTGGGGAGGTATGTCGGAGGTATTCTATTGAAGCTTACGTTCAGGTGTGTATGCCGCGTCTGTGGTCTGTATCCTTTTGGTCGGCTCTTACCCGATTGACCGATTCGGCAGGAAACCAATGTTGATCGCCACCCAAGTATTCATGCTTATCGCCTGCTTGATCGAGATGTGGGCGACCAACTGGACGCACTGGATTGCAGCAAAAGTTTTGAACGTAAGTCTCGTTTAGGGTTTAACTGATGACAGGGTCTTTCTGTGGGTTGTAACCAGATGACTGCGACTTCCTACATCTCCGAGATCGCTCCCACTCGGGCGCGAGGAGCTGCTTTAGGGTTCTATCAGCTTTTCGTCAGTGCATCAAGTGACATTGAATAAATGTACTGATAGTACAGTGGGCCATCGGATCTTTCGCGGCAGCTATCGCTCTCCAAGTTGTCTCGGAATTGCCGGTAGGCAAATGGCGAAACGCAATTTACTCCATGTGGGCATTCATTGGTCTTGCCGCCATCGTCCTCATCTTTATCCCCGAGTCGCCTCGATTCTACTGTGCTCGAGGTAATCACGAGAAAGGAAAGAAGACACTTCAATGGATCAATGGAGGTGTCAGTGGCTATGATGTCGATCATGAGTATTTGATTATCCAAAAGGAGATTGAGGACGGGCGGGTGATGGCGGACAGACAAAAGGAAGTGACTTTGCTGGATTGCTTTAGAGGGACAAACTTGGTACGTCTATGATCGTACGCAGGTCTGATGAAATAGCGACGAACCATCGTCTCCCTCCTGCCTTTCAACTATCAGCTCTGGATAGGGTCCCCGGTCATGTTCAGCTACACCTCTTACTTCTTCCAACAAGCCGGACAATCGAAACCCTTCATCGCCACAGTCGCGGTCAAGTAGGTCCACGAATGCTACATGGCTGACATAAGCGCTGTCCAAACTTCTTTCGTTGCTATCTCATTCTTTACCACCGAGAAGGTCGGTCGACGGCCTCTCCTAGTCTGGGGAGGATGTATCATGGTCCCCTTGCTCTTTGTTGTTGGTGGTATCCTAAAGTTGCCAAGAACCACGGTCGCCGGAACCGGAATGATCACCGTCGCGTAGGCTTAATCCCAGCGATCATGCGAGAGAGGAGCTGACATTAAGGTGTATCTGGGTAGCAGCTTACGCCTCCTCAGCCGGTCCACTTGGTTTCGTATTCCTAGCGGAATGCTCCACCGTCCTCCTCCGAGCCAAGACCGCAAACATGGGTGCACTAGCAAACGCTCTATCTGGACTCATTACGACATACTGTACGCCCCTCATGCTATCCAGTCCGAGATTCGGAGTCGCCAACACAATGTTCTTTTTCGGGTGTACTGGTTTCTTATGTGTCATTGCCCTTTACTTTATCATTCCGTAAGTCAGCTATCTTTGCAGGATCTGACAGAGTAGTGAGACCAAGAATAGATCATTTGTCGAGCTTGACGAGATGTTCGCCTTGGGTGTCCCATCTAGGCAGTTTAGGACTTTTGAGACTTCGATCGATAGGGCAAAAAAGGCCGAGGCAGGTAGAGCTACCGAAACTGTGTAGGCTGGACTGACGCGCGTTCGTCCTTTCTTCATCGTTGATTGTGGTCAGAGGTCAAGCGAAAGTCATGGAGGACTGCGTTGTGGGTCACCTGGGCCGGTTCATATTTCTTAGCGTGTACAGTGGAGAAGAGAGAGAGAGAGAGGCTTGTAATATTCTGGGTCAGTTTTGTCGGATGCAATTTGTGCTATTCTCGTCGTGCCTGGATCTATATTCGATTCTGATGTCACTAAGTTGGTTCTGCGCAATGACTTTTGACTTCAGACATACGTCCTCTACTCATTCACCAGTACCCAGTCACAGCTCGTCAAGGATGTCAAGCGGACCAGTAAAGTTGAGTCTCAAGGGGCCAGCGCTACTGAACAATCCTACTTGGAACAAGGGTAGTGCATTCACTCATGAGGAACGAAAGGAGTTCGGGCTAAGGGCGAGGTTACCTTATGCGTGAGCTGCACCGGTTCCATGCCGCATGGTGCTGATTTCGCAGGGTAGATACTCTAGATGAGCAAATCACTAGGGCATACCAGCAATATCAATCCCGAGAATCCGATCTACTCAAAAACAGCTTCCTACAATCCCTCAAATGTATGCTCCTCCACCCAAAAGTCGGTGCTGATAACTAGCCCAGAATCTGGTGCTATTCTACGCATTGATAAGTCGACATCTAACGGAAATGTTTCCAGTAGTCTACACACCCACCGAAGCAGATGCTATTGCCGAATACTCCCACCTATTCAGGCGAAGTGAGGGATTATACCTAACTCCAGAGTGGGAGGATGGGATGGAGGAGGATTTCTTAGATGCATGCGAGGGGAGGGATCTTGATCTAGTATGTCCTCGTTTCATGATGTTTTGGGAAAGGGGCTGATGATAGATTGTCGTTTCTGATGCTGAGGCCATTCTTGGCATTGGAGATCAGGTGGGTTCGAAGGGTGGATGGGGCTGATGAGTAGGGTTCGGGAGGTATTGGGATCTCGTCTGCCAAAGCGGTCATTTATACCCTAGTAGCTGGCGTAGAGTATGTGTCCTCTCTAATCTTGAATATGGCTGATGTGTCAGCCCATCAAAGGCACTAGCAGTAACCCTAGACGTAGGAACGAACAACAAGGATCTACTGGATGACGATCTCTACCTCGTATGTCACTCTTCCACTTGTCTCAGTACAATGAGATAAAGATGCAAAAGCTGATGAGTAGGGATGGCGTAATGAACGAATCAGGGGCAAGAAGTATGACGATTTCGTCGACAGGTTCGTTGGGTTAGTCAAGAAGCATCAGTCGAAGTGTCTACTTCATTTTGAAGATTTCGTATGTCTATGCTATATCGCGTCCTACGGACACTGAGTAGAATAGGGCGTTACCAATGCTCAAAAGCTATTGAGAAAGTATCGGTGAGTCCGGTCAGACGCGAGGTGATATATTGCTGACGAACAGTGACGAACATTCGATAGTAAGCTGTTGGCCCTATCTGACTTATCGGAGCTGATGTGACAGTTCAACGACGACATCCAAGGTACAGGAGCTGTCACGGTGAGTGGTCCATTATGTTCATGCACTAGAACTCATCACGCAGCTCGCCGCGCTACAAGCAGCTATCAAGGTCACAGGTACAAAGGTATGCCGCTGTTCCGGCTAATAGCGATCGATGCTGATCAAATTAGCTTCAAGACCAGCGTATAGTCATATTTGGCGCAGGATCAGCAGGACTGGGCATAGCGCGCCAACTCCGAGATGCCATCCAACTCGAATCTAAAGTTGACGAGTCCACAGCAGCATCCAAATTCTGGTTAATCGACCAACACGGTCTCATCAAGACCTCTCTAGGCGATAAAGTCAGAGATGAGATTGAACAAGAGTTCAGGCGGGATGAAGATGATTGGGGAAGTGAAGAGAGTGGACTGGAGGAGGTTGTGCGCAAGGTCAAGCCCACTGTCCTTATTGGGACTAGTACCCAGGGTGGAGCTTTTACTGAGTCTATCGTGAGTCTCGATAACGAACTGGCTGATTGTAGATCAAGGAAATGGCGAAACATGTGGACCGACCTATCATCTTTCCTGTAAGCTAGTTCAATCCGTTGCCACTCAGTGAGAGCTGACCTATCAGCTGAGCAACCCGACCCGCCTCCATGAAGTAACGTAAGCACTCGACCCTAGTCTCACTGACATCAGCCCCAAGAACGCTCAGGAATGGACAAACGGCAAAGCTTTGATGGCCACTGGCTCGCCTTTCGATCCAGTCGACGTCCCCGGCTCCTCGGACAGATATGTCGTTGCCGAATGCAATAATGTGAGCCTCGCCTCCTTCCTTCGCCAGAACGTACTGACGACCAGGCGTTGATCTACCCCGGTCTAGGCCTCGGCACGATCCTTGCCAATGCTACCAAAATGACTGATAAGATGATCGTAGCTGGTTCTAACCGATTGTCAGAGTTGGCGCCAGCTCTCCAAGATCCCAAGAAAGCCTTACTCCCAGAATTCGGAGGTGAGTCATGTCTGATACACTGTGGAAGCAGACAAGGAGCTGACGATAGATGCCGCTTCCGTCAACTTCGAGATCGCACTATCTGTACTTGAGCAGGCCGTCAAAGAGGGAGTTGCTCAAGCTGAGGGCATCCCTGATTCCGCGGAGGAGAGGAGAAAATGGGCCGAGGAGAAGCGATGGGTTCCCGAGTATCAGGAGTATCAATATGATCCTGCTGGCAGGAAGTAAATGAGGAATCGAGTGGGATTGTGCTAGATAAGAGACGCAGTGACGAACTATAGATGCATCATTATGTGAATGGACGGGATTTATTGGCAATTATACTAGAGGCACTGCTATTGCCTGATGGCTACTACTGAGGGGCTGGCGTATGTCATACGGCCGCCGTTGTACAGAGACGCGGTCTTGTGCCCTTGACGTGAAGCGTGATATGTATGCGCGACTTCGTAATGATAGCGATTTGAACCGGATGGACTTGAAGTCCATGCGGGTGATGTGTCGACGAGACTAATCCGTCTTGATGTGTCCGTTCCGTTTGCTCAGCGCCCAGATCTTCGTGACCAGGTAGATCCACCCCAGCCAGATGAATACCGGCGTAGCGAGTTCGACGAGTGGGCGGTCGGATATGCGTCCAGTAGGCAAGGTGATGTTGAGTTGTGTGTGCTGGACAGTAGTGAGGCAGGCGGTGTCTGATTGTCAGTTTGAGTACGAGACTTCCCAGCTTACCTTTCATGCCTGTACAGCCCCATCCTGCCTTGACATCGTCCTTTCGGAAGAGGTTAACCACTTCCGAGCCATCATCATTCGGCTCAAGATACCTAACATGAAGGGGTATGTCCAACTCTCCGTCAACCCATCCAACTCGCAAAGTCGAGTACTCGGTAGTGTTGGAGATAGGTCGTTCAATGTCGATCTTCTCAGGCGTCAAAATCCATTCTACTCGACCGTGTCCATGGCCCCAGATATCGATGAGCTCATGCCGATCAACGAAAATAGAATCCGGCAAAGTGAAAGACACGTGATATCGATCGAATGTATCCCTTGATGCGGGTTTTGTAGCGGGTAGAGTGATTAGGAGGTGTGGGT
>Ga0308160_10002406_pt1 | contig 22714 bp, 14 predicted proteins | sample PhyFR1_FD_201036 | JGI IMG/M metagenome (GOLD analysis project Ga0308160, IMG submission 201036) | Phyllosphere microbial communities from UC Gill Tract Community Farm, Albany, California, United States - DLSLF.R1 | ecosystem: Host-associated > Plants > Phyllosphere > Unclassified | place: USA...
CGAAGGCGTAGTCGTACGCCTTGAACTGGTTCGTGGTCATGTACATCTTGTCGCTCTCGCCGTGGTTGACGAAGACGTGCCACATGCGCCCGTAGCGCATCATCTGGAAGTTCTTGGCGTTCTGGTTGACGTAGAGCGTGACGGCCAGCGGGTGCGACTCCACGAAGGCCTCCAGGTCGGCCACCTGGCGGGCGTACACGACCGGGACGGGCGACTCCTCCATCAGCGCCAGCATGGCCCCGGGCGACCGCGACACGATGGCCACCGGGAAGGTCTCGGCGAGGTGCGCGAGCGGCGCGTACCACTGGCGGATCTGGTACATGTTCACCGACGTGTCGGCGAAGTAGACCGCGACCCTGACGGAGCCGGGCTTCGGCGCCCGACGGAGCCGCTCACGGTCGAGACGCTCGAGACGCCGCCGCTGCTGGCGCGACCGGAGGGCCCGACGGGCGAGTCCGCGGGCGAGTGAGAGATCTCGTCTCAGGGGCACGAGGTCGTCCTCCGATCGGTGGCGGTCCGGGCGGGGTGCCGACCGGGCTGATCCAGGCTAGATCACCGGCGGCCGGCCCGCCCTCGCCATCCGGGCCACGGCGGCCCACCCGATCGAGCGGCGGCCGCCCGGGCTCGTGCGCCAGCCCTCGGCCCAGCCGCCGAACCACTGGCCCAGGCGCACGGGCGTGCGGGCCCAGCGCAGCACCTGGACGATCGTCCACGACGCCACGTAGACGGGCACGAGCGGCCACGGGAGGTTGCGCTTCGCCAGCCACACCCGGTTGCGCGCGTTCAGGCGGTGGTACTCCGCGTGACGGGCCGGGTCGACGGCGGGGTGGTGGGCGACCAGGTCGCCGTCGTAGCGCACGCGGAGGCCCTGGGCCCAGACGCGCCAGGCGAGCTCGATGCCCTCGTGGGCGTAGAAGTAGGGCTCGCCCCAGCCGCCGCAGGCGTCGAAGACGTCGCGGGGCAGGAGCGTCGCGCCTTCCCAGACGGAGAAGACGTCGCCGCTGTCGGTGGGCTCGCCCTTGCGGATGCGCGGGATCCACCGGCGAGGCGACGTCGCCCCTGCAGGGTCGACGACCCGGGGCTGGAGGAGCCCGACGTCGCCCTCGCGACGCACCACGGCGATGGCGTCGGCGAGGAACGTCGGCGAGGGGAGGGAGGCGTCGTCGTCGAGGAAGAAGATCCAGTCCCCCGAGACCTCCTCGGCGCCGCGGTTGCGGCCGGCGGGGATGCCCACGTTGGCGGGCAGCTCGAGCACGGCGACCCCGTCGGGCACGGGCCCCGGCCCGCCGCCGTTGCCGACGCAGACGACGTCGAGCTCGACGCCCTGCTGCCGGAGGAGCGACGTGAGCCCCGCCGTCAGGTCGGCCGGCCGTCGGCCCTGCGTGAGGCTGACGACCCCGACGCGGGGCAGGCCGGCCGCGCCGGCGCTCAGGACCTGACCCGCTTCGAGGCCATGATGGCGACGAAGTGCCCGACGAGCGCGAGCACCGAGAGCGGCAGCAGCACGGCCACGAGGACGCGGTCGGCGCCGAGCGGGTCGCCCACGATCAGCCCGACGACGGCTGCCAGGACAGCCAGCATCGTCAGCTCGACCGAGTGGTAGAGGCGGTGGAACGGCACGAACCGGGCCGCCGAGCGGAGCCGCGCGAGGAGCCGCCCGGAGGGCACCGTGGCGCCGCCCCGCTTGTCGGCCAGGCGATCGAGGCCCGCGGCCGCCCGGGCGACGTGGACCATGTCGTTGAGCGCCTTGTTCAGCACCACGACGAGCGCGAGCGCGCACCCCAGCGTGGTCCAGAGGTAGTCGGCGGGAGCGTCGAAGGGCCAGCCCGCGGCCCGCACCCCCAGCACGACGGGGATGAGCGCCTCGGTGGAGTAGTGGCCGACCTTGTCGAGGAAGACGCCCGCCGGCGAGCTCGTGCCGCGCCAGCGCGCGACCTCGCCGTCGCAGCAGTCGACCAGCATCTGCAGCTGGCCGAGCACCAGGGCGAGCATCGCGCCGCCGATGCCGGGCACGAGGAGGGCCGCCGCCGTCGCCCACCCGGTCAGGATCATGAGGCCGGTCACGCCGTTCGCCGTGACGCTCGTCCGCAGCAGCCACCACGTCAGGTACGGAGACACGTCACGCAGGTACAGCGACGCCGTCCAGTGCTCGGCGTTCGCCCGGCTGCGCACCTCGGGGGGCTGGGCGACGCGTCGGAGCTCGTCGATGGAGGTCGGCCTCGTGGGCAGCGAGGTCATGGCGCGGCTACCTCCCGGTGTGAGCGGTGATGTTCTTCGTGAGCGACAGGAAGCCGAAGACGAAGCCGGATCCCCAGCCGAAGTGGATGGAGGGCAAGACTACGAGAAACCACAGCCGCGTGCGGAGGCTCTCGCCCCGCGCGGCGAGCACGGCCGCCGCGACCACGAAGAGCAGGTACGCCCCCGGCGCCGCGAAGCCGAGCAGGGCCCAGGCCCACGGGCTGCCCACGGCGGCGCCGACGACCCCGACGAGACCCACGAGGAGGCCGGCTCCCGCGCCGACGACCATCGCCGGCGGCACGAGGTAGCGCAGCGTGTTCGCCTTCGGGAACCGCCGGGCGAGCTCGCCCCGCCAGAGCCCGGTCGCGACGAACTGCCGGACGAGCTTGCGGAGGCTCGGCCGGGGCCGGTAGGTCACCACGAGCTCCGGCGTGAACCAGACCGTTCCCCCGGTCGCCCGCAGCCGTCGGTTGAGCTCCCAGTCCTGGCCGCGCTTGACGCCCTCGTCGAAGAGGCCCACCTCGAGCAGGCGGGAGCGCACGAAGACGCCCAGGTAGGCGGTCTCGGCGGGCCCCTCCGCGCCTCCGACGTGGTGGGGGGTGCCCCCGAGGCCGACGCGGCTGCCGTACGCGCGCGCCACCGCCCGCTCGAAGGGGGTGCGCCCCTCGGCGAGCATGATGCCGCCCACGTTGTCGGCCCCGCTCCGCTGCAGGGCCGCGACGGCGAGCCGCGTGTACTCGGGGGGCAGGACGGAGTGCGCGTCGACGCGGACGGTGACGGGGTGCACCGAGGCCCGGATGGCGACGTTGAGGCCGGCCGGCGTCGAGCCGACCGGGTTGGGGATGCTCCGGATGCGCGGGTCGGCCGCCGACATCTCGGCGACGACCTCGTCCGTCCTGTCCACGCTCGGCCCGAGGGCGAGCAGCACCTCGAAGGGGCCCTGGTAGTCCTGCGCGACGAGGCTCTCGACGGCGGCCCGGATCTCCGCCTCCTCGTTGAGGACGGGCATGACGTACGAGACACCGGGGAGGGGCGTGTCGGGCAGTGCCATGGTGTCGGGCCTCGGGCTCACGGCGCTGGGCGCACGGTCGGGGACGGGGGATGCCGCCGGCATCCCCGCGAGCCTACCAACAGGCGAGGGCGGGACCGGGGATCCCCCGGGCCCGCCCTCGTGGCGCGCTGTGGCGGCCTGCGCCGCGCTCGGCCTCAGCTCGTGAGGGTGCCGAGGGTGACGGAGGCGGTGGCCGACTTCCCGTCACGGACGTACGTGAGGTCGGCCGTGCTGCCGCCGGCCAGGAAGCGCACCTGGGCGGTGATGTCGGTGCGGCTGGTGACCGGCACGCCGTTGAACTCGGTCACGACGTCGCCCTTGCGCAGGCCCGCCGCCTCGGCGGCGCCCCCGCTGCTGATCTCCACGATCACCGCGCCGACGCGGTCGGCGCCCTGCACGTTCGCGGCGTCGTCGACGCTCGCCCCGAGGAGGCCGTGCGACGCGGAGCCGTTGGCGATGATCTCGTCGGAGACGCGCTTGACGAGGTTCGACGGCACGGAGAAGCCGACGCCGATGCTGCCCGACGACTCGCCCGAGCTCGCGATCGCGACGTTGAGGCCGATCAGCTCGCCCTGCGCGTCGAGCAGGGCGCCGCCCGAGTTGCCGGGGTTGATCGACGCGTCGGTCTGGATCACGGGCAGCGAGATGACGCTGCTCGCCTGGTTCTGCGTGCTGCCGTCGCCGTTGTTGAACGAGAACGGGCCCTGGCCGTTGTTGTCGTTCTGCTGCCCCTCGTCGGAGCCGTCGGTCGGCGCGGCGGACGACTGCACGGTGATGCTGCGGTTGAGGGTCGACACGATGCCGTCCGTGACCGTGTTCGAGAGCCCGAGCGGGGCGCCGATGGCCACCGCGGTGTCGCCGACGTTGAGCTTCGACGAGTCGGCGAAGGTGATGGGCTTGAGGCCCGTCGCGTCGATCTTCAGGACGGCGAGGTCGACGGTGGGGTCGAGGCCGACGACGGTGGCGGGCAGGATGCTGCCGTCGCTGAGGGTGACCGAGATCGTGCCGGAGGCGCTGGCGCCGTCGAGCGTGACCACGTGGGTGTTCGTGACGAGGTAGCCGTCGTCGGAGACGATCACCCCGGAGCCGGTGCCGCCCGACTGGCCGGCCGTCACGTTGATGGTGACCACCGACTCCGTCGCCTTCGCGGCCACGGCGGTGATCGCCGTCGCGTCGGCGTAGTCGTTGACGGTCAGGTCGCGGGACTGGCCGACGACCGTCGAGCTGCCGCCGCCGGCCACCGCGCCGCCGACGACGCCGCCGAGGGCCCCGCCGCCGAGCAGGCCCACCGCGAGGGCCGCCGCGACGACGCCGCGGCCACGGCGGGGCTTCTTCTCCGTCGGCGCGGGTGCCGCCCAGGTGCCCTGCGGCTGCCCGTCGGCGGCTGGCCACCCGGCCTGCGGGGCCGTCTGCTGGTCGTGCCAGCCGGCCGTCTGCGGGTGCTCGCCGGCCTGCGCGTAGCCGGGCTGCTGGTACGACGCGGGCTGCTGGTAGCTGCCGGGCTGTTGGTACGAGCCGGGCTGCTGGTACGAAGCCGGCTGCTGGTAGGAGGCGGGCTGCTGGTACGAGGCCGGCTGCTGGTAGGAGGCGGGCTGCTGGTAGCTGCCGGGCTGCTGGTACGACGCAGGCTGCTGGTACGAGCCGGGCTGCTGGTAGGGCGGCTGCTGCTGGTACGGCTGCGGCTGGTCGCCCGTCTGCTCGTGACCCGCCTGCGGGTACGACGACTGCTGCGCGCCTCCCTGCTGCCGTGACGCCTCCTCCTCGGCCAGCGACCTCGGGGTGCTCCCCGGCAGGGGCGGGGCGCCGAAGCTCACGCGGGGCACGTCGTCCGACCCGCGCGGGGCCTCGGCGGGGTCACGCGGCGTGACCGGCTCCGTGGGGCGGGTGGCGTCGTCGGAGTCGTCGGTGCCTCGGGGGGTGTCGTTCATGGTCGCGGTGCTCCTTCCAAGCTCCGCCAGCCTGGCCCCTCTGCCTGTGGGGAACATATGGCGAGCCTGAGCGGGTCCTGCGGCCACGGCATGCGCCCGCCGAGGGTCAGGTCCGTGCCCGTCACGGGACGACGCCGGGCTGGCCGGTGGGACGGGCGGCGGCTACGGTGTCGGGACCATGACTGCACCAGCCCCCTGGCAGCGCGTCGCCCGAGGCGCCCGGCTGCTCGACGACGACGGCCGACTCGCCACCACGATCTTCGCCGAGATGTCCTCCCTGGCCGCCGCGACGGGGGCGATCAACCTCGGGCAGGGATTCCCCGACGAGGACGGTCCGCGCGAGGTGCTCGACGCCGCGCACGCGGCCCTCGACGCCGGCCTGAACCAGTACCCGCCCGGCCGCGGCGTGCCCGTGCTGCTCGAGGCGGTCGCGGCGCACCAGGCGCGGTTCTACGGCCTGCAGCTCGACCCCTCGCGCGAGGTCCTCGTGACGGCCGGCGCCACGGAGGCCCTGGCCGCGACCCTGCTCGCCCTCGTCGACGAGGGCGACGAGGTGCTCACCCTCGAGCCCTTCTACGACGCCTACGGCGCCGTCATCGGCCTCACGAAGGCGACCCACCGGACGGTCCCGCTCCGGGGCACGGACTTCCGCGTCGACCACGACGAGCTCCGGGCCGCCTTCTCCGACGCCACGGCGGTCGTCCTCGTGAACGACCCGCACAACCCCACGGGCAGCGTGCTCGACGACGAGACCCGTCAGCTGATCGTCGACCTGGCGATCCGCCACGACGCCGTGGTCGTCACCGACGAGGTCTACGAGCACATGCTCTTCGACGGCCGTCGTCACGTGCCGATCGCGACGCTGCCGGGCGCCGCCGACCGCACGGTCACCATCTCCAGCGCGGGCAAGACGTTCAGCGTCACGGGCTGGAAGATCGGCTGGGCGACCGGGCCCGCCGAGCTGCTGACGCGCATCCTCACCGTCAAGCAGTACCTCACCTACGTCAACGGGTCGGTCTTCCAGCCGGCCGTCGCGGTCGGCCTCGGCCTGCCCGACTCCTACTTCGCGGGCCTCGCCGACAGCCTGCAGCGACGCCGCGACCTCCTCACGGAGGGGCTGACGGCCGCCGGCTTCGGGGTGTCGCCCTCGAGCGGCTCGTACTTCGTGGTGGCCGACTCCCGCCCGCTCGGCTTCGACGACGCGGCGCAGCTCGCCCGTCGGCTGCCCGAGCTCGCCGGGGTCGTCGCCGTGCCCGTGAGCGCCTTCTGCGGGCCGGAACTCGCCCGCGAGCACTCGTCGCTGCTGCGGTTCGCCTTCTGCAAGACGACCGCGGTGCTGGAGCGCGCCGGCGACCAGCTCGCCCGCCTGCGGACCTAGTCGACCGGGGCGCTCGCGTCTCCCTCGCGGAGGGCGGTCTCCCGGCGCGCGAGCTCGCGACCGGCCTCGCGCAGCCACGGCTCCGGCCGGGCGGACGACTCGGCTGCTCCGCCGGCGAGCTCGCCCAGCTCCACGATGACGTCGAACGAACCGGTCCCCGCGGCCACGGACCCCGCGACGAGGGCGGTGCGCACCCCGGCCCGGGCGGTCTCCGAGCAGACCCAGGAGACGACCTTGCCCTCGGCGGTCTGGGCGTCGTACCGGCCCTCCCCCGTGACGACCACGTCCGCCGTCTCGACGAAGGAGCGGGCGTCGACGGTCTCGGCGACCGCCTCGGCACCGGACTCGAGCACCGCGCCCCAGAGCAGCAGGCCGAAGCCCGTGCCCCCGGCCGCCCCCGCCCCCGGGGTGGCGGGGTCGACGTCGACCAGCGACGCGAACGAGGCCAGCGCCGCCTCGAGCGCGAGCACGTCGTCGGGGCCTGCGCCCTTCTGCGGCCCGAAGACGGCGGCCGACCCCCTCGGGCCGAGGAGCGGGCTTCGGACGTCGGTCAGGCCGACCACGCCGTCGACCGGCAGGGCGCGGAGCCCGCTGAGGTCGAGCCGTGACGCCGCGGCGAGGCCGTGGGAGCCGTCGACGACGGGCTCCCCCAGCGAGTCGAGGAGGCGTGCGCCGAGCTCGGTCAGCATCCCCGCGCCGCCGTCGGTGGAGGCGCTGCCGCCGAGCGCGACGAGCACACGTCGCGCCCCGGCGTCGAGGGCGGCAGCGACGACTCGACCCAGCCCGCGGGTGTGGGCGTCGTACGGCTGCGGACGCGTCAGCAGGCCGAGCCCGCTCGCCGCGGCGAGCTCCACCACGGCCACGGCCCCCGGCAGGAGCAGCCAGGGCGCCGTGACGGGCCGCCCGTCGGGCCCGGGGACGGAGAGCTCGTGCCGCACCGCACCCGGCACGGCCGACTCGAACGCGTCGAGGGTGCCCTCGCCCCCGTCGGCGAGGGGCAGGAGGCGCACGACGTCGTCGGGGCGGACCTCCCGCCAGCCCTCCGCCAGGGCGGCGGCGGCGGGCGCCGCGGCGATCGTGCCCTTGAACGAGTCCGGGGCGACGACGACGGAGAGGGGCGACTGCATGTCCACACAGTGGCACGTCCCGGCGCGCCCGGCGAGGGCGGACCCGGACCGCGCGGCGACGGAGACGACGGCGAGGGCCACGAGACCTGCCCGGCGGACCGCCGGCCGGCCGCACCTCGCGGGCCGGGAACGACGAAAGCCCTGGTCAGAAGACCAGGGCTTTCGTGTGTGTCGCGTTCTCTGTTGCGGGGGCAGGATTTGAACCTACGACCTCTGGGTTATGAGCCCAGCGAGCTACCGAACTGCTCCACCCCGCGGCACAAGAAGAAACACTACCAGGCGATCTGCGACCTGTCCAATCGGCACGGCCGCCGACCCCGGGCCGGCGCCTGAGACACGACCGACCGCCCCTCGACCGGGGTCGAGGGGCGGTCGGTCGTCACCGGTGCAGTGGCCGGCGCTACTGGCCGGCGGTCGCGGACTCGCTCGCGGCCACTGCGGCCTCGAGGGCGGTCTGGAGGCGCTCATCGGCCTCGGCCGCCGCCACCAGGTCGTTCGACTGGTACGCCGCGCTGCGGTCCTCGAGGGCCGACTGCGCATCAGCCAGGGCCTGGTCGAGCTGCGAGTTGCCGGTCGCGCCCGTGTCGGCGCCGGCACCCGTGTCGGGGGCGTCGCCCGTGCCCGCGTCACCGGTGTCGCCCGTGCTCGTGTCGCCTTCCGGCACTCCCTCGTCGCCCGCCTGGGCACCCGAGTTGCCGCCGAAGAGCGAGTCGAGCGCTCCGTTGAGGGTGTCCTCGAAGGCGATCTTCTCGCCGAACGAGACGAGCACCTTCTGCAGCACGGGGTACGACGTCTCGCTGTTCGACTTCACGTAGATCGGCTGCACGTACAGCAGGCCGCCTCCCACCGGCAGCGTGAGCAGGTTGCCCCGCACGACGCTGGTGTCGCCGCGGGTGAGCAGCGCCAGCTGGTTCGCCACGGCCGTGTCGGTGTTGAAGTTGTTCTGCACCTGGCCCGGGCCGGGGACGGTGTCCGTCTTGGGCAGGGTCAGCAGCGAGAGCTTGCCGTAGTCGGGCGAGATCTCACCGGGCGTCGTGCCCGCGTCGGCGTTCGCGGCCAGGTACCCGGTCAGCACGTTCCGCGCGTTCTCCCCCGACTGCTGGGGGATGTACGTCGAGTAGATCGAGAACGCCGGGTCCTGGTCGGGCAGCTGCAGGGTCAGGTAGTACGGCGGCTGCAGCGGCGGGTTGGCCGTGTTGCTCGTCGGCTCGTTCGGGGTCACCCACGCGTCGTCGCTCGAGTAGAACGAGTCGGCGTCGGTCACGTGGTAGGTGCCGAGGATGGCGCGCTGCACCTTGAACATGTCCTGCGGGTAGCGGACGTGCTGCATGAGGTCCACGGACATGTCGCTCAGCGGCTTAGTCGTGGAGGGGAAGATCTTCTGCCACGTCTTGAGGATCGGGTCCTCGGTGTCCCACGCGAAGAGGTCGACCGACCCGTCGTAGGCGTCCACGGTCGCCTTGACCGAGTTGCGGATGTAGTTGATCTCGTTCGACGCGTAGACCGGTCGCTCGGTGTAGGTGTCGGCGATCGCGTCCGACAGGGCCTGCGGCTTCGAGTACGGGTACTCCGGGGTCGTCGTGTAGGCGTCGACGATCCACTTCACCCGCCCGTCGACGACGGCCGGGTACGGCGCGCTGTCGATGGTGAGGTACGGAGCGACCTTCTGCACGCGCTGGGCCGGGTCGCGGTCGTAGAGGATCTGCGACTGGTCGTTGACCGCGTCGGAGAGGAACACCTGCTCCGACTGGAACTTGATCGCGTAGATCAGCTTCTTGAAGGCGCTGTCGAGCTTCGGCCCGCCGTCGCCCTCGAAGGTCGTGGTCTGGTTCGTGCCGTTGTCGTTCGCGCCCGAGGGGTAGTCGAGCTCGATGTCGTCGCCGCCGTCGCCGCCGACGATCGAGTAGTCGGGCGACTCCTGGCCGAAGTAGATGCGCGGCTCGTAGGTGTCCGAGTCGCCGAGGGCGCCCGTCACCGGGATGCCCGACTCGAGGAAGACGGGCTGGCCGTCGGCCGAGCGCTGGTTGCCGTAGGCCGCCACGACGCCGTAGCCGTGCGTGTAGACGAACGTCGTGTTGTACGGGGTCGCCGAGTTGCCGAGCTGGTCCGTGTTGAGCTCGCGCACCGCGATGACGGTGTCCTGCTGCTGGCCGTCGATCGTGTAGCGGTCGACGGAGAGCTGCTCGGGGAAGCTGTAGTACTGGCGGTACTGCTGCAGCTGGGCGAAGGCGTCGGTGACGAGCGCCGGGTCGATGATGCGGATGTTCGCGGTCGTGACCGCGTCGCCGGCGAGCGCGCCCGCCTCGGCGTCGCTCTGCGCGTCGTAGGACTGCTCCTCGACGTCGGCCACCCCGTACGCCTCCCGGGTGGCGTCGATGTTCCGTTCGATGTAGGTCGACTCGACCGTCCGCTCGCTCGGCTCGACCTGGAACCGCTGGACGATCCAGGGGTAGATGCCGCCGACGATGATGCTGATGATGATGAGCGCCGCGGTGCCGATGACGGAGAGGCGCCACTTGCCCACGACGGCGGTGACGATGAAGAGGATCGCCACGACCGCCGCGGCGAGCGCGAGGATCTGCTTGCCGGGGATGCCGGCGGCGACGTCGGTGTAGGTGGCGCCGGTGACGAGCTTGTTCGTGCCGTCGGTGAGCGTCGCGTACTGGTCGAGCCACAGGCTGAGGCCCTGGAGGGCCAGGTAGAGCGCGGCGGTGACGGCCAGCTGGATGCGCGCCACGCGCGAGATGCGCACGTCACGGCCCGAGAAGCGCAGCGCCCCGTAGAGGTAGCTCGTGGCCAGGGCCGCCAGGCCCGCGATGAGGACGACGGCCGACGCGAAGCCGACGGCGCCCTGGTAGAAGGGCAGCTCGAACACGTAGAAGCCCACGTCGAGGCCGAACTGCGGGTCGGTCTCGCCGAAGGAGGTGCGGTTCAGCCACTGCAGGGTGACCTGCCAGCGCGTCGAGGTCGCGATGCCCGCGAACAGCCCGAGCACGATCGGCACGCCGAGCACCACGACGCGACGGAGGGGCTCGATGACCTGCTGGTAGCGGTCGAGCTGCGAGTTGAGCTTCGCGTAGACGGGGCGGAACCGGAACGCCACGTCGATGCTGACCCACACCGGGACGGCCATGGCGACGAAGCCCACGAGGAACATCACCGCTCCTGCGATCCACTGCGTCGTCAGCACGTTCGCGAACCCGAGCTGGTCGTACCAGAGGTAGTCCGTCAGCAGCGACGAGAAGATGAAGAACGCGATGACGAGGGCGGCGAGGATCGCCACCGTCACGAGGACCGGCGCTCGGGGCGAACGTCGCGGGGTGCGCGACGATGCAGGTGACGTCAAGAGGGTGCTCCTGGCTCAGGGGGACGTGGACGGCCATCCTACGTGTCGAGCCTGACCGTTCCACCGTGCCCGCGCCTCCTCGCAGGGAGCTGTGCAGGGCCCCTCAGCCGGCCGTGCAGGTGGGCAGCGAGGCCGTGTCTCCGCCGTCGGCCACGGTCTCGAGCGCCGTCACGGCGTCGTCGAGGGTGGCGACCGCGTAGACGTCGAGGCCGGAGGGCACGTGGCCGACGACCTCGTCGCAGTTGCTGGCCGGCGCGAGGAAGACCGACGCTCCCGCGTCGCGGGCGCCGTACAGCTTCTGGCGGATGCCCCCGATCGGCCCGACGGTGCCCGAGGCCGTGATGGTGCCCGTGCCCGCGACCGTCTCGCCGCCGTTGAGCTCGCCGGGCGTCGTCTTGTCGATGATCCCGAGGGCGAACATCATGCCCGCGCTCGGGCCGCCGACCTTGTCGAGACGGAGCGTCACGTCGAAGGGGAACTCGTAGTCGACGCTCACGCCGACGCCCAGGAGGGGCGTCCCCTGCACCTCCTGCGGCGTCACCTGCTCGGTCACCTGCTGCCCGTCGCGCTCGACGACGACGTCGGCGGGGCCGTCGGCCCCGTGGTCGGCGACCACGGCGCGGAGGGCGTCGACGTCGCCGTTGGTGGTGAGGTCGACGCCGTCCACGCTGACGACGACGTCGCCCTCGCGGAGCACGCCCGCCGACGGTCCGTCGTCGGAGACCTGGCTGACCGTGACGGTGCTGGGCACCTGGTACCCCTCGTGCACGAGGGCGGCCGCGACGGCGGACTTCTGGGAGTTCTGCATGTCGACGGCGTTCTGCTCGTCGACCTGCTCGTTCGAGACGCCGGAGGGGTAGATGGCCTCGACCGGCACGACGGCCCGGCTCGGCGAGAACCAGGCCTGGACGACGTCGAGCCAGCTGGGCCGGTTCGCGACGTCGCCGCGCACGCTGACGGTCAGCAGGTCGAGCGACCCGGCCGTCGGGTACGTCTCGGCGCCCTCTACGGTGATGAGCGGCTCGCTCTCGCCCTCGTAGTCGGCGCTGCCGAGGGTGTCGAACACGGGGCCCGGCTGCTCGATCAGGTAGGGCGAGGGGAGGAAGGTGAGCGCGAGCCCGGCGACCAGGGCGACGACCAGCAGCCACCACCCGAGGGCGGCACGGCGACGGGGCTGCTCGACGGGTCGAGCCGGGGGCGTGAACATGGCCACGGACGGTCCTTTCGGTGTTCGCCACGGGCGCAGCGGCGGACCGGGAGGCGTCGGCCGGAACCCATGCTGTTCCTGCGGCCAGCAGCTAGCGTAGTCAGCATGACTGATGAACCGCAGCGCGGCCCGGAAGACGAGTTCCGAGAGATGCTGCGCCAGTTCCTGGCGGGCGGCTCCGACATCGATCCGTCGAAGCTCGCGGGCGCGGCGGGGCTGCCGTCCGACCCGGCCTTCGTCGCCCGGCTGATGAGCCAGCTGCAGGACGCCGTGAGCCGCAGCGGCGACGGCATCGACTGGAGCGTCGCGACCCAGCAGGCGACCGCCGTCGGCACGGCCTCCGCCGTGGCCGCCGACCCCGCCGCCACGGCGGCCCTCGAGCAGGCCTTCACCCTCGCGGCCCTCTGGCTCGACGAGGTCACCTACGTGGCCGAGCTCACGGTCCCCCCGAAGCTCGTGAGCCGCGCCGAGTGGGCACGCCTGACCATGCCGGTCTGGACGCAGCTGGCCGAGCCGGTCGCAGAGTCCATCGCCGACTCCCTCACCCGCGTGCTCTCCGAGCAGGCCCCCGACGAGATGCAGTCGCTCCTGGCCGGGGCGGGCCAGGTCATGCGCAGCGTGGGCGGCACCCTGTTCGCCCTCCAGCTCGGCCAGGTCGTCGGCCAGCTCTCGACCGAGGTCGTCTCCGGCGGCGACGTCGGCATCCCCCTGCTCGACGACCAGCAGGCCGCGATCGTGCCGCAGAACGTCGACGCCTTCGGCGAGGGCCTCGACATCGAGCGCGACCAGGTGCAGCTGTACCTCGCCGTGCGCGCGCGCGCGCACGCCCGGCTGTTCCGGCACGCACGCTGGCTCCGCCTCCACCTCATCTCGTCCATCCGCGAGTTCGCCCGGGGCATCCGCATCGACACGAGCCGGCTCGAGGAGCTCGCGGTCGACTTCGACCCCGAGTCGCCCGAGCAGCTGCAGGACGCCCTCGCGAGCGGAGCGCTGATCCCCCCGAAGACGGACGAGCAGCTGGCCGCCCTGGCCCGCCTCGAGACGACGCTCGCCCTCATCGAGGGCTGGGTCGACGTCGTCACCGCCGAGGCGACCGCGCGCCTGCCGAAGGCCGGCGCGATCGCCGAGACCGTCCGCCGTCGTCGGGCGGCCGGCGGCCCCGCCGAGTCCGCGTTCTCGACGCTCGTCGGCCTCGAGCTCCGCCCCCGACGCCTCCGCGAGGCCGCGGCGATGTGGTCGGCCGTCAGCGCCGCGGTCGGGGCCGAGCAGCGCGACGCGCTCTGGGCCCACCCCGACATCGTCCCGACAGACGCCGACATCGACGACCCCCAGGCGCTCGTGGCGCGGCTGACCGCGTCCGAGCCCGCCTTCGACGACGTCGACCAGGCCATCGCCGACCTCCTGGCCGACACGGGCGACGACCGTCCCCGCGAGTCCACGGACGGCAGCGCGGTCGAGGCCGAGACCGACACCGACACCGACACCGACACCGACACCGAGCCCGACAACGGCGAGGACGGCTCCCCCGACGGCGGTCCCTCCCCCGCTCGCTGACCGCGGGCCCGCCCGGGCGGGCCTGTGGACAACGCGGGGCGGTCGCTCCCGCTGCAGCAAGCTCGGGGCGTGCCCGCTCCTCGCCCCCTCCGCCTGCCCGACCACGTCCCCGTGCTGTGGCGTGATCCCGACACCCTGCAGATCGGGGTCGAGCGAGCGTTGGTCGTCCTCCGCGGGGTGAGCCGACTCGAGGAGGCGGTGGTCGCCGCCCTCGTGGCCGGTCGCGGCGACGGCGGGGTCACCGCGCTCGCCGCTCAGCTCGGCGCCGACGCCGGGTCCGTCGCCGCCGCCGTGCAGCGGCTCGAGCCGGCCCTGCTCGCCGACGGCCCCCGCCCAGCCGCTCCGCTCGTGCGCCTCGCGGGGTCGGGGCCCCTCGCCGACGCCGTCGGGCGGCTCGCCCAGGCGGAGGGCCTCGGGGTGCTGCGGGTCGACGCCGAGAGCGTCGCGGGCTCCCCCGGTGACCCGCGGAGCGCCTCCTCAGTGCCTGCCGGCCTGGGCCTGGTCGTCTCGGGCCTCGTCCCCGACCCGTGCCTGACGGCCGAGTGGGTGCGCCACGACGTCGTCCACCTGGTCGTGCGCTCGGGCGACCGCTCGGTGCGGGTCGGGCCGGTCGTCGTCCCGGGCGTGACGGCGTGCGTCCGGTGCCTGCACCTGCACGACGGCGAGGCCGACCCGGCGTGGCCCGCCCTCGCCGGTCAGCTCGTGACGGCCCCGCCGACGCCCCTGTCGTCGCTGGTGGTGCACGAGGCCGCCGCGGCGGCGGTGCGGCGGCTGCTCGCCGTGGCCGAGCACGGAGCCGGCGACGACGCGGCGGCCGTCGACCGCGTCGACCGGGCGAGCGGCGAGGTCACGCGCTCGTGGACGACGCCGCGTCGCGACTGCGGATGCGGAGCTCCTCCAGGAACCGGCTCGGTCGACGCTCGCCGCCCCGGCCCTGGCCCGCCGCGCCCCACGACAGCCGGAGGCGCTCCCGGGCCCGGGTGACGCCCACGTAGAGCAGTCGCCGCTCCTCGTCGATCGCCTCGAGCCCCTGCGCGTAGCTGATCGGCACGAGGCCCTCGCTGAGGCCGACGAGGTAGACGCTCCGCCACTCGAGCCCCTTCGCCGAGTGCAGGGTCGCGAGGGTGACGGCGGCCATCGTCGGCTCGTGCTGCCCCTGCTGCCGGGCGAAGAGCTCGTCGACGAACTGCCGCAGCGTGGTCTCGGGGGGCGAGGCCTCGGCGAGCCCCATCAAGGCGTTCAGCGACTCCCAGCGGTCACGCACGGCGCCCCGCTGCTCGGGCGCCTCCTGCGTCCACCCCAGCGAGCGCAGCACGTCGCTGACCGTCTTGAAGAGCGGCTCGCCCACGATGCTGACGGCCGCTCCCTTGAGCATCATCAGCGCCTCCTTGACCTCGCGCAGCTCGAAGAACCGCGTCGCGCCCTGGACCCGCGTCGAGACGCCCACGTCGGAGAGAGCGCGCTCGAGCGCCGCCGCCTGGACGTTGACGCGGTAGAGCACCGCGATCTCCTCCGGCGCGACGCCCGACGCGATCTCGTCGGCGATCGTCTGGGCCACGCCCCGCGCCTCCGCCATGTCGGTCGGGTACTGCGTCACCGGGGGAACCGGCCCGGTCGTCTCGACCGCGGGGTGCAGGTGGAGGGCGCCGGGCCGGCCGCGCATGAGCTGGTTGGCGGTGTCGACGATCTGGCGCGACGAGCGGTAGTTCTGCTCGAGGCGCACCACCGTCGCGTCGTCGTACCGGGAGCCGAACCCCAGGAGGTAGTCGGCGGAGGCCCCGGCGAACGAGTAGATGGTCTGGCTGGCGTCGCCGACGACGCAGAGGTCGTTGCGGTCGCCGAGCCACAGCTCGAGGAGGTGCTGCTGCAGGGGCGAGACGTCCTGGTACTCGTCGACGACGAAGAAGCGGTACTGCTCACGGACCTGCTGGGCGACCCGGGGCTCGAGCTCGAGCATGCCGACCGTGGCCAGCAGGACGTCCTCGAAGTCGAGCTGGCGCCGTTCGTCCTTGATGTCCTCGTAGGCGGCGTGCAGGTCGAGCGCCGCCTCGACCGACACCGACTGCGGCAGAGAGCGCGAGGGCACCTTCAGCGCGTACTCGTCCATCGTGAGCCGGGAGACCTTGCGCCACTCGATCTCGCCGGCCATGTCGCGCAGCGAGGCGGTGTCGAGCTTGAGCCGCAGCCGCTCGGCGGCGTGCGCCAGCAGCTTGCCCTTCCCGTCGAGGAGGCGCGGCATCTGCCCGCCCATGGTCTGCGGCCAGAAGTACGACAGCTGCGAGAGGGCGGAGGCGTGGAAGGTGCGCGCCGAGACGCCCCCCGCGCCGAGGTGGCGCAGCCGCCCGCGGAGCTCGGCCGCCGCGCGGGAGGTGAAGGTGAGGGCCATCACGCGGTTGGGGGCGTACACGCCGGTCGCGACGCCGTAGGCGATGCGGTGCGTGATGGCCCGGGTCTTGCCGGTGCCCGCCCCCGCGAGGAGGCAGACCGGGCCGAGCAGCCGACGGGCCGCCTCACGCTGCTGCTCGTCGAGCCCGGCGATGAGCTCAGCGGCCTCGGTCACTGGTCGAGCTCGCCGCCGAACCAGTCCTCGATGATGGCGCGGGCGATCGACGTGCGGCCCGGCAGGAGGACGTCGCCGAGGCTCGCCGCGAGCTCGTCGCGGCTGAACCAGCGCAGGTCGAGGATCTCGGCGCCGTCGGGCTCGAGCACCCCCGGGTCGGCGGCGTCGACGACGGCCCGGAAGCCGAGCATGAGGCTCGCGGGGAAGGGCCAGGGCTGCGAACCGAGGTACTGCGGGTCGACCACCTTCACCCCGCTCTCCTCGAAGACCTCGCGCTGCACGGCCTGCTCGAGCGACTCGCCGGGCTCGACGAAGCCCGCGAGGAGCGACCACCGGTTGGACTCCCACAGGGCGTTCGAGCCGAGCAGCAGCCGGTCGTCGGCGTCGGTGACGCCGACGATGATCGCGGGGTCGGTGCGCGGGAACACCTCGTGGCCGTCGTCGGGGTCGCGCCGGACCCAGCCGGCCTTGTCGCTGACGAGCTCGCGGCCGGTGCGCGGGGCGAAGCGGTGCGAGTCGTGCCAGTTCGCGAGGGCGACGGCCTCGACGGCCAGGCCGACGTCGCGGGCGCTGAGCGTCGAGCCCGTGGCCCGCGGGCTGCTCCACGCGTCGTCGTCGGGCTCGAGGGCGGCCGCCTGGTCGTCGTCGAGCAGCGCGGCCACGACGGGGGTGCCGACGGGCTCGGCGGCGGCGGGGTCGAGCGACCGGCCGAGGTAGAGGTGGTCGCGGGCCTCGCCGAGGGCGTCGGGCTCGAGCAGGGCCAGCGCCGACGGCGTCGCCATCAGCGTGCGGCCGCGCCACACGGGCAGCACCCGCGTGCCGGCGGACGACAGCAGCTCGGCGACGACGCCCGGACGCTCGCGGGTGAGGTAGTCACGGTCGACCTCCTGTCGGGACAACGGGAGGCGGGGCGTGAGCGGCGAGGGCATCGGACGACCAATCATCGCGAGTTGACAGCGTGGCGCGCGGAGTGGCACCGGGCGCGGCGGCCTACCCTGAGGGCATGGCCAGATCTCATCTCACTCTAGCCGCGTTGGCCACGGCCGCCGTCGCCGAGCTCGACGTCGTGACGGCGTCCCCGCACGGCTCCTCGCAGGGCGGCGACTACGACTCCGCGGTCGTGGGCAGCAGCGACGGCGAGCAGCTGATCGTGCGGGTGCCCCGCAGCCAGCGCGCCGAGGCCACCCAGTCCGCCGACCTCGTCGCGCTCCGCGCCCTCAGCGCCGGGGTCCGCGGCCGCCTCCCCTTCGCCGTCCCGCAGTACCGGGGCCAGGCGCCGATCGGCCGCACGCGCGGCATCGTCTACGACTTCGTGCCCGGGCGTCACCTCCGCAGCAGCGAGGTCACCTCGGGCTCCGGCCTGCCCACGGCCCTCGGCCGCGGCATCGCCGCGATCCACTCGCTCCCCACGAGCTTCGTCACCGACGCCGGCCTCACGAGCCACACGCCCTTCGAGGCGATGCGGTCGTCGGCGGCCCTCGTCGACCGGGCCGCCTCGACGCGGCTGCTCCCCGCCGCGCTGCTGGAGCGGTGGGAGGCGGCGATCCAGGACAGCGTGCTCTGGCAGTTCCAGCCCACGGTCGTCAACGCCTCGCTGGAGGCGTCGTCGGTGCTCGTCGTCGACGACGCCGTCAGCGGGGTGCTCGGCTGGCACGACCTGCAGGTGGGCGACCCGGCACGCGACCTCGCCTGGCTGCTCGGCGCCCCCGGGCGCGAGGCGATCGACTCCGCCTTCGACGCCTACAACGCCGCCCGCGGCACCAGCGACCACCAGCTGCGCCACCGGGCCACGCTGTACCGCGAGCTCGACCTCGCCAAGTGGCTGCTGCACGGCACGAGCACGAAGAGCACCGCGGTCGTCGACGACGCCGTGGGCATGATGACCGACCTCGTCGACCGGCTGCAGGCCAGCTCGCAGGGCGGCATCGGCGCCGGCGGCACGGCCGCCCTCGACCTCGACGGCGTCGAGGAGCTGCTCGCCTCGACGGAGCGCCGGCACTCCTAGGCCGCCCCTAGGTCGCGGCCGACGTCGGACGACCGGCCTCGACCGCCTCCCAGAGGGCGACCAGCTCGGCCCGGTCGGCCACGTGCCGCGGCTCGACGACCACGTCGTCGGCGACGAAGTAGAAGACCGCGTCGACGCTCTCGGCCGGCACCCCCCGGAAGCTCGCCCAGGCCTCGCGGTACAGGGCGAGCTGCAGCTGCCGGAGCTCGAGGTCGGCGGCGTCGACGGGCGCGGCGCCCGTCTTCCAGTCGACGACCTGCCAGCGCCCGTCGCGCTCGAAGACGGCGTCGATCTTGCAGATGACGGTGCGGCGACCGAGCGGCAGGTGCACCTCGAGCTCCACCTCGACCGGCTCGACGCCCGCCCACGGCGAGCGCTCGAACGTGCGCTGCAGCTCGACGAGGCGCCGCGCGTCGTCGGGGTCGACCAGGCCCGCCGTGCCGCCGACGCGCTCGTCGTCGAGGTCGATCTCGGTGGCCCAGGCGTCGAGGACCTCCGCTCGCCCCGTCGGCCGGTACCGCTCCTCCACCCACTCGTGGAAGAGCGTGCCGAGCCGGGTCGCCCGGTAGGGCCTCTCGGGCAGGGGGCGGCGCAGCGACGCCGCGACCGCGGCCGGGTCGCTGACGTAGTCCTTGAAGCGCGAGGCGGGGATGCGCTGCGGGAGGTCGATCGACCCCGCCCGCTCGCGGATCGCGTCGCGCTCGCGGAGCAGCAGGTCGATGTCGGCCGACCACGGTCCGTCGACGAAGTCGGGGCGGTCGGGCTCGACCGCGCGGGCGGCGATCTCACGGCTGACCCGGGCCGCCGCTCCCTCGACGGCGGCCCGTCGCGGGCCGAGCGGGTCGATGGGCCAGGCGAGCTCCCGGGTCGTGTCGGCCAGGGGGTTCTCGTCGTCGTCGGGCAGCTCGGGCAGCGCGCCCGGGGGCAGGACCCCCGCGTCGACCAGCTCGCGCAGGTAGCGGCTCGCCGCCCGGGGCTTGACGGTGGTCGACCAGAACGACCCGCTCAGCAGGACGGCGTCGCGGGCCCGCGTGAGGGCGACGTAGGCGAGGCGCCTCTCCTCGGCGAGGTGCCGCTCGACGAGCTCGGCCCGGAACGCGGCGAGGCCCTGGTCGAACTCCTTCTGGTCGTCGACGCCCCGCCAGGCGAGCTGCGGCAGCTCGGCGGCGTCGCCGCGGAACTCGAACGGCAGCTCGCCGAAGCCGAGCCAGCCGACGCCTTCCCGCGAGGTGCCGGGGAGCTCCCCCTCGACGAGCCGCGGCACGGCCACGACGTCCCACTCGAGGCCCTTGGAGCCGTGGACGGTCAGCAGCTGCACGGTGCCGGGCTCGCCGTCCTCCGAGCGCGGGCCCATGTCGTCGCGTCGCTCGGCCGCCGCGAGCCAGGAGAGGAAGCCCCCGAGGGTCGCCGACTCGTCGGTGGCCACGTAGCCGGCCAGCTCGTCCTCCAGCGCCTGCAGCCAGGCTCCGCCGTGCCCCTGGCCGGTCGCGGCGCCGACCTCGACGTCGAGGAGCATCTCCTGCTGCACCAGGGTCACCAGGTCGACCAGGTCGAGACCGACGCGGCCGCGGAGGAAGGCGAGCTGCGAGCCGAGGCGCCGGAGACGCGCGAGCCCCTCGGGGCTGAACTCGGCGAGCTGGCGGTGGCCGTCGGGAGCGGTCGTCACGAAGTCGAGCGCGTCGACGATCGAGCCGTGCTCGCCCACGGCGACCGAGGCGCGGAAGCCCGCCGCGACGTCGTCGTCGAGCTGCTGCTGGGCGTGGTCGTGGGAGAAGAGCCACGACGACACCGACCGCAGCACGGCGATGTCGTGCAGCCCGACGCGCCACCGCGCGCCCGCCATCAGCCGGATCAGCTCGGAGCCCGCCGCGGGGTCGTGGAGCACGCGCAGGCACGACACCAGGTCGACGACCTCGGGCCGCTGCAGCAGGCCCCCGACGCCGAGCACGTGGTACGGGACGCCGCGGGCGGCGAGCGCCTCGACGAACGCCGGCACGGTCTTCTTCGACCGGAAGAGGATCGCCGCCGTGCGGGGCGGGGCCCCGCCCCGCTGCGCCGGGTCGAGCTCCCGCTGCAGCCAGGCGGCCACGCGGTCCGCCTCGGCGGGCAGCGTCTGCTCGAAGACGACCTCGACCCGGCCCTCGGGCGCCGCGGGGCGCGGGCTGAGCTCGGCGACGGCGCCCTCGGCCGCCGCGGCCAGCTCGGCGACGACGGCGTTGGCCGCGTCGAGCACCCGCGAGGCGTTCCGCCAGCTCGTCGACAGGCTGTAGAGAGCGCCCGGCGCGGCCTCGAAGTCGACCGGGAACCGCCCCAGGTTGGCGGCGGAGGCGCCGCGGAAGCCGTAGATCGACTGGTGCGGGTCGCCGACCGCCATCACGCCCGTGCCGGCGAAGAGGCGCGAGAGGAGGGTCGTCTGCACCACGCTGGTGTCCTGGTACTCGTCGAGCAGCACCACCCGGAAGCGGGCGCGCAGCTCGGTCACCACGTCGGGCGCCGTCTGGCAGACCTCGAGCGCGAGCGCGACCTGGTCGGAGTACTCCACGAAGCCGCGGCGCGCCTTCTCGTCCGAGAACGCCCTCGCCAGCTCGAGCAGAGGAGGGAGGGCGGACACGGCCGCCACGGCGTCGACCACCGACTTGTACGGCGTGCCCTTCGTCGACGGCAGGCCTGCGAGGTCGAGGAACCGCTCGGCGAGGTCGGCCACGTCGGCCGCGTCGGCGACGTTCTCGCTCAGCGCGTGGCTGAGGCGCAGCACGGCCTCGGTCAGCGAGTCGACGCTGCGGCCGAGCCCGGCGAGCCGGTCGTCGGTGCTGGCGACGACCAGCGAGCGCGCCAGCTGCCAGGACGACGCCTCGCCGAGCACCTGGGCCTCGCTCTCGCGCCCGACGCGGAGGGCGTTGTCGCGGAAGATGCCGTTGGCGAAGGCGTTGTAGGTCGACACGGTCGGGGCGTCGAACGGGTCGACGTCGTCGCCGAGCAGCCCGGCGGCCCCGAGCTGCTGCACGCGGCGCTCGATCCGTTCGCCGAGCTCGCCCGCGGCCTTCCGGGTGAAGGTGAGGCCGAGCACCTCGGAGACCCCGACCAGGCCGTTGGCGAGCAGCCAGACGACACGGTTCGCCATGGTCTCGGTCTTGCCGCTGCCGGCGCCCGCCACCACGAGGGCCGGCTCGAGGGGCGCCTCGATGACGGCCTGCTGCTCGGCGGTCGGGCGGGGCAGGCCGAGCACCTCGGCGATCTCGACGGCCGAGCGGAGACCCCGTGACGGGGCGGCCGGGGCTCCCGTCGTGGGGGGCGGCGCAGCGATGCTCACGAGCTGACCTCCCCGACGACGTGGATGCGGCAGGTGCCGCCGTTCCGCCCCTCGCAGTGCTCGTCGAGCCGGGCCACGAACACGCGCCCGGCCATGCCCTCCGCGGCGTCGGTGACCCGGTCACGGAAGCCCTGGAGGGTCTCGGCGTCGAACGGTGCCTGGGCGGGCTCCCGGTACAGCTTGCCGCGCACCCCCGACGAGACGATGACGAGCTTCGCGCCGCCGGGCGCCGTGCCCTCGGGCACCTCCTCGATCGCCCCGTCGGCGAGCGCGACCTGGTAGCTGCCGAGCTGCGGGTGCTCCGCCACGGCGCGCGGCGAGGTGGGCACGGCTCGACCGGTCTTGAGGTCGACGATGACGGCCGCGCCCTGTGCGGTGCGCTCGACGCGGTCGATCGCCCCGCGGAGCCGGGCCGGGCCGATGTCGAGGGTGAACGACGACTCGGCGGCGAGCAGCTCCGCGCCGGAGGCCTCGAAGTCGCGCAGGTACGACGACAGGCTCTCGGTCATCTGCCGGGCTCGTCTCTTCTCGGCCTCGGCGATCCACGGCGACTCGAACTCGAGCTCGCCCCAGCGCTCCTCGACCGCGGCCCAGAGCGACTCGACGTCGGTCGTCGTGGCGTGCTCCATCACGTCGTGCAGCACCGTGCCGAGCCCCATCGCGGCGCTCGGGGCGGAGCCGCCGAAGCGGTCGACGAACCAGTGCAGGGGGCACTCCTCGAACGAGCCGAGCTGCGACGGCGAGACGGGCACGTGCGTCTCGGGCACCGCGAGGTCGACGAGCGGGGCCGTCGTCGTGGGCTCGGCCAGGCCGTACCACTGCCCGGGGTGGGCCCCGGCGACGCCGGCCTCGGCGAGCTGCGCCAGGCCCCGGGCCGCCGCGTCGCCGCGGACGCCCCTCGGCGTCGTCACGAGCGCGTGGCGCAGGTGGCCCACGAGCCCCCGCAGCGACAGCGGGTGACCGCCGGAGGCGCGGGGCACGTCGGCGGGCAGCAGGCGGGAGAAGACGGA
>Ga0308160_10002407_pt1 | contig 22709 bp, 31 predicted proteins | sample PhyFR1_FD_201036 | JGI IMG/M metagenome (GOLD analysis project Ga0308160, IMG submission 201036) | Phyllosphere microbial communities from UC Gill Tract Community Farm, Albany, California, United States - DLSLF.R1 | ecosystem: Host-associated > Plants > Phyllosphere > Unclassified | place: USA...
GAACTACTCAATATCGTAAGAGCGACGCACCTATATCTAGCGGATCCCCTTTGTTCTGACCTAGCCCATAGTAGTCCCTTAACAAGGTTCTGTTCTTCCTTCGTCTGTCTGATCCAGCAGGTGTTTGATCGTAAGTTGTTGAAGATGAATTGATTGAAGATGGACGGCGGGGAAGCGAGGAAGGTGGTGAAGACATATCGGATAAAGAGGGGGCGTAGGAAGGTCGTCTTGGTGTCGTTGTGGTCATCGATGAGAATCTGGAGGAGTGGTGAGAGGGAGAGAAATCGAATCGCGGGTTCGACTCTTACCTTTCATCACAAACTCCCCCATCACCTCGAGAGGAAGCAGCGTATTATCCGAGCACTCGAGATAAGCTATAGAGCATAAAGGACGACTACCGAAGCTGAAAACGATTGCGAATTCGATACTCCACCTTCATCATCTCTCAACCTCTCGAATCGCCTCTAGACAACCGAGGAGGACCTCGAACAGTTCAAGCAGGGCAAAGAATAGCTTCGAGTAGTGATTGTATCAAACAGGAACCTTCTAACCTCGACTCTCCCCTCGAATCGACCCGATATCGTCCCTCTGCTCGCCAAATTCCCTTCTCTTTCCTCGCCAACAATAGCTCCTGCCCGTCCTAGGCCTTGACGCTGCGTAGTCTCAAACTCTCCTCTCCTCAACACCTCTCGCCGAGCTCACACCCTCTCAATCGCTCGTCCAGAAATCACATTTCACTTTCCTCCCACCTCTCTCTCTCTGCGATGGTTCACTTCTCTCTCCGAATCCTCTCTCTTGGGTCAATTCTCCTCCTCCTTCTCCTCTTCACCCCATCCCTCGCCTCACCCTTCACTTCGACCTCCCTCTCTTCCTCCTCATCAGGCATGTCCTTCTGCCGCTGCGCATGTTTCGGAAACTCGACCATCATCCCGCTCTACCGTCCAACGGTCCCTTCTGCACCATGCCTGAGTTGTACGAGACAGTTTTGTTTGGATCAGAAATTGACTCAATGTGTTGGAGCGAAAACTCCAGAGAATGAGGATCCTGATACGGCGACTGGGGAGGAAGGGGATGTTGAAGCTAGATGTTTCCGTAAGAACCCATCCACTCAATATGGTTAGTTCCGAAACTGATGATGGTGATCGCTCTCTTGCAGAGAGGGATTCACCGAAAAGTCATTTCATTATCGTTTGTTTCTTAATCATCGTTTCGACTTTGCTCGTCCTCGCCGGTCTCAAACATTATGGGTTCGATCTTGGAGCTACGTTCAATCGGAGTGGCGCAAAGGGAGTAATCACGGTGCGCGATCATTCTTTCTTTCAGTCATCTTCGAAGCGATTTAACTGAGAGCAGTAACCTCTTGCACAGGAATTCGCTCAGTTTGTATCGTCGCTCATCAATAGGAGACGGATAGGAGGTGGAGCTTATACTAGTATGGGATCTTAGTGTCGGAAAATTGTCAATCCCAAGGCTCGACTATCTGATGGAATCTCGCTTAGAGTCCAACACTTGACTGCGCGCGCTTTCGAATGACTCTGTGCTTTGTCTCCCTTCGCTCGGGTAGACTTTGCGACACCGCTTCTTCCCGCAATGGATTTTCGGTATCTTTCTCCTTTCGCAGCTCGCTACTAAAATCCCTTCACAGCCCCAAACGAATCTTGTCCCTTCCCGCTTCAAATCTTCCTGCCTTTGCCAGTCTCCTCCTCTACTTGTTCGCTTTCGATCTCTAAACCTATTTCGTGAATACCTCTCGGACACAGACTCGCAAAAACTTCCCCAATGAACTCTCCTTCGCCTCTCAAAGTCAACTCTCAAGTTTCCGTGCCTTCACCCATCGCACTTCCCCCAGCAGCTACAAGATCGATGAGTACGCTCTCCCTCTTCCTCTCGAGGAGATGTCGGAAACAGAAGTTTGCTGACAAAATCGACAATTTTCCTAGGTTTCCCACCTCACCTTATTCTGTCCTGTCCAGCCCTTCCTCTCTCTACCCCTATCGCTACTCATCCTTCGCAATTCGACGAGTCTGACAATCCCATGAGGTTGAGAGGTGGAGGTTGTTGCTCATTCTTCCTCAAGTGTGTTCTCTCAGTCTATCTCGCACTCGCTCTGACCCGACGAAGCAGCTGACTTGTAGGAGATTGTTGGGACTCGCAGATTCTGTTTGTGCTGTTGTATTTGTGAGGCGTTGTGTTGTTTCGAGGTAGAGGAGTGCTGTTGCGATTGATTCGAGAGGGGTATTCGGATTGCAGTAACTGGCGGCAAACGCGACAGATAGGAGCATGAAGGGGGGTGGGTAGTGGCTCGGACGGTAGCGATCGATCTGACAACTTCGGTGAGTATGGTCGCCGGGCTAGGAATGGGAGCGAAGGAGACTATTAGTCCATTTTGCGAAAGATTTCGTTCTCTTTCTTTATCGTTGACATACCATGTAATTTGCTTCGACCCCTTACTGTACTATGTCACGGTCTCTCTTGTCAGTCATTTGAATCTCGAGCGCAAGATCTCTAGCTTCTCTTCGCTCTGCTTGCGAAAACCAAAACCCCGGTTTCGTTTGCCTTCCTCCGCTCCTCCCTTTCTCTCCAATGTCTTCCTACGATCCAAAGTTCTCCCTCATTACATCATTCGCGTATCATTGCGAACCTCTCGACTCCTCAGCTCTCTCAAATCTCGTCTCAAAGCACCACAAACGACTTTCAACGGCTCACTCCGCTCTCGTCTCATCTCTTCCGGACTGCTGGTGTTCAATAACACAATCTCCAAATGAGGAAGATGTGGCTATAGCTTTAGATATGGCAGTAAAGGAAGCGAGGGAGAAAGGAGTTGATGGAGATTTACGGGTGAGTTGTTCTCTGTCACCTCAACAAGGGAGCCCTCGAGCTGAAGGTCAGAAGTGAAGATACGTATCAGTGTCCCACCACCTTCGAGGAGGAAAGCGTTCGGTGAAGCGTGGCCTTTGACTCCTATGCCAAATTGTGAGTTCGAATTTTCTCGCTCTTTACCACAGCGGGGCTGAGGTAGGTCGTGGTTGTTGTTCTCAGATCCGGTCAAGCTAGTCTTCGATGATCGACCAACAGATTATGAAGGAGATCCATTCATGTTTAGTAAGACTACGAATCGATCAAAATATGATAATTCTCGCAAACGACTAGGTGCGACTCTCTCACTTCATCAGAGTCTCTTTCCCCTGAGAAATCGAGTAGGATATCGCAGGCGCTACGCTCTCACCGTCCAATGAGCCCGATTCACCGCCATTCGACGTAGTGATGTTTAATCCTCGAAACGAGATTACAGAAACTACGATTTCAAACATTGCGTTCAAGTTGAAGGGCGACGAGGACAACTGGATCACGCCGAAATTCGAGTGTGGACTGTTGCCCGGCACGAAGAGGGAAGAATTATTGAAGGATGGAACGATTGTCGAAGGAATTATCACGGTCGACGAAGTGAAAAGGGCAAGAAAGGTACGTCGACTCGGTTTATTCAGTACGAGGGAAGTACTGAGTTGGTGCCAGGTACGATGTACAGGATGGAACGCTCAGAGTGATGTGTTTCAATGGTGTGAGAGGAGTTTTCGATGCGTTCGTAGAAATTCGATGAGAATGTATTTCGCAATCTTGCTCTCGAATCGCTCGCCCTTCTATCTTTGCGAGCTCTGCATTGTCAATCTGTCGTCGAGAGATGCTCACCTGGAAGAGAGACTTTCAAAACCCCACAAAGCGAACCCCCTCTTTCTTCTCTTTCTCCTTTTCCTTCACTCCTCTCTCTAAAAGATGGCTACTCCCTTATTCGACGCGTCTCTACTTCCTTCCTCTCTACTCTCTACTCTGCCCACTGGGCTCACACTCCGTCCCCTCTCGTCTGAAGATTACACTAAATCCCACCTGTCGCTTCTCTCGCACCTCACTTCCTCACCCGACATTGGCGAATCCGCTTGGTCGACTCGCTTTCAAGAGCTTTTATCCATCAATCAAATCCACCAGACGTATCTCTGCATAGTGATCGAGGAAGAGAGTTCAAACGAGTTGGTTGGATCCGCTACTCTCGTCGTCGAGAGGAAGTTTTTGAGAGGGGGAGGAATGGTCGGACATGTCGAGGATGTCGTGGTACATCCGAGGATGCAAGGGAAGAAGTTGGGAGTGAGTTTGTTGAAGGTGTTGACTCAACTTGGAGAGGATTTGGGTTGTTACAAGGTACGCTGAATTCCTTTCGTTCGAGTCGTTGCTACAGACTGCTCACTCGGAATGGAGTTGCGTAGACTATTCTAGATTGCGATCCCAAGAATGAAGGTAAGTTTCTCGAATTTCGCAGAATCAGCGAGAAGTCAACGGTATGCTGATTCGACGTCCAGCCATACAGCTTTCTACGTCAAATGCGGGTGAGTAGAAGCTTGCGGCGTATCCCGTCTTTGTCTGGAGCTGATTCCTCCGGGCTTCGTCATACAGATACGAGAACAAAGGTTGCGAAATGGCCAAATACAAGTAGACGAGTTCGCCGTAGAGCGCCATCAGGTCAGTCTCGCACAACCTATCAGCAGTCACTGTTGAGGTGCTAATCAGTCTTTGAGGTCTCGACAGATAGAATCCCCCCTTTATTCAGTACAAATTCAGTAACAGACACTTTTTCATTCGCAATTCACAACTATTCACAGTCTATCCTCTTGTCTCAAGCTTCGACCTCTCCCAGTCCACGAAAGAACTGTTTACAGTTCCCGTCTTCTCGTCTCAAGCTTCGACCTCTCCCAGTCCACGAAAGAAATTTCCTTCTCCACCACTCCTGAATCTCTTGTCCTCCCTCCTCGTCCTCCCTTTCTCCCTCGCCTCCACCTCTAGTTCCTTTCTCTTCTTCGTCTCGAACACTCCCAATTGTCCCAAACGAAAAGCGACCCTTTCCGCTCCCGTTCGAGTGCCACTCAAATTCAAAGCGTCCGGTCCAAGCTACACAAAAGCACCTTCGTCAGCTTGATGAGAAATGGAGCCAGAGAGAGTGAAAGAAGAACGTACTTCGAGCATTGAATAAGCTCCCATTACAAATAATGGAACTTGTTCGTTCCACTGCAAGTCCCCAGTGATACAAGGCAAACCTCCGACCTCTTCGACCGGGTGGGTCTGTCGAAGCTCGTTCAAGAAAGAGAGGGAATCCAAATGAATTTTCGATCCCGTCGAACTAACCAAATAATCGATACCTTGCAAACTCCACTCTTCTGGTTCATCCAGCCCTACCTCCCTCTTCGAGTTCGGCGCTTGAGTTACACCGGAGATACTCCAGCCTGAGGGACTGGAGGAGCAATGAGAGACTGAAGAGAGGGTACGAAGGGTCACTCGTCCGGATTTGACGAATGACTGAAGGAGTTTGTGGAATTGAGGATTGACAGAGCCTCCGTCTCGAGCTTGTTGGATCATGGTGAGTCGATCAGAATGAGTCGGCAAATTCCAGAAGGCCGCTTTAGAAAGGTTGTTGTATTTCTGTCGAACGTTGGTCGTCAGCTCGAGGGGGTCAGCGAAGGAGGAGAGGCGACTCACAGAAACCCAGTGTAAAGGGAAATCGAAATCTAACTCAGAGGGAAAGGGGGGGGTCAGGGAAAGATCTCAGAGAATCGATGTGTGAACAGAAGCAAAAACTCACGCTTGGTCTTGATTTGAGAACGGCAGATGAGGTGGACGTGAGCTACACCGCTAGAGAGTAAGGAGTCGATGATTTGCACACTCGTCAATCTGCGTCAAGAGCTCAGTCTGAGGCATCGGATACAGACGAAAGTCGAGAACTTACCCTCCTCCAACCACCAATGCGGTTGTAGTTTCCCCCCTTCGGATCTTCTCACCAAGTCTTCCATCGAGAGGCGTGAACCCCGGGAGCGCAAAGGCTGTAGAGTGACACCAATTCTCTCCTCTATTCTCACGCTCGTTCCACGGCCCCGTCCCTTCCCGCCCTATGGAAGGCGGTAGAGCCTTTTGAATGACTTCTGGGATGCTCGGTCGATTGCTCGGACCAGGAGCGACGACGACTGCTTTGCTGGCTGAAATTGAGGTTGAACCGTCGGGATTTGTAGAATGAACGAGGAATCCCATGAATAAATCTGTTTGACCTTCGAGTCGAAGTTGGACGTAAGAGATGGAAGTGACAGTTGAGTGCGTGACGAGGGAAGAAAGGGAGTATCGATCGATCAGATCGGACGAGATGAATGATTTGAACAAGGCTGAAGAGGGTCGGAAATAATCTTGTCGATCTCGCTCGTTAATGGGTTGTGCACCCGTCACTCGTCGTGTCCTACTATTATCTCGTCGAGCTCTTCAGAACGCAATCCGAATGAGAGTAAAGCTGAGAGGTTGAGTATGCTCACCGTTTCTTCTTTTCATGTTTCGACAATTCTTTCCCGACAACTCCATTGATCGGTTCCAACTCCTTCTCCCTCCCCTCCCGTCTCGCGTACGCAACAAGCGCATCGACGTCTGCCGGCGCTGGATGAAACAACATGGGAGATCTCAAATGTTTGATCCTCAACCCTTCGAAAAATCCATCCCATCTCCCCATCCATTTGTTCGAGGTACTATCCAGGACCTTGATCCCTCTTTCATCTTTATCTTCCGACTCGGCGAGAGTGACTAGTTCAGGTGAGATCAGTTTCCGGGCAGGCCAATGTCCTTTAACCGTCTTTCTCTTTTGACGTTGCTTTCCTTCTTCTCGTTGCAACCAACTCAACCTCGCATGTTCTAGATCAGTATAGAGCGCTGCGGGGCGACTCTCGGAAAGCCTTGCGGCTAAAGCGAGGCCGTGAGGACCAGCGCCGACGATCAGGAGAGGGGTGAATTGATCCTCCGAAACGACGTAGGGAGCTTTTGAAGCGGGAGGCGGACAGCAAAGGGGATCGGTACAGCTGTCGAGAGAGGACGTGGTGTCAGGGAGGGAGAGGGAATCGGACGAGGGTGACGAAGGGGAGTAACGAGGGGAAGAGGAAACGAGGGAAGTCAAGTCGGATCTGTCGAGTGAGAGATCGATGAGGGTCGAGGTGAGTGAGAGGTTGGAGAATGACGAGGAGGTGGAAGTAGGTGACGAGGGAGTTGCGAGGGATAGAGGCGAGATCGAGTCGACGATATCGATAGGTTGGGGCATTATTTCCGAGCTGTTTCGAGCGGGAGGTCGCGAGTCAGGTCAAGGAAGGAGCTGGACGTGGATCTTACTCTGTCCGAGGGATCCAGTGATCAATCTACGAAGACTAGTGTGCGAAGCGGTCCTCGTCGTCGAAACTGGAAAAACTACGAAGATCCTCATCTCGGCTCGGAAGCAAGCCGGGCTGCGCTGTGCCGGTATCTGCCAGATAAGAGCAGCGCACAAGAGACCAAGCAGCACCGCAGAAGCACGCCGACTAGTACAAGTCGTGTCGAAAAAGCGAAGGAACGAGAGCTGTTTAGAGTCCATTTCCAAGCAGAATAGCTGATTTGACTGAAGAGGCTCAGGGTAGATATCTCTGCGTAGACCTAGCGATACTCGGGTCGGGACTGAGAGTAGTTGGTTTGAGTCTAAAAACGAATCCAAAAAGTTTCCTCGCTGTTTCCGATTTCTCCACACCACCACTCAAACTCTCAAATCCAAACATGTCTGCCGAGGAAGTCACGAAACCTACTGAGGAAGACTCTACCGCCGTTTTCGAACCCGTCGTCAAACTTGAAAAGGCAGTTGAAGTCAAGGATGGTGAGGAGGATGAAGAAGTCTTATTCAAGATGTGAGTCACTCAAGGTCTACGTGAGAGAGTCCGAGGAATAGCATAGGAGGCGTTCAGGAGGACCAGGTAGTAATAGGAAGCGAGTTGGGAGCGAGCGTCACTTGACAGTTTGGAGGAAAGGAATGAATCACTCCTCCACGCTTGGAGGATGGGAAGAGCAAAGAGGAGGATACGAGGAAGCAAAGCTTTAAATGGAGAGCTTTGTGCCTCTCACAGCTACACCTAGTCTCGTGTTTCCGACTTCAATTTACTGATTCAACTTTTTCCCATCTGTCCCTCCACTCTCGACGAACGAACACGCCATGATGACAGGCGCGCCAAGCTCTTCCGATTCGTTGCCGACTCTTCTGAATGGAAGGAACGAGGTACTGGAGATGTGCGACTCCTCAAACACAAAGAGTCGAAGAAAGTTCGTCTCGTCATGAGGCGCGACAAGACTCTCAAGGTTTGCGCAAACCACTATGGTGAGTACTAACTTGTCTCCGAGCTGGTGCTCGCATCGACTCAGCTTGTGTCGCGTTCTCACAGTAACTGGAGATATGGCACTTTCTCCCAACATTGGATCGGATCGTTCATGGGTGTACAACGTCGCTGCTGACGTTTCCGATGGTGAGGCTACTGCCGAAACCCTTGCTATCCGATTTGCCAACTCTGAGAGTGAGTTCCTCTCCCTTGCCCTACGTTCTTCGAGACCGCAAACTCAACTCACATAAATTTCGCAAAAATTCTAGACGCCAACCTTTTCAAGACTGCGTTCAAATCTGCTCAAGATAACAACAAATCCCTCCTTTCCGGTAACGCCGCTCCTACACCTGTCGAATCTGATGCCCCAGTCTCTGCCGATGTCAACACGGATTCAACCGGTGCACCAATCACGAAAGGAACTGACTCTGCTCCTTCTGCTGAAGTCGTCGCTGAGGCTGAACAACCCAAGGAGGATGCTCCCAAAGTTGAGAAGACTGAGGTGGTTGAAGGTCAAGAGGTTACAGAATCTACCGATGAGGTGAGCTCTCTCTCACTTTCTTTCTTTCTCACAAGGAACATTGCTCATTCGGATTGTCGATTGTCAGCGCCCTTCCGAGGCTGACGCGCATGCCAACACTAAGGAATCCGCCCCTGCTGACGCTCCTGCTCCCAACTAAACTCATCCTTTTACTTTACTTTTTTTAGTCTTTCGTTCTTTCTGTCGTCTTTGAGTTTTTTTTCTTTTCTTTTCGCATACCCCCCCTCTCTCTAACCCCCTCACTCTAACGTTACTGCAAATCTACCTTCCTTACCTCGCGCATCTTGTCAAGAGAAAGCGAATTGAGAGAGCCGAAAATTCTGCGACTCCGGCGATTTTCGAACCGGAACTCGTCTCTTTTCCTCTCCCTCTTCACGTTTTTCCCTCTTCATGTCTACATCAAATGCTATCCCCGGTTCATCAGCAGAGCTAGCAAAGTTCTGGCAGATTCCTCAAGCGTCCACCTCGACTTTGCCAGAGATCCGGAATCAACTCTCTTCATTCCCATCTGCACCCCTTCGGATCTCACGAGTAGCTCAATTAGACGCTACCTTACTCGATAATGAATTAGAAGGAATCTTGCATCAACCCGTCAAAGCAGCTCTAGAAGGAATCACGGTTCGTTTTCCTCCCTTTTAACTTCCCCCACCTCTGCAGCTGATCAAGAGTGGAAGGACAACAGACACCGGGTAGAAGAAGTTGGGAACCTGAAGTATTGGCTCTGCTGAGATTGGGAGTATTGAGGATGAGTTTGTGGGAGAGTAGTGCGAGTAGTTATGGAGAAGGATTACAAAATTTACGTTATAGGAACGAAAGGAAACATTCTAGTCTAGGTCGTGAGCCCTTCTTTCCTCATTCTCGAGGGGCTGAAAGGAGGGAAACTGATGTTAGAGAGTGAGGGAGGGTAGTTCAATCGACAGCGATAGATTCTCGTTTAACTCGAATTCAGAAATTACTGTATACGGTTTTGTTCGTCCTACCACCTTACTTGCATGTTAGGTTGCACGATACCATGTTGACGAGTTCGTGGGAGGATGAACCGTTACCGAGATCTTGGGGTTCGTTGATTGATTTAAGGAGGGGGTTCGGGAGGGATAGGCGGAGGAGAGAGGAGGAGAGAATACAGTGGAAGAGGGAATGGAAGAGGAGTTTGTGGGAGCTGTTGGGAGTCGGAGAGAAGTTGGGTGCGATGGCGGCGTTGGCAAATTTCTTGGTTTTCCTTTACAATGGGAGGTGAGTCGTTGTCCCGAGCATTGATCTACTCTGCTGAGCTGATCTTTCCAGGTAACGGTTTCACAGATATCGTACGCTTGTCGATCGGGTGCTCAAGATGAGATTGGTGTACGCTCAGAGGAGTGTCACACCAAACGTTAGTTTCGAATATTTGAATCGTCAACTCGTTTGGGAAGCGTTCACAGTGAGCACCATTTCGCTTCTCAGATCTATCTGACAGAGCTGAAGTTGAAAGCGGTGTTGACAGGAATTCCTTTTATTCCTGATGCCTTTGATCAATCTACACAAACTTCGTCTTCGACTCTCGAAAGCCCTCACATCACGCGCTTCCAAATCCCGTACCTTCCGAGCGCTCGCCACTTCTCTCCCCGCACCTCTCGCCTCAACACTAGGTCTATCCTCCCTCGCCAACTCATCCTCGAAGGCTTCCCCGTCAAATAGACAAAAAGGTTCCCATCATTTCCTCCCCTCCACAACCTGCCCCATCTGTTATGCGCGTTCGAATTCTCCTCCGACCCACCTCCCCTCATCCTCAATCGCAGATCCAACAAACCCTTCCGCTTCCCTCCTGAACACTTCTCACGCATCGCAAACGAATCAGGATACGACAGTCAAAATTCCTTACGTCGCTGATTGTGGGAATGGGTGTCGGTATTGTTATTATTGTATCGTTGGGAGTTTGGCGAGTTGTGAGGAGGAAGCAGAGGAGAGTTGGGAGTGTCTGAGATGTGGAGGGGAAGTGACGGCTGCGAATAGGGAGGTCACTACGTTGCGAGAAGAGGACGCAGACGGAGATTCAGAGGGAAAGGAAGGACAAGAAGAAGTAGATTCGGAAGCGGAATCTGAGCAATACGTTTGAAGTGAGAACGAAAGCGAAAAGAGGATTGCGGAAATTCTATATTTATTTTGATCAAAACATACTCGTCTATTCTGCTACTCTCGTCCCTAGAGATTTCCTAGCTTTTGATAAAGTTCCTCTAGCTGCCCATGCCATCGCAAACACCACCAGTGCGAGATCCGACACCAAGATCGTCACTCCTGCTAACATGAACCTAGGTGCGAAAATCTTCCACACCATCAAATGTCTCCTCAACCACGCTGAGCATACTGCTGAGGAGAGTCCGACGACGGTCAGGTAGGTCGAGTAAAGTGCTCCAGATCGAAGTAAGTGTCGACCGGTGACGAGAGGAGGTTGATCTGCTAGTTTCGGGGAGATGTTCCAGAATACGAAGAGGGGAATCGATAGTGCCGTGAGGATATGTGACGAGAGGGTATTGAGAACGACGAGGATCGGTGCGAAGGGGTAAGTGAGAGTTGGGAAACCGATGAATGCGCTCGACCATTGAATCGAGGAGAGGACGGCTTGGTGACCCGTTGAGAAGAAGGAGAGGTGAGCGAGTAATGCGAGAGTAGAGAGTTGAAGGAAGTTGGGACCGATGTGGGGAGGTGCAGGAGGAAGTTCGTTGTTGAGGAAAGCTTCGATCGAATTCGTCGTTGTGAGAGCCGAGGTGACATGTCGAACATCTCGCTCAGAGTCGAAGATCTCGAGGAGGCAGAGAATGACGATGAGATGTAGGGAGAGAACGATTTGAGCGGGAGGAGGTGAGACGAGGAAGAGGAGGGTGAAGGCGGCAGAGAAGAACAAGAGGTAAGTCGATCCGAGTGCGTTTGCGAATCCAATCACTTTGATCTGGTTTCGAACGGCGGACCCATCTGCGTTCTGGATCTTGTTGTGTTGGATTCGAATGCAGAGTGGTGAGAGCCTCCAAACGAGAGTTGCCGTCAAAATCGCTCCTACGATCACGACTCGAGCGAGACCGGACTTGACGAGAACCGCGAGGAGGGCACTGTCCCCAGTGAGGGATAGTGCCGAGATCATCGAGTCGACTCCCCAATACGCGGATCCAGCTACCAGAAGTGCTCGAACACTGCCTCCGATAAAGAATGGAGCGAGACCTTCGTCCGACTTGGAGATGGCGAGAGACGATCGAAGGAGGGTTGGAAGGAAGAGGGCTGCGAGTCCGGCAAGAGCGAGCGCAATGTTGGCTTGAGTCGAACCGGCGGAGAGGTAGAATGTAGGGCGACATCTCGGAACTTGTTCCTCCCGACAGATCGTGCTCCATGCCATGAGTCTGACACACACGAGTGCAGCGACCGAGAAGCCGATGAGACGGTTTCGAAGTCGAGCTTGGGGTGCGGCGAAAGCTCGAACGAGGGTGACGAGGAGGAGGGAGCTGAGGAGGAAAAGAACAGCCGAATCTTCGAATACGGTGAGCGAGTTTGACGCAAAGAGTGCAGCGTGCGCGATGAGGGGAAAAAGGTGGACTATTTGGCGAGGCGAAACGAGACTGAGGAAACGGGAAGATCGAGAGTTGGTCGAGGGGGTCGGGGCGAGGATGATTGCAACTTCTGCGGCCAGTGCCGTGGTGAAGGCGATACTTCGTAGACCGACTCCTCCGTACTGGCGGAAACCTCCAAAGATCGAAAGGAAGAGTGAAATCACGAATCCGACGAATCCTCCTTCGACACCTCGGCCGAGGATAGATCTGGCGACAGGTCCTTTCCTCGTCGCTCTCGTCATCTTGACTCCTACTAGCAAACTTCCGACCCATACAGCTAATCCAGCTCCCATCAATACTCGATCGAACCTCGCCCAAACGATCCTAGCCTTCTCCCTGGCTTTCCTTTCGAACGTCCGGAACTTCTCCAAAGCTCTCAGTTCCATCTCTTCTCGGTTGTGGCCTGGAGCGTGCGCGCCTTTGTAGGCAGCTTGAGCGATCGAGAGGACGAAAGAAAGTTCAGGCATCGCGGGGAGGAGATCTTTGCCTGAGGGAGTCGAGGTGTAGGTTAGGAGGTAGTCAGAGAGCTGGGAAGAGGTAATCAGGGTCGCTTGGAGAAGGGTTTGAAGGGGAGAGAGGGTTTCGTGATCGCGAAGTTCTGGATGTGAGGGTCGACCGATTCCGAATAATCCTCGTTTCGTTTTCTTCTCCTCTTCGACTGGAGTAGGGGCGATGGGAAGGGACGACAAGCGGAAGAAGAGCTCAGGTATAGGAAGACCTAGGTTGCCGAAGGGAACGGGGAGGCCGAGCAGAAGGGAAAGGGTGGGAACGAGGTCGATTTGACTAACAGAACGATGAGTTGCGAGTGATTTGGCTGGCCAATCGGATTCGAAGCGATCACCGAGTTCAATCGAGGTTTCGGCTTGGGCGGAGAGAGCGGAGAGAGCGTGGTTGGAAGAGGAAAGTGGGTGATCGAACCAAGTCGAGTCGATGAGGGGTTCCTTCGCCTTTGAGTAAACCCATAATGCAGCATCGACTTCCTCCCTCGTATCTCCACCATGGTCACCTCGATCTGTCATCCCGTGATCTCCGATAACAACGAGCAAGGTCTCCTCGTCCAGCTTCTCTACGATGTCCCTCATTAATTGATCCGTCTCCTTCAACTTCCTAGTCATTTCCGGGTGATCCGCACCGAATCGATGTCCGGCGTGATCTACTCCGAGACCGTGAGCGATGACGATATCCCAATCTTGCGGTTGGTCGAGGAGAGGAAGCAAGTGTTGTCGAACACCAGCGTCTACCGTATCGAGATCTTCGACGTCGAACGAGTCGTAAGGTTTGACATTCCCTTCTTGCCATACTCCTCCCTTCCCCTGTGGAAACACGTTGAGCCAAGTTTCATCTCCGACCATCGCGATTCTCTTTCCTGCTCTCTTTGCCTGCCATAGCCAATTATCCTCATCAACTCGTTCTCCAGCAAAGTTACTTCCCATGTCGATGAAGGTAGGTAATGATCCAGTGGTGAGACCTTTCAAGCGTTGGAGAGTTGTAGTCGGTGCATCGGCGATGAAGTGAGAGAGGAAGGAGCGAGTTGGATCCCGTAGTGATTCTTCGTAAGGGAAGGTGACGTGGTTTGCAAAGTCGCGATCGTGGCTGACGGGAAGAACAAAGTCGGCGCGGAGAGCGTCGACTACGAGGAAGACGAGTTTCGAATGAGTTGGATGAAGGGAGCAAGAAGGGTCGAGATTTCCGGATTCGGCGATAGGGTTACATTGGTTGACTCGTGAGATGGTCTGTCGAGTGAGGAGGAATCCTCTAGTGAAGAGGAAGAGTCCAGCTGCATGAAGGGAAGCGAGGAGGGTAAGGGCGAAAATGAAAGTCGAACCAGCGGAGAGGAAGGGGAGCTGATGTATGTATCTTCTAGTCATTGCGACTCCACTCTGCTCCGCTGCCTTGCTTCTCGTTTCCGACATGCCTAGCCAGAGAGGGGTATGAATCAGCTTCCGTCTTTCGTTCATTTCACTAGACGTGAGTAGCAGCTCAAGAAGATCAGACACAGCGTTTGAGAGCTTACGAGCTATTCTAGAGGCTTAGAGAGGTTGTCTGAGATCGAGAGAGTGGAAGAAAGACGAATTTTGATGAAGCCCTAATTAAGTATCCACGTTAGCTTGAACAGTTTGCGGGCAGCTTTGAGGAGTACTTACGAGTTTACTTTAGCTCTCCAGCAGCTCTCGAGTCCCAGTGGGAAGAAGTTGAGACGTGGTCGGAAGAGAGGGGTCGACTTCGCAGGAAGGAGTGGATTCGGTTGAGTTCTCGAATCCATATGTGCGGCACCGGAGGAAAGGCATTCATTACTACGTCTTCAAGCGAGCAGAAGATACTTTGAGTGCAAGGCAAGAGAGAGAGAGAGAGAGGGAGAGCAAAATTTCGCAACCTTCGCACCGATTCTTTCGTCTCGTCTGTTCCTCCTCATTCAGGCTTCCTCGAGACTACTCCGTCGATACCATAGCGACCCTCGCCTGTCAAGGCGACGTTCGAGGCGCTAAAAAATGAGAGGTCCGCGGCCAAATCGGAGAAGTCTGCAAATTTGAAGAGCAGGTTTCGCTTCACTTTCCTCTTTCTCAGGCCGACACTCTCCTTCTCTTCGCTTCGTTTCTATCTCAACGCTCTTGCTTCTCGAGATCGTGACTATGTCTAGATATGCGGAAAGAAGGAACTCCCCTGGACCTCCTTCGAATCGTTGTCAGTTCCCTTCTTCCTCTCTCTCCTTTCGTCGGACAATCCGCGGTCAAGCTCTCTGACCCATACTTAATCCCTTGATGCGTAGATGATCGAGATGAAAGAAGCTACTATCGACCAGGAAGCACTTCGCAAGGGAATGGACCTTCAAGATTGAGAGAAGAGACGTTCTATCCGAGTGAAGACGACGACGAGGAGACTATCGTCGAGACTCAAGTCAGTACGGTCGTCAGTACCGTGAGTCCTAGCTCTCTTCAGAGTCATCAAACGAGGTTTCTATTGAGTTTCGCATTTTGATCGGGTTTAGGCTGTCGGAACCGATTTATCGGACTGGAAACCTCCCACTCGACGAAGAGCCGTATCATTCGGTGCGAACGAGGTAGAGGAGTTCAATGGATCCGAAGCACCAGACGCTGTCACGCCTGCTCCTTCACTTCGAGACAGACGTTCTCCTTTACCTCCTCCTTCGAATGCCAACGGGGCTCTCCTTCGTGCGATTCCTATCAATCGACCTTCATCTCGAGGAGGTATCCCACAAGAAGATCGACGATCCCCTGCATCGAGAATGATGCCTCCTCCTCCAGTCCCTGCTCAACGACGAGAACAAACCGCTTCTCCCCGTCAATACAACCGGGATCAATCTTACGCTCGTCCGTCTCTTCCACCTTCGTCTCGATCTCAAGGGTATCGAGACCCTCACTACATGGACAACTACGAGGAAGTGCTCGCAGACGATCGAGGAGGAGGAAACGAAATGGAGGACGACGACGACGACGCTTTCACCGCGATCGCAGATTCTACCGCAGGTACTGGAGTAGCAACAGATCTCTCTTTCGAAGAAGCTGTGCCTCGTCGCGCTTCAGCTGGAGACAATACTCGACCTGCTTTCCCTTCGATGAGATCCTCTCCCGCTCCTCCTCAAGTTCACCGCTCCTCTCTTTCCTCTGGATCCGGTCGATATCCTTCAGTCACGTCCGCATCAGGCTTCGACTCGTCGTACTTCAATCGACCTGACGAACGAGAAGCGCCTGCTTTCTCGAACTCAGGATCGCAAAGTCGTCGCAATGAGCTAGCTCCACCTGCAACGATGCAGCGACCCAGGTCGACTGGATCTCTCAGAGATATGCAAATTGACGACGATCCATACTCTGGAGGAATTCGAAGAGGGAGAACTCCGTCTCAACCACCCGCGAGCGAAACTCGAGTCCAGGACTCACCTGTCGAAAAGGAACTTATCGGTTTACTCAAGGTGCGTCTCGATACGGCGATGATAGAATAGCGTGAACTGACCATCATCGCGGCGTCGGCCTCAGGAACTACAATTCTCCCTCGCTTTGAAGGACTTTCACGATACTCTCCAAATTGGTGTACAGCGCACGCTCGTCGCCGAAGACGGGATGGGTCACGCTTACTGCAAGGTCAGTCAGACGAACGTCTCTCCTGCCTCTCTCTCGACTCGCTGACCTCGTTCGAGTCGTGAATCAGGTCCACTGCAAGGTAAGCTTTTCGTTTGACCTGCTCGCGAAGGGTGCTTACGCTGATCTGACCTCGCTATCCCTATAGAAATTACCCAAGCACGAAGAGATCTCGAAGCAACGTCATCTCCGCAATCACTGGATTCCGATAGCTGGATCTCGTTGGGTGCGTCTTAAAACGAGTTCCGACGATTTCGTACGATCGCAACTAATTTCCATCTTTCATTCTCCACAGGAATTCCGAACTGCTTCGCACAGTGTCACAGTTGTATTCAAGACAGGTGAGAACGTCTGTATCTCTACTTCTGGCTCAAACACTGACAGTAGAAGGGGATGAACCGTTTGCACAGCTGCTCTCGCCGCCTACGAAGCGCAATTCACTACTGGTCGACGTTAGCTTACCTTTTCCGTATACTTTGCAATCGATAATCTTTGTACCTCTCCTCCTCACAATCATCGCGAGTGACTTTCAGCAACCTTGCGAAATCGTTTCTCTCATCCTTTTCTCACATTTCCGACCAAGTTTCAAAAACCGATGTCTTCTTACACTCTTTCCTCGCGAGCGAGTACATTACCTATCCTACACGCCGCCAAGCACCCAACGCAAACAGTCTGTGGTCTGCTCATCGGCAGTTCCACCTCCATCTCGGATGCGATTCCACTCCTTCATCACTGGACAGAGTCGAGTGCAATGATGGAAGTAGCTTTACAACTAGTACGTCCTACTCTCTAGACCATATTGGAGGTAGTCAGAGGTGTTGACGAGGAGAAACAGGCAGAATTACATGTCAAGAAACAAGGGAAAGAGATCTTGGGGTTGTACGTCGCGAATGAACGGATAGGGGACTCGACTGTACCACTAGGATTGAGCAAGGTGGCAGATACTATCAAGAAGGAGAATCCGAATGCGGTCGTCTTGATGGTTCGCTAAAATTCGTTTCTGCTCTTTTCTTCTCGCTGAATGCTGATCAAAATCACGATCGACAGATTGACAACGAGAAGCTGAACTCGACAGAAATGCCATACGTCGTGAGTGAAGTATCGAAACGATCATGCGAATTCGTCCTGATTGTTTTCTCATTCTTGCCTCGCAGCCCTATCTCCACTCGTCCTCCTCCTGGTCTCCCTCCTCCTCGATTACACTCATACTGAGCGATCCTACCTCCCTCTCGTCCATCCGAACACATCTCAAAGCGAACCGACACAATCTGATCGGTGATTTCGACGATCATTTGGAAGATGCCTCTGTCGAATGGCTTACAAACTCTCAACTAGCTCTTTGATACCCCTCTCACGCAATGCATTGATACCTGAACTCGAAATGGTAATGATTACAACTAGAGAGTAGAGAGAGACCAATGAGAAACTGCAGAAACGGGTTCAACCTCGGTTGTTGTTTTGATAACCTGAACTCGTTCCGATGTATTCTTTCACAAACAACACTCTTCGATTCAAGTCCATCCATCTGTGAGAGTTGCGCGTTCCCTCAGCTTAGCCAAACGAGCTGAGAGAGACGAAAGAAACTCACGCTAAGAATTGCACCATGTTCTCTTTGAGTACTCCCATCGATTCCGGATCGAGTGAAGTAGCAGCGAGTAGTTCAGGTAGGTTCACTGTGAGCTTGCCGCGGTCATTAACGCTCGAATCTGGCGAGAGTGTACGAGCAACACGAGAACTCACCAAATAACCGTAGCAAGTGTTCACCGCCATAAACCGAACTCATCTGTTTATCAGTCCCTTGCAGCTTCTTGTACTGTTCTTGGTATTGACCCCTCTCAAATCGATACAACAAGTTGTTTCCTAACGCTTTGTTGAAATAAAGTCCCAAACCTGCTGCTACTTCGGCGGCGAGTCTGTACGCCAACGGATCGGGTAAGTCTGATGGAGTGAGGAGACTGGATTTGGATCATTCGCGTACCGTCGTTTGTCATCTTCTTCGTTCTGGAGGTATTTGAGCCATTCATCGAGAATCGTATCGACATTCGGTGTGCGTGGGACGGGAACGAGCTGATCACGCATCTCCAATATCAGCAGCGAGCGTATGAAGGGGAGAGGAATGCGAGGCTCACCTGTTGATTCTTTGTGATCGCCTCCCAATCGTCGACGAGCTGAACTTTCAGATTATCAGGAATCGAAATCTTGACTTCGTGTCGCTTCATGTACTCTTCCTCCTGCGAGTCGCTTTCAGTTACTCCATCAACGTCTCGTCAGGATAGATGGAGAGCGTGTCGACTCACTCCTTCACCTTCCCTCCCTCTCTTGACCGTTCTCTTTCCCTCTTCCCTCCTAACAGTCGCTGCCGCACCCACTGGCATTCCCGCACCACCCGTCATTCCCGCCAGCGCACCTCCCCCACCCCCAGCTCCAGCGACTACTACTCCCGCCGCAGCCCGCCTCGCGTTCTCCGCCTCGATCAATTTCTGCGCTTCTCGTTCCGCCGCGTCCCTCGCTCGTTGTTGCTCGATCAACGCTTTCTGTTTCCTTATATTCTCTTCATTGTACTTGTTCAATCGTTCTTCAGGTACCCACTCATCCCATCTAAACATCACTCCTTTATCAGCGAGACAACGAGGGAAAGGAGGGAGAAGACGTACGTTTGTTTCCATCCTTTGTAATGAACGAAATAGTGAGGACCGATCGCACCATTCTTGTTTGATAACTTTGTCCACATCTCTGCTTTCAATACCTATGGGGGCGAGAAAGACAGACGAGAAACGCGAGTTAGCTATGGGGAGCGAAGTTGAGAGAGAGAGAGGGAGAAAGCGTACTTTGGCTTCGTACATCAAAGGTCCATGGAAGCATAAAGCTTTCTCATTCTCTGCATAAGGTAGTTTGGACCTGCGAGAGAGAGAGGGAGCGTCAGTTCTGAGTTGATCAAGAAACTGGAGAGGAGCGAGCGAAGCAAGCGGGACAAGTTTCGCGAATGGATCTAGAGAGACTAGTACTCAGAAGTACGTACATGCTGGTAGAAGCGAGAGGAGAAGCGCGATTGAGAAGTGAGCGGAGAAAGGGGAAAGAGGTTTCGCAGAGAGACGAGCTACTTCAAATCTTGCTAGTCCAATGTTACTGGACTTGTTCACTCATTCACAGACTGGGCTATTCAAGGCCGAGGAGCGCTCTTCGTCTGAAGCACTTTTCTCGAGTTTCGAAGCGAAATCGTCCTGTTTCTTGCGACGAGTCGACAGCGAGAACGAGAGGGGGAATCTTTGCAAGCTAGGAAATCGAGGGGGGTGACAACGGATATACTGACTGACAACAGAGAAGGGCAAGTAGAGTAGAGCAGTGAAAGAGGATAGAACTCGAGAAATTAAAGGGTATTAACGTTAACAAAACTGCATGACTTTTCCCTCCCTCCCTTCCTCACTGAGTACCCCGCCCTCCGACAACGACTGAGAGAGAGAGTCTGATCATATACCACTCATGATAGCGTTCAATTGATCGGCACCCAACAGTTTCTGTAATTCAGCAAAATCCATTCCCGCTACTCCACCTTGCGGGAACTGACTTGGCGCTTGATTCTGTTGCTGTTGAATTTGCTGTGGGGGAGGTTGAGCGTAATTATTGAAGTGCTGTTGCTGAGGGTAGGGTTGATTCTGATTCGCACCTGCGAAAGGTTGGGCGAGGTAAGGGGAATGAGGAGGGGGTTGATTAGGAGGTAGCGAGAGAGGGTAAGAGGCGGGGGAAGAAAACATTCCGGATTGCTGTTGCTGTTGGGGAGGTGGTGCGAGGGATTGAGAACTCGGAGGACGTTGAGGAGCTTGAGATTGAGCGGTCGAGGTTCGACTGTGTTGTTGAGATTGAGTTTGGGGGTTGGAAGAGCTGGTGGAGGAAGAGGATTGAGCCCATTCGGGCGGTAAAGGTATCTTGGCGAAGACGATCGCGAGGAGCTTGTTTTGATTAGGAACTGCTACTAATACGAGTCCATTCGGAGATCCAGAGAATCGAACAATCCCGCACTGTGAGCAATTCAACTTCTGCATCAGTTCAGCTTGATAGTCGAAAGATCGAGGGAGAGAAGTGAACGCACATTCGAGCGATGTTCAATAGATTGAGCAAACATTGTATACAACGCTTCGTTGTTATGTCCATTCTGTTTCTGTTTCTCGACCAACTCCGGAGGCAACACCGAGTTTGATAATGGAGTGAGACTGATTGCTGGTAGAGTATGTTTCGAAGCGAGTTCTTGTAAGACGGGCATTTTCAATTGAGATAAAGAATTGATTCGGAACGTCGCTGGGAGTTGTACTTCCGCTCTATAGAAACATATGTTGAGGGACGTTAGCTCGAGGTGAGGAGGGTGAGAGAGAGAGGGAGAGACGTACAGTTCTCGTGCAGCGGAAGATTGCATTGGTGCAGCTTCACAATAAATCGTAAACTCTTTCCTAGCTCCCGAAGCTTCCGTCAATGCCCAAGAGATCGCTCCTCTCCAGATCGGTTTGTTGGGTAAAGAATCTTGTCTCTTTGGTTGAGGAGGTTGAGGTTGATTCTGATTCTGATACTGCTGAGGATTCTGCTGCTGTTGCTGAGGTTGCGAGGGAGTGGAAGAAGGTTGACGAGAATGAGCGAGTTGAGGTGAAATGTTCAACCCTAATCCAGAAGGTTGCTGTTGTTGCGACTGATTCTGATTTTGAATCTGCTGTTGTTTCGCCAATTCGTGTTGATGCATCTTCAATCGTTGACTGCCGCAACATTCGAGCACCATCAGACTCCCTCGCGCAGGGACCGGTGGGGACAAGATGTTACGCACTGATTAGCCAGGTCTTGTAACCTTTTAACCTGTCTCTGCCCTTCATCTTCCGCCATAATTCCAGTCTTGACCTTATTCCTAATCAACTCCAAATGCGCCTCAATTTTGACCTTCATCTCGGGCGGAATACTCGGGAGTGCTTGAATCTGTTGAGGAGTCAACTGACTGATCTCCCTCGGGAAATTCTGTGCACTCGTCGGAGTTGGAAGATTCGTACCTCCTCCATTCGATCGAGGAGTCTGAAGGGAGAGTGAAGAACCGGAAGCGGAACGTTGAGCGTTTTGATAAGCTGCCATGGCGGCATTCTGAATATCTTGAGCAGAGGGAGGAGGTTGACCCGTTCTTGCTGCGACAGCTTTCATTTCCTCGATGTAACGCTGCAAGGATTCGTTCGTGAAGGAGGAAGGTAGAGCGGGTGGCATCGAAGGTGAACCGTTTCGTTGTTGTAAAGGGGATTGATTGATTGAAGGAGGAGCGGTCGAATTCGTTGGTCGAGTCGAGTTCGGTGGGGTTGGCTGCTGTTGAATACGGTTACCGGTAAGGAAAGCGCCAGCTGGATTTGGAGGAGAGTTTGCAGGGAGTGCAGGAGTCGTCGAAGAAGTAGAAGATGGATTCGGTTTCGATTTCTTGGCTTGATTGTTGTTGATTACCGGACTTGCGGGTGCAGGTCTCTTCGCATTCGCGTTTGTCGTGGTCGAGTTCGGTGTCGATGCGCTGATCGGCTGCGATTGCGGACTAGCTGTAGCAGCGCCATTCGAGGGAGGAAGAGCTTGAGATGGTCGATTCGCATTGTAGAAACCTATGAGGAAACAAGCGTGCGATGGTGCGACGAGAGGGAATGAGAAACCAGGTGGAATAGTCGAGGCGGTTGAATTGTAGATGAGATGAGGAGGGAATCGACCAGAGGACTACAGAGGGATCAAATAGCGTTAGTTGCAGCGAGGTCTCGAGAAGGCTGAGCGCGTCTAACTTCTTTCCAGAACAGCTCGAGGTTCGGTGTTGATCCGAGCGAGATGAGTGAGAAGAGCGTCGTGCAATGATTACCCTGCGAAGTCATCATTTCGTAATCGATTCTCCATCCGGATCGATGACAGAGAGAACGAGTAGCTCACCTTTGTAAAGTTCTTAGCAAGTGTCTCCCAATCCCCCTCGTTCTCTTCATCCTCCCAGCACACCTCTTCACCTCCCTGATTCTCAACATCCGTTCCCGAAACGACCACCACATATTTCGGTAACTGAGCTCTTCCCTCTCCTCCCGCCCCCGCCAGTGGACCTTCGACCAATCTCCTCCTCGCCAACCTGATCGCCTTGAGCATTCCAGTCGATGATTGCCAGAGGGTTGAAGCGGGACGGGTGGGGCGTCTGACGAAAGAAGGGAGAGAGGATAGGAATTGTTGGGGTGGGAGGAAAGGGTTGATCGGAATTGAATGAGAGGTTGGAGTTATACATGTTATTACGAGCTGTATGTTTGAATCGGCGGGTCAGGAGAGAAGAGAAAGTGAGAGAGGGCGAGAG
>Ga0308160_10002408_pt1 | contig 22700 bp, 17 predicted proteins | sample PhyFR1_FD_201036 | JGI IMG/M metagenome (GOLD analysis project Ga0308160, IMG submission 201036) | Phyllosphere microbial communities from UC Gill Tract Community Farm, Albany, California, United States - DLSLF.R1 | ecosystem: Host-associated > Plants > Phyllosphere > Unclassified | place: USA...
GCCCGCCCCCCCCCCCCCCCCCCCCCCCCCCCCCCGCCCGCCCCCCCCCCCCCCCCCCCGGGAGAGGACAGGATGGGGCAGCCGGTTTTGGTTTACTCAGACGGCGAGAGGATGGCGACGCAGGCCGCGGTAACGGCGCCGAGGACGCTCCCGAGCGCCGTCTCGCCGTCCTCGTCGACCGAGCCCCAGAGCGGCGCCTCCTTGGTAAAGGGCCCACCGCCACTGGCGGTGAAGGCGCCGTCAGCCTCGTCCGGCATCGGCCGGACGAAGCCGAGACGCTCCCAACCTTCGCGGATGAACTCGACGCCAGAGTCACCGCCGCCGTGGTAGACGCCGACGACGGTCGGGTCGGTCCGGCCGGTGCGGCTCTCCTTGGCCTTGGTCTCCGGGTTGGTCCCCGGCTCCGAGAGCATGACCTGCGGCTGGGACGAAGCGTGCGGGGCCGGGCCCTGCGACTCCCACGACGGCCAGGACGGGATGAAGGTCAGGTCGGACGGGTCGACGACCCGGGCGACGATCCGGAATGACGAGAAGGCGACGTCGGACGGCACTGGCGTCGAGGGCGAGCCCCCGGCGATCGACGGGCCGCCCCCGCCGCTGTTGGTCGAGGTCGTCGAGTTGTACGAAAGATTGGAGCCGAGGTAGCCGCTCGGCGGGCGCGTCGTGCTGCCGCCACCGCCGCTTCCACCGCCGATGCCACCGCCAGTGCTGCCGCCCGAGGTCGAGAGCTGCGGCGGCGGGGTCGACGTCCCGCGCGGGAAGACCTGCGAGCCCGTCTTCTTCAGCCGCATGTGTTGGAAGATGCGCGAAGGGCCAGTAGGGGTCGCCGAAGTCGACCCGTGGGCGTGGGACGGGTCGTGGCAGACGCCGTCGCGATCGATGTCGCAACCGAACGGCACAAAGTAGACGAGCAGCGAGTTCTCTGGCCGGGGTGGCGGCAGTGTCGACTGGATGCGCTCGCGCCCCTTGCGGCGGGGCGGGGCGATCTCGTCGATCGCTGCGAGCGGGTCGATGTGGATGGAATGACGGTCGGCCCAGCCGCCAGCGCTGTCCTTAGCGACGTCCGGCGACGACTCTGGGGTCGAAAACCGGGCCGAGTGGACCGAGACCGGCGACTGGGGCACGGCGAGCGGGATCACCATGGCCAGCGCCTCGATCGGGACGTCCTCCCAGGCTTTGCCCTCGCGGGCCTCGCCGTCGTCGGCCTCGTCGTCGGTCTCAAACATCTTGCGGCTGTTGAGGCTCGTGCTCAGGTCGCCGCCCTCGCCGCCGCTCGACGTGCCCTTGTCGCGCCGGTCAGCGACGCTCCGCCGCTTGAACTTGAGCTTCGAGGCTAGACTGCTCTTCTCCTCGCGCGATCCGCCGGCGGCCATCAGCCAGGGCGGTTGGTAGTCTTTGCCCTCCTTACCCTGTGAGCCAGTCGGGTCGGTCCCGCTCGACGAGGCCGATATCGAGTAGCGCGGCTGCGAGCTCGAACTCGACGAAGTTGAAAGCGCTGAGCTGGCCTGCTTGATGGCAGAGAGCCAGCCGCCCTTCTTCTTGCTGCTCTTGTCCTTGCGCGACAACCGATGGGCTCCTTCGGCCGAGCCAGCAATCGGTATCGGCGTCGAGCGTTGGCCGGTTGAGAGATCAGGCGAGGTACGCGTTCCCTGGAAGGGTCGAAGCAAGATGTAGCGTCAGTTACAAAGCCCGCGAGGTCAAATGAAGAGCTCGGCAACTCACGTCGTCGTCCCGGTCCGGGACGTATATACTCATCCCGCTCTCGCTCGACATGCCGCTGCCGCCGCGCGAGCGCGGCTCCGTGTCCTTCGATGAGCTCCGGCGGACGGGGCCCTTCGACGAAAGACTGCTCCTATTCGAACGAACGCCGTTGTCGTTCGTGCGCCACTTGCCCTTGGGGCCAAACTTGATCTCCTCGCGCATGCCCTGCATGGGAACGATGCCCCAGCCTCGGCCGCGCGTCTTGATCGCCCAGGCGAGCCCAGGCGGCCGGTTGGCGCGCAGAACGGGGTCGGGTGATCGGAACTGAACGTGCGGTGCGGACGTTGAACCCAACACGAGCGAAGGCACCGACGAGGCGTCGATCGAGGAAGCGATTGACGAGCGCGAGGGCGAGTTGAGCGCCGCCAGGGACTGGAGGTAGGTGTAGCCACCGGTTGTCGGCAGCGCCCACTCGTTGGAGGGCGGCTGAGGCTTGACGAGCGTCCAGGCGACGCGCATCTCCTCGAAGACCGGGTCCTTGTCGCGAACAAACTGGGCGAAGGCTGCGGGTGCGGTCGATCGATGCCAAGGGGTCAGTTGCGGGTACGCAGTCGGCAAGAGAAGACCAGGCACGCACAGTCATTCTGCATGTCGGGTGCGCCAAATTGATCGTAGCCGGGTCCGAGGCCGAGCGCGGCCGAGCCAAACTGGGCCCCTGGCCGGGCGGTCCGCATGCCGTTGGCGATCTGGTACTCTGGCGCGATCAAATCGGCTGAAACTGGGCCTGAGCCGCCGAGGACGAAGTCGAGGTCCCACTCGACGTCATCGTTGCCGCCGACGCTCGCCGCGCCAGATGGATTGAGATGGACGGGCGGGATCGTCGCCTGGAGCTCCTCGGCGAGTGATGGCCGGCGCGGGACGGCCGAGTCCGACAGCGAGCGGGGCGGCGAAGCATCCTGCTTGCTCCCCCGGCGGACGCTGACCGTCGAGCCGAGCAGGCTGCGATCCTCTGCAGGCTCAAACTTGAGCGGCTGCTGAGGCGAGATCGACTTGCGTCGCGGACGGTCCTCGAGCCCGACAGCTGGGGCGAGGTGCCGGATGAGCTCGTGTGTCGGCGACGGCAGCACGACAGCTGAGACGACAGGCGGCACGATCCGCTGGTCGCCCAGGTCATACGTGTCCCAGGCGGCGAGCGACCGGGTGCAGTTGCTGCTCGAGCCTGCAACCGTCGCCGGGGCGAAGGAGCCGTCGGGCTGCAAGACCTGAGCGGACGACGAGCTATGGCTCCCGGGCTCGCTCTCCTCACTCTCAGATTCGTCCTCGATCCCGCTGCCGTCGTCGGCCGGCCGGATGACGGTCCGGATCTCGAGCCCGAGTCGGCGAGCGTCGATCGACTGCCGGCTCATCGACTGACGGAGCGGCATCCTGGGAGGCGGGCTCCGCGCAGCGTCGTCCTCCTCGCTGCTGCTCTCGGCCGCGGGACCGAGCCGATTTTCGGGATTGAAGTGACGGCCGCTCGGTCTCCTCTCGAGCATGTAGGCCGGCGAGCTGTTCGGCCGGCTGTTGGACGCCGTCCGGGTCGAGCCCGAGTGGCTCGACGAGGCAGACGAATCGACCGAGCTGACGACCGTCCCGTACGGCGCATGGCGCGAGACGGGCCCGAGCACGGGCTTCGGCCGAGCACCGCCTGGCGAATTCGCGCCGGGACTCGGCGGAAGCGAGATCGGGATCGACGAGAGGCCGGCCTTGAGCAGGTGCTCGCGGAAGCGTTCGCGCGCGCGGTCAATCTCGTCGTCGTCGTCGTCGGCATCGGCATCCTCCGACTCGGGCGGCTCGTAGCTCGGCCGGCGTTGGACTCGGCCGGCGAACGAGGCCGATGGCGGAGGCGAGGTACCAAAGCGGTACGACCGGAGCTCGCGCGACGGGCTCGGGCTGAAGAAGGGCGAGCCGAGCGGGAAGTGCTCGCCCGCGGGCGAGATGTGGCCGCCGACCGAGACGGCCGTCGTCGTCGGCGAGCTGATGTTGGCATGCGAGACGTGCGTCGACGGTGTCAGCGACGACCGGCGGGCCGCCGCCGCCGCCGCTTTGAACGTATGGCCAAAGGGCAGTAGCCCGCCCTGCGAGGGCGAGCCGGCCCGGATGGTGACGGCCGAGGAGGAGGAGGACGGCCGGCGGCCCCGCCCATGGCTGCCGCCGCTGGAGGTTGCTGGCGAACCCGAGCCGGTCGAGGCATAGTTGAAGGAGAGGGATGGCGTCAAGGACGGTCGACGCGACGGCACCGGCGATGCCGGCCTGTAGGAAGCCAAGAGGTCGGGTCAGCGCTGGTCTCATCCAGGAGAGACCGACGATCGCTCGGATGGGTCAACGCACCTGTTGGCCGACCAGCCGAGATCACCAGACCGCTTTGCGAGGCTGCCTCGTCTGCTCCGAGGCGACTCGTTCCACGGCCCGCCGACCGGGCGGCCGTACGGGTCGAGGTCGACCGACCGAAGGCTGCCCCGGCGTTCCGACAGGTTGACGAAGGCGAGCTGCGGCGGCGAGGACGAGGACGAGCCGTCCGAGGAGGACGAGGAGTGTATCCGGAGGTGCTGCTCGGCGGATGGAGGACGGCGGAGACGGCTGCTGCTGAACGGAGAGACGGGGTCGTTGCTCATGCGCGCATGCCGGTCGAACGGGCGGTCGGCGGGCGGGTGGTCGACAGCAGGCAGGCCGCTAGGGCGTCGTCGAGGGGCGCGGATCGACCTGTTACCTGGAGGAGGAGGACGCGAAGCTTGGATGGGCCGAGCACGGGAAGGAGGAGGAGGTGTCGCAGCGAGGAGGAGGAGCTCTCAGGGTCGTGTCGCAGGCGGCGGAGGCGGACGAGCGCTCGATGGGCCTAGTGCGAGTGTGCCGTGCGAGTGTGCGCCCGGCAGCAGACTGGGCTGAGGTGCGGCGGCGGCGAGCGGGCGGGTAGGGCAGCGTGCGCTTTGGCGAATCGAAGGGGAGGGCTGGTTGGCTCTTGCTGCTGGTGCTCGAGGTGGATGGCGTCAGGTCGTCCCTGTGGGCGAAGCTGGCGGAGAGGACGGGCGGCGACGGCAGGACGGGTTGGGCGACAGTTTGCCCGTTTCGATTGGGCTGACCCGTCTCGCTCTCTGCTTGTCGTGGCCCGGGCGGCGGCGGCGGGCAGGCCAGCAGAGGGGACGACGGCCTCGGGCCGAGGCCTTTGCGCAGCGGCGCGCCCCCTTTGCCCCCCCTCTCCCCCGCCCGCTTCGGCTGGCGACCCTTTCCCGGCCGGCCAGAGACGGGGCACTCGCACGCCGGTTTAAGCCCGCTTTGCCGGTCCCCTCCCTCGGCATCACAAGGCTGCTCACCCAGACAACGTCTCCGCTGCCCCGGTCGGCAGCGCACGCTCTCGGCGCGCGACGACCGCTGAACAAGGGCTGCTGACGCTTCCCTCCGTTGGCCGTCGAGCCGTGGACCGACCGTGCAAATCCTGCAGCAGGGCCGTCAGGAATACTGCCCCCCTCCCCCCTTGCTTCACCGTCACCTTCCCCTCTCGCGCTCTGTGCCGCAGTAGTGTAGAGAGGAGCGTCTGCGCCCGCGCTCGACGGCTGACGGGCAGCCTGCAGCTCTCAGCTCACAACGCGTGGAAGGCAAGGAGGCGCATCCCACCGGGCGGGCGATCGTCCACCCGCCGAAAGCCCATCTGCTTGTCCGCGCCCCGGTCGCGGCTGGGCCGACGCGTACGCTGCGGCCGCCGTTTTGGTGAACGCTCTCGCTCTGGGCGCGTTCTCCTCTCTCTTGCTCGCGCACGGCGCGCCATCGGCCCGGCCGCTACCAGCAGGCAGAGAGGCGTTCCTCCGGGCGGCGTAACTCAAGTCGTCCCCGCGCTGGCGCCCCTTTCGTTCGGGAGGCCAGTCCGCCTCGCCCAACGAGCGTCCACGCGTCGAGCTTTCTCTTCGCCCCTTGCTGCCGTCTCGGCTGCCCGTCCGTCGCGCCAGCGCATGGAAAAGGCTCGGAGGCACACAACGGCCTCGCAGACGCCGGTTGCAAAAGGGGCAGCAGAAACAGCATCGAGAGGACGACTGATCGTCGCGCGGGCTCTGCTCGCTGCAACGACAGCATCGTCGTCGCCGTCGTCGTCGTCGTCGTCGAGGGCAGCACACATCCGACCTCCTTGCGGCGCGACGGCGGCGGCAGTTGACTGGCGTCGAGCGCAGTGTTCGCTCAATGTCTGACCCACGCGACCTGCCGCCCTGCAGGATGGGTCCGCCCATCTGCCACCGACGTCGTGTTTGCCGGCGAGCCCGGGCAGGCCTCGGGCGACGAACGGGCTCGAGGGGCATCCCGGGCTTGGCGGCCAGAGACACACCCTGTCGGGGGCGATAACAACGCTTCGGCCGGTTGCGGTCGAAGGTAGCGGCCAAGCTCGACGGGCAAAAGAGGAGAAAAGCGGCCGCTTCAGCCCTGCAGCTGGTTCCGTCCTGGGTGTCCAGCTGGCGGTGGTGACCTCTGCAGCAACCACAACAACGTCGGCGCCTATATCTGCGCCTCGTCGCGATATGTGCCCGTCTTCCATTTCGTGCCCGTCAATTCTCCATCTCGAGAAGAGGCGCACAATGTCGTTTGCGGAAGGGGCCAGGCGAGGCGCCATGTGCGGCTGTAAAGGGCTGTTAAACGACGCTTCTGAAGCCGCATCAGGGCCGCATCCACCCAGTCGCTCCCTTGACCGGCCAGGACGCCCTTGAGTCTCCCGAGGAAGCCGAGCGCCTTCTGTCGGCCAGTGCTCTCGGCGCTGGAACGGAAGCAGCCCGACGAATACAGCGCGTTTAAGACCGTTTGAGTGATGAGCCATGAGTCATGACAGAGTGAGAAGGAAGGAAAGCGGGCAGGGGCGTGGGGCGCGTTCTGCATACAGTTTTGGAGGGGGGGGTCGAAGTCGTCGTCGAACGCAAGGAACGGCCGCTGGTCTAAGTGAACAGGCGAGGGTAGAGGGGGCGATGGTCGAGGTATGAGACGCCAGCTATGCCAGCGGCGGTGGGTGAGGTGGGGCGCGAGCTGGTGGTCGGCAGATAGGAAGGCCGGGCGCTGTGAAGAGAGGACGATTTACGCCTTGCCCTTGCCGCCGAGCTGAAGGGGAGGGAAGGGGCGTCGAGTGTCAACACTAGGCAGCGGCGACGCGCGGGAGGAGACAAGTCGCAAAGGGGTCGCACCTTGGCCTTGGCGATGGCCGCCTGCGAGCGCTTCGCGAGGGCGTTCTTGTAGTCGACGATCGTCAGGTCCTGCTTGGTGAGGTTCTGAATCTGCTTGTCCTTGACCTCCCAGAGCTCCTCGGCGACCTGCGAGATGAGACCTGGTGGATGCGAGAGGAGAGAGCTCGTCAGCGGATCTGCTCGGCGACGTCCGTGGCAGTCAGAGAGCGAGGTGAGGTGGACGCACGAAAGTCGTGCGAGACAATGACGACACCGCCGACGAACGACTTGATGGCGGCGGCGAGGGCGTCGATCGACTCCATGTCGAGGTGGTTGGTCGGCTCGTCGAGCAGGATGATCGAGGGGTACTCCATGGCGAGCTGCGAGAAGACGACGCGGTTCCGCAGGCCGTCCGACAGCTGCGAGATGGGCGACGTCTGATGCGAGCCCGAGAGACCGAACCGGCCGAGCTGCGAGCGCCAGAACTGAATGTCCTTGTCGGGGAACTTGGTGTGGAAGAGCGACTCGAAGTGGTCGAGCGGCGTCTTGTCGAACGGCAGCTGGTCGGCCGAGTGCTGCGAGTACTTGGCGAGCTTGAGCGCCGAGTGGCGAGAGACGGAGCCCTCGGTCGGGGTCAGGTCGCCGGTGATGAGGTTGAGGAGCGTCGACTTTCCGGTTCCGTTGTCGCCAACGATGGCAATGCGCGAGTCCATGTCGACACCGAACGAGAGGTCGCGGTAGAGGTAGTCCTCCTTCTTGCCAGAGTAGGCAAAGGCGACGTCCGAGAAGGCAATGACGGGCGGCGGCAGCTTCGAGACGTCCTCAAACTTGAACGAGATCTGCTTGGGCCGGGCGACCTCCTTGATGAGGCCGGCGGCCTCCATCTTGTCGATGATCTTCTGCTTCGACTTGGCCTGCTTGACGAGGTTGGCGTACGTTCCGGCCGAAGCAATGAACTTCTTGATGTGGGCAATCTCCTCCTGCTGCTTGGCGTAGGCCTTCATCTGGTTGGTCTCGTTCTCGGCCCGGGTGCGGACGTAGGTCGAGTAGTTGCCACCGTAGTAGACCATCTTCTTCTCGACCGTCAGGTCCATGATGTTGGTGCAGACCGAGTCCATGAAGTCTTGCGAGTGCGAAGTCTGTCGGTCAGGCAGGAAGGAAAGGGGGAAAGTGGGAGACTGTCAGTTCGCGTCCCTTTCCGCGGGACACAAGCGTAGAGCAGGCGCCGGGACGAACGAAGATGAGGATGTGGTTGTAGGTCGAGAGGTAGGCCTCGAGCCAGACGACGGCGCCGAGGTCGAGATGCGACGTCGGCTCGTCGAGCAGGAGCAGGTGGGGCTTGATGAAGAGGGCCCGCGCGAGCGCGACACGCATTCGCCAGCCACCCGACATGTCCTTCGTCGGCTTGGCCATCATCGTCGTGGTGAAGCCGAGACCGTGGAGGATCGCGCCGGCCTTGGCCTCGAACATCGACGGGTCCATCTCCTCAATCTGCTCGTAGATGGCCTCGAGCGCGAGCTCGTCGACGTCGTCGGCGACCGAGAGGTCCTCGGCGAGCTGCTCGAGCCGCTCGACCTTGGCCTTGGCCGAGGCGACAATGTAGTCGAGCGCGTTGACGTCCGAAGGCTCGACGGCACCGCGGACGAGGTAGATGTCGATGTGGTCGGGGATCTCAATGTCGCGCTCGGCGATCGACTGCAGGAAGGTCGACTGTAGAGAGAGCGGACGGGCGCCTGGATGTCAGTAGCTAGCCTTTGTGCGCGGCAGAGGCCAAAGCAAGGCCGACCTTTCCGCAGCCGTTCTCTCCGAGGAGACCGTACCGCTGGCCGTAGCTGCGATGACGGAGAAGGGTGCGCTGATCAGCCGAGAATCAGGGCAACTACAAAGGCAGCCGAAGCAGACGCACTTGAGGGTGACGTCGGCGTTCTCGACGAGGACACGGCCGTGGAACGAGAGCGAGTACGAGTCGATCCGGATGTCGCGACCCTTGGCGTCCGAGGCAAGCACACCAGTGGCGGACCTGCGGAGTGGAGTCCAGAGCGATGTCAGTGTCGACGCTCCTGTACAGCACGTAGCACAGAGGGCCAGACGCACCGGTCGGTGGCGGCGTTCAGCTTGGCCATCGAGAGCGAGGCCGAAAGGTCCTCGGTCGACTCGTTGGCGGACCGGCTGGTAAGCGGGGTCGAGGTCGTCGACTGAGAGGGCGTCGTCGTCGACGAGCCCTTGCCCTCCTTGGCGGCGCCCTTAGCGGCCTGGGAAAGGAGCAGCCGAGAGTAGGGAGCGAACGAGGAAGGGCAGGTGCAGAGCATGTCGGCGTCGAGGTCAGCCCGCACTCCATCCACAAGCTGCGGCGAGCGAGACAAAAGCTCGAGACGTACCTTCTCCGCCAGACGCTAGATGACGCCGGACATGCCGCCGACAGCGTGACAGAGATGAGGCAGGCAAAGCGAGGGAGAGCGAGGAAGCGAGCAAGGGGGAAGCGGGCGAAAAATGACATCAGTCTCTCGTCGAGCTCCCGACGACGGCGACGAGGTCGAGCCCGGGCGGCGGGGACGGCTGCCTCGCCGCGAGGGATGGGTCGGATCCGCACCTTGGCCTTGGAAGCAGAAAGAGGAGCCATTTTGAGCTAACGAGACTATGTGAGAGGGAGAGGGTGGAGGGTGGAGGGTGGAGGGGGGGAGCCGGAGGCGGGTAGGGGATTCTGGCGAACGAGAGATCCTGGGAGTGAGCGAGGCTTGGGAGGCAGGGGGAGGAAACGCAGGACGAGGGCGCCCGCGCGCAGAGGGGACAAGTTTGTAGTCGGGAGCCCCGACCGGGGGTTTCAGCCTCTCCCGACCGGGGGTCGCGTCCTGCAGACCGGCACGACGACGCTCTCGTGCACGCCAGGGAGTCTGCGCGAGAACGACCGCCTTGCTGCATCCGAAGCTCATCGCGATAGCGGCAGCTCAGTGCGCCGTCTGTGGCTCAAACGTCCGCTGCTGCCCGGGCGGATCGCGCGCCCGGCTCCCTCGCCGACCGACGAGTCCCCACAAGCTGCTGATCTGCTGCAACCCGCATCCGCGTCGCCCGGATGAGTACTCATCAGCCGATGCGAGGTGCGATGAACAAGCCGCTGACTGACCGAAGCGTTGGAGCGATGTCGGCCGACCTGGCCCTCGTTCACGCCGCCGCGTCCTGCCGCCTCGGCCAAGCCGTCCATCGTAAGCTCGGGCTCCATCTGCCGTTGCAACGAGGCCTGCGCGTGGTACAGCCGCCGGCGGTCCTGGTCCTCGAGCACCTGGATGTTGAGGTCTCGGTACGTCTCGAAGAGCACGGCAAACTCGCGGGCAGCTTTGATGCCGGCTACGAGGAGCAGGCATAACGCAGGTCAGCGATCTCCTTGTCGATCGATGCCGGAGCCGGTATACTGACAGGATGTCTTGCTGAACTTGATCGCAAACATCTCCTTGACCGACTCGCCGGTCGACCAGTCTGGAAGGAGAGCGAGGATCGCGTTGGATCAGGCTGACGACGGCGTGACAGGGGGGGGAGACAGGCTACACGGGCTAGGCCTCACCGTTGGCCATGCTGAGCGTGTAGGCCCGCTCGTACCGGTTGCCCGAGGCGAACGTCTGGGCGACCTCGAGATGCATCCTCGGGGTGAGGAAGCAGTTGATGAGCGGCAGACCGCTTTGACCGGGAGCCGTCGAGGCGGCCCGGAGCCGGGTCATGCCGCTCTCGAGCGACTGGTCGAGCCGCAGCAGGCCTGGCTCCGAGGCTGACCAGGTGTGCGTTTCGAGGTCGTACCTGCAAGGATCAGAGCATAGGATGATCAGCGACGTGCAGTCCTCGGAGGAGGGGGGAACGAGAAGCCTGAGCGCACCAGAGGATCTTGACGGCGCTTTCGGTCCGGGGAAAGGGGTCGAGGCAGCCCCGGCCGACTTTCCATCCGTCAGCCTTCGTATCACGCGGACGGGGGGGGAGACGGCATCTCGGTCGACGGCGACGCACGACATAAAGCGCATCGTCTCGCTGTGCCGGCCTGAGGCTTTCCCTACCCGCTCCCGCTCGACTGGCGAAGCGACCCTCGGCGGTCGAAGGATGTCGAGCGAGGCCGACCGCGGCGGATCCGCCCCGCCAGCGGCGCGATCTCGCCGATCCCAGTTATCGCTTGGCTGGCCCGGGATGATGACGGACGAGATGCGACGGAGGGGGTTCATCGTGCCAGGCTTCCGGCAAAGAGTGTCAAGCAGGCTGGCTCGCGCGTTTGGAGTCGGAGATGGCTGTCGAAAGGGAGGGGACGTCAGACTGGGGTCTGCTGCGCCGGAGCGCCGAAGTGAAGGCACGGCCGACCGGAGCAGGCTGGCGACGGGCTCCGTTTCGAGGGCGTGAAGGTCATCAAGATCGTAGACAGAGAAAGAGAGAGAAACAGTGCGTAACCGGAGGAGCGTGAACAACCCAGGGCGGAGTGCGAGCCGTGATAGAGAAGAGGCAGAAGGAAGGGTGGATGAAAGAGAACTAAGGGGTCGGGGCCTCGCGCTGATCAGTCGTCGCGAGTGGCCGACCGCCGGCTGGCCTTGTCGAGCGTCTTGCTGAGCTTGATCTCGCCCCGCTTAGTGAGCTGCCCGGGAGCGCGTGTGGATGGCGGTCAGTGAGAGAGACCGGCAGGAACCGAACGGTGGTCAATCTGCCAAGGGGGACGCACCCGCAGCCGGAGACCGTCCTCGAGCGCGTGGATGTAAGTCTGGTACTTGAACTGCTCCTCGTGCAGGAACTTGAGCTTGCGGCGGTAGTTGTCGTGCGCCCGAAGACCGTTAGGCTGGCGGACAGGCACCTGGAGCACGGGCGAAACAGTCAGAGGCGCACCGTGAGCAAGACGTGCGACGTCGGACGCACCAGGTACTGCTCGACCGAGACGTGCTCCTCCATCTCAGCGGCCAGCTTGATGGCGTAGATGCGCAGATGTTCGAGCTGCGTCTCCTCGTCGAGCTGGCTCGGGTAAAGCGGCTGCTGGGGCGGCTTCCACTCCATGATGGCCGGGGCCGACGAGAACATGCGCCGGCGAGCGCTCATGACGGATGCGCCGTCAGCCGGCTCGGCCAAGGTGTGCCGGCCCCATCCGTACTCCATGTTGGAGACGCCGCCCGTGAGGGGCTCTTTAGAGATGCGGGCAGCGCGGTAGTTGCAGGTTGAGGTCCACTCATCGGCAAGGCTGTCGGTCCCGACCTGGAAGAACGACTGGGCGCCATTCGGCTGGTCGAGCGTGAAGACGTGCGGCCGCGAGCGGTTGTAGCCCGGAGGCGGGAGGACCTTAGAGATACAGTGCGCGAGCGAGATCTCGTCCACAAGCTGCGCGTTTGACTGCGGCCGAAGACAGATTGAAGTGGCTGTCAGCGGCTGGGGATCAGGGTGAGAGGAAGCCAAGGGGGGGAAGGGACGCACTAGCCAGTTGCCACCGCCGACCGTGCTCCTACTGGCGGCCGTCGAAACGTTCTCGAACGTGTACATCTGGACATTGCCATCCCCGACGACGGTGAAGAGGTTGCGCCAAGTCTTGTCCTTGACGCGCTTGCCGTCGGCGTCGAGATAGAACTTGCGCGCGAGCATGCCCTCCTTGGCCCAGGGCGCGCCCAGAAGCGCGAGCTCCTCGTCGAGCATGTCGTCGACCGTCGAGGACGAGACCGAAGACGAGATTGACTCGCTGTCGTTCTCGTTGATGGCCGTGTGCTTGAGATTGGAGGCGAAGCCTGGGGCTGTCTGGGTGGGGCCAGACGAGTCGAAGCCCTTAAGACGCGAGCAAGATAGGAGTCAGCAAGCGGCTGCCGTGCATCTGACGGCGATGCAACCAAGACGACGCCCGCTCACCTCATGCATCGATGTCGCAAACGTCGGCGTTGGACTCAGGCGTCCGCCCGAGGAGGAGCTGGCCGCCGTCGCTTGGCCGATGGAGGCGAGGGAGGCTCCAAATGTGCCAAAGCCGCGGATGCTCGACCGCTTGTTGACGATTGAGGTCGACGAAGGGGTCCGCACGCTGCGCGAGCGTGCCACGCTCGACTGCGAGGAGGGCGAGAGCGTCATCGACGGTCGACGGTCCTCGGCCGTGCTGCCAGGCCCGTCCATCGGCTGGATGATCTGCTGCGACTTGACGGACGAGTAGAGGTCCTGCAGGCGTCGTATGGGCGCGAGTATCAGCAGTGCAATAGCAGTGCCGCTCTTTCACAACACGGCAAAGGTCGCAGGGTACGCACCTTGAGCGTGGTCTCCATCTCGCCGAACCAGGTGCGCGACCCAGTCAGTCCGGCGGCCGAGTCTTTGCGAAGTATCAGACCCCGAAGGTCCGAGGCGACGCCACTCCCGCTCGGCATCGCTGTCATCGGGCTGCTGGCCGGCGCGCTTGATGCGCTGCCCTGGGCCGAGGTGTTGCGCGCAAGGGCCGGCGAGGCCGGAAACTCAACCGGAACCCGGCCGCGTGGGCTGCCCGTCTGGCCGACGTGCGAGTCGCTGAGCGATGCCACGCTGTCTGCTGCCGCCAGCGACGAGGCTTCGTAGAAGACGTCAGAGTTCCGCGTGTTCGACGACGCTCCGCCGGCTGAGGGCAGCGTCGCGGCCGGCAGTGACGTCGCCGACGTCGATGGCTGCTTGTCGGTCGCTCCAGAGCTCTCAATCTCGGTGCGGATCGAGCTCAGGACGTTCTCGACGAATTGCGGACGCGTCATGCGGCGGTCGTGATCGGCGACGTGCAGGTCTGTGTTGAGCAGGAGAAGGCCGTAGACGACCTGATGGATGACACCTGGAAGTAGCGAGCGCGCGGCGTCAGCGGTTTGCGTCGAGTCATCGACCGGGGCGGGTCGTCACGCACTGGGACTGCCATAGACCGCCGAAGGGTTGCAAGCAAAGTAGCATTCGCTGAAGCTCTCAATGATGCGGTCGAGCTCCTGGGTCTCAGCCCGGAAATACAGCTCCGACGTCATGGTCCTGGCAGGTGAGGGGTGAGGGGGAGAGCGCGGTCAGAGTCGATGTCGCGCTAGCTGACAACGAATGGGCGCCCCGCAGACGTACCTGATGGCGGCGTCGAGCTTCTGGCCGGCAAAGTCAAAGTGCGCCATGTACAGCTGACACGCGAGACGATTCAGGCGATTCCTACAACAGCAGCAGCAGCAGCATCGAAAGCGGGAAGGGAGAGCAAGGATCAGTCAGGTAGCCCTGGAGCAAGACTGAGGGATCGTCAGGTTGACTGACCGCCCGCCGAGGAACTCGGCCACCCGGTTCTCGGCCACCCATTTGAGCGACTCGTCCCCCGCAAGGATACGCTTGACGACGTCGGCTGCCTCCTCCTCGGCCGTCATCAGGTTGATCTCCTCACCCAGCACGACCGGCTCGCTCAGCTCGGTGGCGCTGATGCCGAGGCCGGCGCCGTCGAGCTGATCGATCAGGGGTCGAGCCGTCGCCGTCGTCCGCGCCGGGATCGACGACGCAGGGGGCTGATCTCCCGACCCGGAACGTCGCATGAGAAACCTCGACGGCGTCGGCATCGGCGACGTGTTTGGCAGCGGCGGAAGCTGGGGCGAGGGCGAGGCCACAACGAGACGGATCGTCTGGCCTCGGAAGCGGGGCGAGCCGCTCCCATCGTCTGGGGAGGGCTCGTCATCGAGGTCCTCGCTGAGGTCGATGCTTGGGCCTGTGGCTGCCAGCGCAGCCACATAGGGCGAGCGGGCGAGGCCGACAGACTGGCCGGCGGGTGAAGCTGAAATGACAGGCAAGGTGCCAAAGGTCGCCGCCGGATTGCTTATCGATAACCCCTCGGTGGCGGTCGAGCCTAACGAGCCCGGACAGGCGAGGCCGTCGGCGAGCGACCGGGTCGAATGGCTGGTAGACGAGAGGGGCGAGTCGGAGCGGCGATCTTCCGGAAGCGGCGTACTGCGCTCGGAGGCGACGCTGGCCGTCGAAGGCCGACGCTGCGTGTCGAGGTCGATGTAGGAACGGACAGAGCTGACTGACGGCCGGTGAGGGTCGAGGGGTATGTCGACCACCGGCGCCGACAGCGGCGGCGGTGAAGCGACGCGCTGCGCGTTGCCGACAATCGACCGGGCAGCTTTCCCTCTGCCAGCCGTGATCGTCGTCGTCAAAGTGCCCTCGCTGCCGCGCAGCGGCTGCTGCTGGAAGGCCGACAGGCTGGGCTGTCTTGGCGACGACGACGTCGAGACGGCGTTGCGGCCGACGTTCCGCCGAGGCGAGACGGCAGACTTGCCGCCGATGATGCCGTCGAGCAGGCCCTCGACGTCGTACTCCCATGACCGGCCGGACCCTTCGCCGCCGACGACGTCCGAGACTGACATGCTCCGTCTCCTAGGCGAGGCTGAGGCGTGAAAGTCTGGCACGGGGTGGCGAGCCGAAGGCGTCCGCGGCTCGATTCTGAGCGGAGAGAGTGGGGTGTATGGCTCGGTCGCGCGCCGCTCGGACGAGACGCTGCTCAGCTGCTGCGGCTCTGAGCGAGGCATCGACCTTCCTAGAGCTGGTGGGGCCCAAAGCGAGTCCTTCTCGGGCACGGGCGGGTCCTCCCGGGTCGAGCCTGCGAGCGTGTGATGGCTGCTCGACCGAGATGGCAAGGTCGCTTCAGCTTGCGAGGAGAAGCTCGACGGACCGGCATCTGTCGAAGCGGTGTTGCTCGAGGAGGCCGTCGGGTTGGTCCGCGATGACGACGACGCGCCCGAGGTGAAAGAAGAGGCTAGGTTCGAAGATGATATCGAGCCAAAGTGCCGGGGCGAACCCTTGCGCGGCATCCCGCTCGTCACGTGCCCTTGGCCGGTGGCCGAGGAGGGGCCGGTCCGGGCCTGCGAAGGCGACGAGAACATCTTGGAGAAGGCGTTGCGGGCCTTTGATCGCATCGAGGACCGGAAGCCGTCGCTCTTGTGCCCGACGGTGCCGTCAAAGCCCGCGCGAAGTGAGGCCGTCGGCGTCGAGCCAATGCCAGAGCCAAGGCCGTACGAGATGTGCCGCGCCGGCGTCGTCTGCTGCTGTTGCTGGCTCGTATGTGCGCTTGCAGGTGCCAGCGTCCGGCCGTTTGGAGTCGAAGGCGAAAGGCCAAGCTTCTCCCAGTCGTCGGTCGATAGGTCAGATTCGACCCCGCCAGAGGATGAGCGGACGAGCGAGCCATCTGCAGCGGTGAACCGGGACGAGACCGGGGGCGAGATGGCAGTCCCGGCCTTCGGAGGTGTCCGTGGCAGGTCGTCGCCTGATGGTGGCGGTCCGCCAAACGTCAATGTTGGTGCAGGCCGCGGTGTCGATTTGGTCGACGAGTTGTCGTGGGACGACAGCGCGGGAGATGTGCTCGTCGGCTCGGCCTTGGCCTGCGGGATCAGAGGGAGGGGTGGTCAGCGGCACTGCGCTGAGCTTGACGGTCCTCTCGGACGCACTAAGGAAGCCAAGTCGAGGCTCGATCTTGTCCTCGGTATGTCGCCCGAGCCTACAGCTGGGACACTCCTCGTGTTGCCAGAGCTGGTTCGTCTCAGTGCAGGGACGTCCGACGGCCGCCTGCCGAAATCCGGAGTTGAGTGACCTGGCGTCGGGGGCTGAACCATCGGCAAGGAAGGAATGATGCCAGGCTGCTGATAGGAGGTAGGGTGGGCGACGGGGAGGGAGACCGTCTGCGAGGGGGGCGTCATTGCCGCAGACTCGTCGCGCGAGGAGAGCGACGGCCGGGGAGAAGCGAGACGGGCCGGAGCCTCGGCGCCGGGCGACGAGGGCGGGGAGAAGGCGGAAGGTGGCGGCTTGCGCGCGAGGCGGGAGGTCGCAGAGGTTGTCGGGCTGCCGCCAGAGAGCAGGGGAGGCGATGCCGCCTTGGAGGCGTCTGAAGAGGAAGCGCGACCTGCGCCGTCGACGGCTGCCGCCGAGCCGGCTGCCCCGAGCGCGTCACCCTCCGTGCTGTCAATCTCGACATCGCCGGGCGCCAGGGTACCGAGGTCGACCGTGCTGACCGTGCTCGTCGACAGGTCGGCGAGCAGCTCCTCGCCGTCCTCTTCGCGCAGGGTGGCGCCTTGGCCTCGGCTCGCCGACCGCGACCGCTCGAGGGACGAGCGCAGCCCATCCGAGTGCGTCTCGCCCGACGGCGCCGGCGACGACGACGACAGCCGGACCGTGTCGGTCCGGAGGAGGGCTTCTTCAAAGTTCAGCTCGACCTGGGCAGCCAAAAGGCCTCGCGAGTCGCGCTTCGAGTTGCGGGTGCTCCCGGAGAAGGATGCGCGCGAGCCGGCAGGCAGGCTCGCAAGGGGGTCGGCGTCGCTTCCGGCCAGGGACGTCGGCGTCGTCGCGGGCGGCGAGAGCGATTGACCATCCGTGGCCGATTCGCGACGGTGGAGGGATCGCGTCGACAGCAGCGACAGCGGCCGGGCGACGACCGACGAGATGGGTCGCGCCGGCCGGAGCGACGACTGCCAGGCGGGGGCGACGCCGCCCGAGGCAGTCGTCGTCGTCGTGCTCGAGGTCGAGCCGCCGTCCATCTGGAGCGAGGTCCAGATGCGCGGCCGGAAGAAGAGGCAGAGGTCTGGCGGAAGGACTTGTCTGGACTAGGGATCCGGTGTCGTCCGAGGCAGACGGAGAGCCAGCCAGGAGAGTGGGAGGGTCGGTGTCGTCGTTGTCGTCGTCCGTCTCGGCAGCCGTCCGTAGTTGCCCCCTTGTCCTGCCTGCCCCACGCCGAGCGGGCCTCTCGCGCGCGCGCGGTCAACCCAAGCTGCCGCCGCGGGCGGGACCGACCACGCTCGACCGGCTTGTCGACTGGCCGACCGCCACGCCCCTCGACGACGACCCGGCCTCCTCTGTCCCGGACGCCCTCTCTCCTCGTAGTCGCCTGCAGGGAAACCGCGCGCCACCTTCACGTCGCGTCCAGTCCGTCGCCGCTCTCAGCTCGCCTTGGCTGCGCCCATCGTCGTCGCCGCTGCCGCCGCTTGCTTCCTCCGCCGCCGCCGCCTCCGCTGCCGCCGCCGCTCCGTAGGCCAGGAAGACAAATGGTCAAGACGGGCCTGGTCATCTCGCTCACCGAGCCCCAGGTGTTCCTGCGCGGCCCGGCAACGGTCAGTCCCGTCTCTGCGCTCTGCCTTTGCATGCCCTGGGTTGAGGATCGCTCGCAGCCGGTCGAGCGTGCCAGAACATCGCCGGAAGGGGGAAGCACGAGCCCCGGGAGCAGGCCAGCCGGCGGCCATCGCGATAGCGACCAAACGGCCGTCTCCGCCTGCCGCCACTGCCTCCTCGTCCCAGTCCTCGTCCACCAGCAAGACGACCCAAGACTGACGCCCGCGTCCTTCCACTTTGGCCTTGGACCGACCAACGCAGGGCGAGGATTCGCGCGGCCGGCGAGCGCAGGTGCGCGAGGATGGGCCGCCGGCGCTTCTTCGCGGAGTCCTCACGCTCAACCTTTCGAAACCGAGCCGGATCAAGCGGATCGACCTGACCCTCGAAGGCAAAACCCGGACCGAGTGGCCCGAGGGTATGTCTGCCGCCTCAGGGAGCTCCCAGTCTCCTTTTGATTGCTAGCTTGAGGACTGACTGGTCCGACTGCTTTCCCGCCTCTCGCTCCGCATTCTGTCACGCGCGCGTGCAGGCATCGGCGCGCGCAGGACCGAGATCTTCGAGGAGCACACGATCTTCGAGTCGACGACCAACTTCTTTACCTACGATCGCTCTCATTCGAATAACCGCCGGGCGGCCTCGGTAGGCCCGGGCGTCCTGCTCGACGACGAGGAGTTTCAGCGGACGGCCCGTGGGCTCGGCACCGGCCGAAACGGCGGCGGCGGCGGGAGCGGGGCCGTGACGCCTGGGGGCGACCTTGACTCTGGCCCCTCGAGCCGGCGCGTCTCGCTCATCGCAACCGGTCCCGGATCAGATCTACCCGGCGGCGGTGGCGGCGAGGACGAGCAGGACTCGCGCGGCCGCGGCCGCGAAGGCCGGGCCGGTCTCCGCAGCTTCAGCGCGATGCCCATCTCGGCCGTGCCTTCGCGCCTGCACTCACCTGACCGTAACGGGGGCGCGCGTGGGACGGCTTCGGCCTCGACGTTCAGCCGTGACTACTCGGTCGATAGCCAGGCGGCCAGACTGAAGCTCGAGGCCCAGGAGTCGTATCGCCGCGGACCCTCGCCGGCCTACACACCCTTGCCCGAATCGCACAGCGCTCACCTGTCCTCGGTCTCGGAGGCAGGCGGGGTGGTCACCAACGGCATCGACGGGACGCCGCACCCGAACTCAATCCTGAGCCCAATCATCTCGGCTGACCCGAGCCCGTACCAGAGCCGAGACTCGAGCCAGCCCGAAGAGGCTGGGCTCAACGGCGAGCAGCGCCGACCGATCAGGCCATCGATGCCGATGCACGCGCCCGCCTCGTCGAGCACAAATAAATCGTCTTCGTCGGCTATGAGCAGCACTGACGACCTGACGGCAGGCCACGGAAACGAGGACGACGACGACGATGACACCGACAACGAGCTCTCCCGCGCGCCGACCCCGACGCGGACCGAGACGGCCAACGTCTCGCCGACGCACACGCTCAACGAGCATCAGATGTCGGCGTTGAGCGACCGCGCCCTTGCAGGCGTCATCTCGCCGGCGCTCGCCTCGCCCGCGATGCACGCCAGCCAGCTGCCCTCTGCGCCTGGCTCGCCCATCGGCCAGCACGGCGTCCTCCACCATCAGATTTCGGCGGCATCGTCGCACCCGTCCTCGATACGGAGCCGGCACTCGCTCTCGGCCGCAGCCGACAGCAGCAGCGGCGGCGAGCCATCCCAACCCGCGTCAACCTCCTCTCGTCGGTCCTCGCGCGACCGGTCCTACTTCCCGCCGATACCGAGCGCTCCCGTCCGGCCTGAGCTCCAAGCCGCGCCATCGTCTAGCAGCCGTCCGAGCAGCACCAAGCGGGCCAGCTCGCGCGTCGGCCGGTTCAATTTTGCCGGCGTCACGTCGGCCTTGCGATCGATGTCGCAGGACATCAAGGACCGCGTCTCCCATTCACCCTCGGCGGGCTCTTCCCGGCCGCCGAGCGGGCGCACGAGCCGGCGCACCTCGTTCGGCGATGGTTCGGTGCCGCCGCCCGCGACGGGCTTCGGGGGATCGGGCACCGGCGGGTTTGGGCCGACCAGCCAGCAACCTGCGGCCGATGAGATTGTGGCCTCGCAAGGCCGGGGCGGAGGCAGTGGGCCTCCTCGCGGTCGGCGGGCCTCACCCGAACGCAGTGCGCTCGGCGGTGAAGGCCGAAGCGCCTCGCGCACGCGGGGCCGCAACGCCGGGCTCAAGGTCCTCAACCCTGCAAGCGGCTCGGCCGGCCTCTTTGACGACGACGACGAGCCGGACGGCCACCACTGGAAAGAATTCAAGAAGGGCGTCTACCACTACCCGATCTCGTTCACGATCCCGTCATCGACGCCGCCGACAATCCACGCCGACTTTGGCTCGGTCGTTTACAAGCTCAAGGCGGTCGTCCACCGGTCAGGCGCGCTGACCGCCAACTTGTTCGAGGAGAAGGAGGTCCGCATGGTTGCCTGTCCCGGCGAGGACGACACCGAAGAGAGCGAGAATGTCATCGTCGAGCGCCAATGGGAGGACCAGTTGCGATACCTCGTCGCTCTCAGCGGCAAAAGCTTCCCGATCGGCGGCAGCATGTCCGTATCGTCTCCCCCCCCCCCCTTCGATGGTCACTCGGCGCACAACGACTGACCGACCGACCTCCAAACGTTATGCAGTCCTATCAGCATTCGTTTGATGCCGTTCGAGAAGATGAAGGTCTACCGGATCTCGGTCATTCTCGAGGGTGCGTCTGACGCTGTCGGAGACGGCTCTGGATCCGAGCTGAACCGCTGGCTGGCCCTCCGCGACAACAGAGAAGATCGACTATTACGCGTACGATAAGAAGGTCGCCCGGCACGAGGCGGTGCGGCGGCATCAGCTGCTGGGGCTCAAGAACATGCCGTCACACAAAGTCGTGCCGGCCTTGCTGCCGATCACGTCAGACGCGGTCGACGCCGTCACGTCGTCGCCGCTGACACCTCTCGCTGTCAACGCGCTCGAGGCCGGAGCCGACATCGACGATGCTGCAGCCGCGCTGCTTAATCCGATTGGCCCCTGGCACTTTGACACGAGCCTCCAGGTGCCCGACTGCAACTCGCGCATCCATTTCACGACCAAGCATGCAAAAACCAACATGACGGTCGGCCACTGCCTCAAAATCATCTTCCGCGTCGAACGCGGCGACGACACCTTGCTCGATGCAAAAGGCAAGCGCAAACAATTTGACATCATCATGTCAGTCGTCAATTCCGTCCCCCTTTCGCTCCGCAACGTCCGCTGACGACTGCGTTGCACCTCTCCCTCCAGTGAGACGCCCATCACCGTGCTTGACGTGAGTGGCCGCCAATCTGTCGCCTTGCGCCGATGATCGTAGACGCTGACGTCTGCCCCCGCCCCTGATCGGTTCCAGTGTCGCTGCAACGTCCAGTTCATCGCGCTGCCGTCGTACTCGACTTTGACGGCCGACGGCACGGGCGATATGATTGCCTCGTCGTGCACGTGCCGGACGTCCAACGAGCGCCGGCTCGCGAGCCCAGCGACGCGGCACGTCCCGATGCCCGACATTGCCGGGCCCTCGATCCCGCCGCCGGCTTTCGGGGGCAACAATGGGCCGTTGCCGAGCTCGCTCATGAGCCGGACAGTCGGCTCGGGTCATCACTCGCCGTCGCCTCACCGCCGGACAGTCGACGACGAGGAGGCTATCGAGGCCAGCGAGCAGTGTGCGCCCATTTTTGGCCTGTCTTGTTTCTTACTATTCGAGCTAGCCGTGCTAAGTCGACGTTGCTGTCGTCCCCAGACGCCCGGCTCGTTTCTGGCGAGGAGACGGCGGTTGGCATGATCCCGCCCTCCTACGAAGACGTCCTCGGCGGCATCAACCATTCGGGCACGATCACCCGCACCCGCGATGCCTCGCGCTCAATGTCGCGCGACCCTCGCTCGGCCTCGCGCGACGTTGGCCGGCCGACGTCGCGCTCGCGCTCCCGGGCCGGGCTCGTCACCGGCAACTCGTCGCGGTCGGCCTCGCCCATGCCGGCCCTGTCGTCGCGATAGGAGGTTCCCCCCCAATGGCCACACCCCTGCACCCCCCCCGCCCCATCCCCTCTCTCTCCCAATTTTACCGTTACCCGTGTCACAACCTTGCTAGATGCGACTCCATCGAGCTATGAGATCTTCCTTCGGCCGCTCTGAAGCGGGCGTGAGGCTGCGCGCACGGTTCAAAGTCGAAGGCATAACCCTAAGACCGAGGAGCCACCCCGGAGGTCGGGCCAGCGCGCGAGCGGGCGGCCTGTCGACGTCGAGTCCCTGGACGAGCACCCAGCCTTTGCCCAGCCTCGGCAACGATCATTCGGACAGGCCGGACGCCCTACAAGCCCTGCTCGCTATCCCGCTCTCGTTCCTACGAGTGACGTTGTTCGTAGAGGGCCTTCCCGCGCGGCGGTCGACGCTTCGAGACCGGGCTCCAGAGCTGACCCCTGCCCGAGCTACCTCCCCCTCGCGCAGCCTCCCTCACCCGGGCCCTCGAGCGAGGCCCTGTGGCTCCTAGGACGCCAGGAGAGAACTCGCAAGCATCCATGCTGGCCCGATGTCGGACTTGTAGTGCGTGCATTTTGCTTTAAGAGTGTCTTGTGTTGCCGACTGACCCGCCCGACGGCCCTCGACCAGGGCTGCCCGGACGCCGGCAGCAGAGCACCGGACCCACGTACCCGAGCCTGGGAGAGCCATCATCGATCACGCTAGACGCCCTTGCCTATCCAACGAGGGATGAGCTGGAACGGTTCAAATCTGGCACCACTCCTCTGCTAG